>ERZ812616.2851-NODE-2851-length-13355-cov-2.966316_pt1 | contig 13355 bp, 10 predicted proteins | sample MGYA00376249_ERZ812616 | MGnify/ENA primary metagenome ERZ812616 (study PRJEB26924, sample SAMEA4378265) | human gut metagenome | biome: human gut; feature: human-associated habitat; material: faeces | place: China | collected 2013 ... | reverse complement strand
GGCCGGGGGCACGGTGGGTGATGCCGGGCATGGCGTTGTACAGGTGGGTCATGTGGGTGGCACCGGCCTCAAAGGCCTGCACGGCAGTGTCGTAGTCGGTGCAGGTGTGGGCAATGGAGATGCGCACCTCATTGTGGCATTCCTTGATGAAATCCAGGTTGCCCGGCTCTTCGGGGGCCACGTCCACCAGCTTGATCAGGCCGCCCGCACGCTTCTGCAGGCGGCGGAACATCCCCGCGTCAGCACCCTGCACATACTCCGGGTTCTGGGCACCCACCTTCTTGGGGCTGATGAAGGGGCCTTCCATGTTGATGCCCACCAGATCTGCGCCCTTGCCGTTTTTGTGGGCGGCGGCGGCGTCCATCACATGGTTCAAAAACTCTTCCGGGTAGGTCATGGTAGCGGGGCAGATGGCCAGCACGCCCTTGCTGGCCTCAAAGTCGGCCAGCGTCTGGATGGCCTCCTCGGTGCCGTCGCAGAAGTCCTTGCCCATGGCCCCGTGGAAGTGGATGTCCACCAGACCCGGCAGGGCATACAGGCCCTCGGCGTCGATCACCTCTTCGCCCGCTTCCGGGGCGGCAAAGGGCACGATGCGCCCGTTGCGGATGAACAGCGTACCGCGCTCAAAGGTGTGGCGCGGCGTATAAACCAGTGCATTCTGAAGGATCATACAAAACACCTCGTTTTTCGTCAGCGGCCCGCCCGCTTCCACCGGTGCACAGCGGCCGGAGCGGGCAGCGCGTTTTTTTCAGTATAGCACGTTCCATTTTGGAAGAAAAGCAGTTTCTGTGAACAAAAAGCCGCCGGGAACGGGCGCTTTCTGCGCCCGCCCCCGGCGGTGTCATGCGGAGGCAACCAGCCCTCCGCGCCTGTTTTGTTTTACCGAAGTGCCAGTTACAGCATCTTCTTCAGCTCGTCGTAGACGAACTGAACCTTGGTGCCGATGATGACCTGGCAAGCGTTCTTGCTGGGGCGGATGACACCGGCAGCACCGGCAGCCTTGACAGCCTTCTCGTCAACCTTAGCGTTGTCGAGCACCTCAAAGCGCAGGCGGGTTGCACAGTAGCCAACTTCCTTCACGTTCTCCTTGCCGCCGACAGCAGCCAGGACAGCGGAAGCAACCTCAGTGTAGTTGTTGTTGGCCAGAACGACCTTCTTCTCAGCCTCTTCGTCGTCATCCTCACGACCGGGAGTCTTCAGGTCGAACTTGGTGATGGCGAAGTAGAACACGAAGTAGAACACCAGGAATGCTGCGATGCCCAGAGGAATGATCATCCAAGTCTTAGCAGCTGCGGGCAGAGAAGCGGAGAACACCAGGTCGGTAGCGCCTGCGGAGAAGCAGAAGCCAGCACGGAAACCGGAGTAGTAGGTGATGATGGTGAAGATGCCGTACAGAGCAGCGTACACAACGTACAGCGGGAAGCACAGGAACATGAAGCCGAACTCGAAGGGCTCGGTAACGCCGCAGACGAATGCGCAGATGGCAGCGGACAGAACCAGACCGATGGCGGCCTTCTTGTTCTTAGCGGTCTTGACCATAGCCAGAGCAGCGCCCAGGACACCGAACATCATGCAGGGGAAGAAGCCGGACATATACATACCAAGGCTCCAGCCCACATCAGCAGAGGTCTCGCCAGCCCAGAAGTGGCTCAGGTCGCCCAGACCGATGGTGTCGAACCAGAACACGTTGTTCAGAGCGTGGTGCAGGCCGGTGGGGATGAGCAGACGGTTCAGGAAGGCGTAGATGCCAGCGCCGATGCCGCCCATGCCAGCGATGCCGTTGCCGATTGCGACCAGAGCGTCGAAGATGACGGGCCAGACGAACAGCAGAACGACGGACACCAGAATGGAGATCACGCCGGTAGCAATGGCAACGAAACGCTTGCCGGAGAAGAATGCCAGCCAGTCAGGCAGCTGGGTATTCTTGAACTTGTTGTAGCAGGCAGCACCCACAACAGCGGCCAGAATGCCGATGAAGGAGTTGCCGGCCACCTTCTGGAAGGCGATGTAGGTAGCGGTGCCCTCTTCCAGATGGCGCACCATGCCGACCACGCCGGGGTTCAGCAGCTGCTGCATCATCAGGAAGCTGACCAGACCGGCCAGACCTGCGGTGCCGTCGTTGTCAGCAAGGCCGACAGCGGCACCAATGGCAAAAACAGCCATGCCATGTTATCGATCAGAGCGCCGCCTGCCTTGACCAGCAGGAAGCCAACGGTGTAAGCTGCGCCGGAGGTTGCTGCACCGGGAACGCCCATAACGCCCGGAGCGAGGGCATAACCAAGACCCATCAGGATGCCGCAGATCGGCAGGACCGCGACGGGAAGCATCAAAGCTTTGCCCAGTTTCTGGAGATACTTCATCATAAAGCACATTCCTCCTTAAGAAATGTTTGTGTTTACAGACGCCTCTGGTTGCAGGCCGTCCATAATTCCGTAATAGAATAGTAACATATTTCCGCAAAAAAAGAAAGTCCCTTTCGCCTTTTTTCTATCAAAATGCATCAAAAGTCCTCATTTGGCAGTTTTTCAGTCGATAATTTTTGGGTTTTCCGCACAAGGGTCGTCTTTGTGTTGAAAATTCTTTTCTTTTTACGTACATTTTGCCCAAAGGCTTGCATCCCACAGCCGAATCGGGTACTATACTATTATAAAGAACATGCGCCCTCTCAGGCCGCTTCGCGTCCAGCTCTCCCAAAGGGAGAGCCCTTGGCAAAACCGCAAACTTTGCATGGACTGCCAAAGCCTCCCACTTTGGGGGAGGTGGCATTGCGCAAGCAATGACGGAGAGGGCGAGGATGCAAAATAAAAGGAGACAGCATTATGGAATGGACTGATATCCGCCTGACCGTGGCCAAGGCCGACGCCGACAACGCCGAAGCCGTTGCCACCATGATCGCCGAAGGCGGCATCTATATCGAAGACTACAGCGACATCGAGCAGCAGGTGGCCGAGATCGCCCATGTGGATCTGATCGAGCAGGAGCTGCTGGACAAGCCCCGCGATACCGTTATCATCCATATGTATCTGGAGCCGGGCGCTTCCCCCGTGGAAACGCTGGCCCTCATTGCCGCCCACATGGAAGCTGCAAACATCGCCTACACCGTGGAGACCGAGGGCGTGGAGCAGGAGGACTGGCAGAACGGCTGGCGCAAGTATTATCACCCCCTGGAGATCGGCAAACGGCTGGCGGTGGTGCCCTCGTGGCAGCAGTACGACACCGACCGGGTAAAGCTGATCCTTGACCCGGGCCTTGCCTTCGGCACCGGCGGCCACGAGACCACCAGCCTGTGCATGGAAGCGCTGGACGAGCGGGTGACCGGCGGCGAGCGGGTGCTGGACATCGGCACCGGCAGCGGCATCCTTGCCATTGCGGCGCTGAAGCTGGGCGCTGCCGTGGCCGAGGGCGTGGACATCGACCCTGTGGCCGTACGCACCGCAGGCGAGAACGCCGCGTTGAACGGCGTGCAGGACAAGCTGACCGTGCTGGTGGGCGACCTTTCCGATAAGGCCAGCGGCAAATACGATATCATCACCGCCAACATCGTGGCCAACGCCATCCTGTCTCTGGCTCCTGCCGTGCCGGGCCTGATGGCAGAGGGTGCCACCTTTATTGCCAGCGGCATCATCGACAGCCGCAAAGACGAAGTGATCGCCGGGCTGGAAAAAGCCGGCCTTGCCGTTGTGGAAGTGAAGGAGAAGCGCGGCTGGGAGTGCATCGTCTGCAAGAAAGCGTAAGGAGATTTTATGCCGCACCGTTATTTTACCACCGAGATCTCTGACGGCACCGCCACCCTGCGCGGGGCCGATGCCCACCATCTTGCCCGCGTGATGCGCGCAAGGCTGGGCGATACTGTCATTCTATGCGACGGCAACGCCGTGGAATACACCGCCACCATCACCGGCTTTGGCGATGAGTGTGTGGAGTTCCGGGTGGAGCCGGGCTATCCCAGCGCCGCCGAACCCAGCGTGGAGGTCACTCTGCTGGCCGGTTACCCCAAGCAGGACAAGCTGGAGCAGATCATCAAGCACGGCGTGGAGCTGGGCGCAGCCCACATCGTGCCCTTCTTCAGCCGGTATTGCGTGGCCGCGCCCAAAAAAGAGGAGCAGAAGAACGAGCGCTACAACCGCATTGCGGTGGAAGCCGCCAAGCAGTGCGGCCGGGGCGTTCTGCCGGATGTGGCCCTGCCGCTGGCAAACTTCGGGGCCGTGTGCCGCACCTTTGCACAGTACGACCTTGTGCTGTTCTGCTACGAGTGCGGCGGTGCGCCCCTGCGCGACCTGCTGGCCGCAGCAAAGCCCGCCGATGGTGAAAAGCTGAAAATCGCCATCGTGACTGGTGCCGAGGGCGGCTTTGCCGCCGAGGAAGCCGAGATGGCCGCAAAGGCCGGTGCCAGAACGGTGGGCCTTGGCCCCCGCATCCTGCGGTGCGAGACCGCCCCGCTGGCCGTGCTTGCTTCGGTAATGACCCTGACGGGAAATCTGGAATAATGCTTTGTGCTGCCCGGCAGCGCCTGCGGGCCTTCCGGACAGCAACAAGGGGCCGCTCCTTTTCGGGAGCGGCCCCTTGTTTTTTTATTGTTCCGCTGTGCAGACGCAGGGCAGATCAGTCAATGAGACCCTTGTCCTTTGCATCCTGCCAGGTAAGGCAGACGCGCAGCTTGCTGACCGGGAAGCACGGATGGAACTTGTTGTTGTCCTCGTCGAACTTCATCAGCTCCTGCTCCACCATCCAGTGTGCAGCCTTCTGGGCATCGGTGTCATCGGCGTCAATGTCCGCATACAGGTTCTCATCGGTCATGTTCTGCGGCTCCGGCTTGTCTGCACGCTCCCAGACCAGCTCTGCCAGCTCGATGCGGTCAGACGGCAGGGGGAGGCCCTGCATGTTCATCAGACGGTAGATGCCGGTGCCGGTCTCATAGGCACCCAGGATTACAGCGCCGCCGATGATGACACCGGGCAGGACGGGGTCCACGGGGCCCACCGGGTCCACCGGGTCTACCGGGTCCACAGGCGGCTCCACGGGGTCCACGGCTTCGTACACGGCTCTGACCGTCACGTTGCCTTTGGGCATTTCAAAGTTCGCCGTGGTATGGTCCTCCTCATTGGGGAAGCTCAGCAGGTCATTCATTTCATTCTGTACAACGCCGTTCAAGATCACGATCCCGGCCCAGCCTGCGAACTTCTGTCCATCGGGGGCTGGGTCTGCGGTCAGGGTGACCGGGGTGCCCACCGGCACCTGCGTGACCTTATCCAGCACGGTCGTGCCGTCCACAGTCGCTTTGGCATTCTCGGCATCCACCGTGTAGCCGGTGCGCGGGGTCAGGTAGCGGTAGTTGTTGACCGCATCGTAGGCCACAAAATAGGTCTTGCCCTCTGCATCCTTATCGTTGCTGACAAGGTTCAGCTTTTCCTGCCCGGTCGCATCCGCCGTGGTGATCTGGCGCGGGGTGGCAATGGGGCTGTCTGCCACCTTTACGGTCGCAGTGTCGGTAAAGGTATCTTCGATGGTAATGTATTGTCCTGCTTCCAGATAAACATCGTTCTCGTTATCCTTGAAAGCCGCATCTTTTAGGGTGACACTTGATGCATTCTCTTTATTCCAGATGCCATACTGTGCATTTTCAATCGTAGCACTATGGATGTCGGTAATAGCATTCGCCTCCGTTCGTACACCCGACCTTGGAAGGTCGGTTTGATTTCCGGCAACACGAATTTCTGTTTTACCCTTGGTTTCATCAATCGTCATTTTGCCACGATTACAAATCACCGTTCCCTTACCCTCAAAAGTACCACCATGAATGTTTGTAGTACTATTTGCTGTTGTATTTATGCACAAGGAGGTGCTTTGGGAAGTGTAGCGGCCTCCGTTGATATCGGCTGTACCAATGTTCGTTACAGGACAACCACTCTCATTGCTTACTTCTACGTCATCGTTCAATTCGATTCTTGAAGTACCAGTACGATTGTACACTGTCGGAGCCCCCGGGCTCTTGCTTTCGTATTTTCCACCGTAAACATATGCCGTTCCCCAGTTGTTAAGCGCATTATCAAATTCAGAGAACGATGTTACATCGTGCAGATATACTGTCCCATAAAAATTGAATAGAGTTTCATGTCCGCTGGACTTATATATACCGCCGTTCATAGTTACTGTTGCTTTCGCTCCGTGTTCCACATCCACATGCACACGGATGCACCTTCCGCTGGTAACAGAGAACCCATTGTTCTGCAGATTATTGATTGTGACCGTGCCATTGCTGATTAGCAGAGCATTGTCGGTAGGTCCGAGGTTAGAATTTTCTACCGGCCCAGTAATATTGATGACCACATTTCCATCCGGCACGTTTATGGTAACCGTCTGTGTATAGGGACCGCTCATGCTATAGGTTCCCGATTTAGTAATCTCCTCGCCGTCTTTCAATATTCTTCCCTGATTCTCGCTTGCCTGCACACTCACGCCGGTTTCAGAGCCTGTCCCCCCAGCGGCAAATGCACTTGCCGGAAGGACAGAAGCCATCATGCAGCCTGCAAGTACCGCGCTGATGAGCCGTGTGCCAAATTTTTTCATGCTATGACTCCTCTCATGTTTCGCTTTTTTCATGAAGGCAGGCTGTTTTTTCGCCCGCCCGCACAGTTCACACACCTAAAGTATAACATTCCCACAACAAAGTGCAATCTTCATCCTGTACGAAGCTTTTGTACCCCCCCCCCCATGTTTTTTGGTGTGTTCTGCACAAAAACGGAAGAGAAAATACTTTTGCAGCCGCAGAAAAAACAGCCCGGAACGACCCACAGATCGTTCCGGGCTGCTGTGTCAAAAATGGTTTGGAGCGTCAGAGCTCCAGCAGAGCTTTCTTCACGTTCAAAAGGTTCTGCGGGCTCACCGAGAAGCTGCGCAGGCCCAGCTGCAGATACTGCACCGTGTTGGCCGGGTTGCCCACCGCAAGGCCGCAGATGGTCACCGGCACATTGCGCACCTTTGCGGCATCCAGCACCATAGTGATAAGCTTTTTCATGGCGCTGCTGGCCGGGCGGTAGTAGTGCTCGGCGCTGGCAAGCTCCCGGTCTGCCGCGTGGGTGTACTGGGTCAGGTCGTTGGTGCCGACCACAAGAAAATCGACCCCGTGCTCTACAAATTCCTCAGCGGTCAGGCAGGCAGCGGGTACGCTGAGCATCACGCCGAACTTTGTATCTTCGTTGAACGCCACGCCGCGCTCCCGCAGGTGCTCGCGGCAGCGCTCCACCACACGCATGGCTGCGTCCCAGTCCTCCACATTCGTCACCATGGGGAACATCACCCGCAGCGGGCCGCGGGCGGCGGCGCGCAGCAGCGCACAGAGCTGCGTCTCGAACTGGTGGGGCTGGCGCAGACTGTTGCGGATGCCCCGCAGGCCAAGCTTGGAAGACTGCAGGCCCTGATAGGCGTCGGAAATGGTGCGGTCTGAGCCAAAGTCGAAGGTGCGCACCGTTACCGGGCAGCCCTTAGCGGCAGCAAGACAGGAGCAGTAGAAGAAATACTGTTCCTGCTCATCGAGGATGCGGCCCGGCAGCATCATGTAGCCGGTGCGCAGCAGGCCCACGCCCTGTGCGCCGGACTGCATGGCCGTGTCGATGTCCTCCGGCCCAAAGCAGTTGGCCAGCAGCTCAAAGGGCTGGCCGTCCTTTGTCCTGCTGGGCAGAGCATGCAGCTGCCCCATCTCTTCGTTCTCTCGCTGCAGCTCGCAGATGCGGGTCTCGGCCTGCTGGCGGGCGGCAGCGTCCGGGTCCAGCGTGCACTGGCCCCCGGTGGCATCCAGAATCACGGTGCGGCCGTCGCAGTCGTCCAGAAAATCCCGGCCCACCTGCACGATGCCCGGGATATTCATTGCCCGGGCAATGATGGCCGCGTGGCTCTGGCCGCTGCCCTCTGCCGTGATGATGCCTAAAATCATGCCGGAGGGCACGCTGAACAGGTCGGTGGGCATCAGCCGCTCTGCCGCAAGGATCACCGGGTGGTCCAGCGCCAGCCACATGCGGGGGCGGTTGGTGATGATGTTGATGACCCGGCGGCTTGCGTCGAGAATATCCACACTGCGCAGCTGCATGTAAGGGTTATCCTTCATGTTGGCCAGCTGGTCGGCGTAGCGCTGGCCCACCTGATTCATGGCCGCTGCCGCGCCAATGCCTGCATTGATGCAGAAGCGCACCTCGTTCATCATGCCTTCGTCGTCCAGCATCATGCTCTGGAACTGGAAGATGGCCTGCTCGCTGGGTGCGGCACGGTCTGCCATGGATTCCAGCTCGTCCTGCGCCGTGCGGATGGCATCGGTGAGCAGCTGCAGCTCCCGGGACGGTTTAAAGGGGCCCACGGTCGTGGTCTCCACATGGTGCTCCAGACGGCTCACCTGCCCCAGCACAAGGCCGGGAGAAGCGCAGGAACCTTTATACACTTTCATGTTCGGTCACCTCCGGCAAAAGCTCGGCTTCCGGCGTGGTCAGGGTGCGCCAGACCAGCGCCTGCAAAAAGGTATTGGGCAGCAGCGCGGCCAGTGCGGCCCGCGCCGCATCGGCACTGCCCTCAAACAGCGGTGCAAAGCTCTGCATCCGTGCCTGATCGCACTTTGCAAGGAATGCATCGCACAAAGTATGGGTGGTGTAGTAATGGGCCGGGTCCACACCGGCATCTTCCGCGGCGGCTTCCAGCGGGGCAAGGTCGGCATCCTTCATCTTGGCCAGCAGCAGGGCCGCATCCGCCGTCAGGGTGACCGGGTATTTCTCCCGCACGGCCTTTTGCACCCGCTCAAATTTTGCGTGGAACGCAGCAGCGTCCGCGCAGCTCTGGGCATCACAGGAGACAGCATAGGCACACCCCCGCAGATATCCCATAGCGCGGCGGGTATCATAGTAGCCCAGCTCAATGTTGCGGCGGGCGGTGTCGGGGTCAAAGTGCAGGATGTCGCCCAGCTCCCAGTAGCTGCGCACCATCACGGTGGGCAGGCCGGTGAGGTTGGGGCGGGTGATGCCCACGCCTTCCAGATCGACGCACACCAGTTCATCCGCGCCCATGCGTTTGGCAAGACCGGTGGGCATGTTGTCGCTGTAGCCGCCATCCAGAAACTTGACCCCGTCGATCTCCCGCGCACGCAGCGCCGGGAAGCAGGCAGCGGAGGCCATCAGGTAGTCCTTGACCTTTCCTGCCGGGATCTCGTCCAGCGTCAGCTCCCGGGGCTTCAGGCCCCGCTGCTCCACCGTGACAAGGCCGAAGCGGATGGGAGCCGCGCGCAGGGCATCCTCGTCCAGCACCCGCTCCACGATCTCTTCCAGCGGGGTCACATCCATGCCGCCGGCTTTCACCACGCTGCGCAGGAACTGGTGCAGGGCCGAAAGGTCGGCATCCTCCTCCGGCAGCTCCATCACATCCTTGCTGCGGATGGCCAGCCACATATCGCGGGCCGTCTCGTACTGGTCCAGCACGAACATGGCACCGTTCAGGCTGCCAACGCTGGTGCCGGTAATGATCTGCGGGTGCCAGTCCAGCTCCATCAGCGCGCGCCACACACCCACCTGATAGCTGCCCCTGGCTCCGCCGCCCGCCAGCACCAGAGCTTTGCACGGAGCACTGCGTTCATCCATTGCCTCCGCCTCCTTTGATTGGTTCCGGTTTTGTTCAGATTATAGCATATTTCCAGAGAAATTTCTTCCGTTTTTTGTAAATTGATGCCTTTCTCCCGGCAAAGAAACATGGTATACTTGTCAGGATTTCAAAAGGAGGCATTCTCATGCACTGCAAGCAATGGATCTTTGATATGGACGGCACCCTGACCGACAGCATGACCGTGGTGTGGGAGGGTGCCCCCGACGCACTGCTGCGCCGCTATGGCCGCACCCCGCGGGGGGATCTGCGCGCCACACTGCTGAACATGGGAATGCAGGAGGGCGCACAGTATCTGATCCGGGAGTACGGCCTGCCGCTGACCGAGGAAAGCTATTTTTCCGTGATGCGCGAGGTGATCGCCGAATTGTACGAGACCGTGGAGCTGAAACCCGGCGTGCGCACGATGCTGGCAAAGCTGCAGGCCGAGGGCGCACGCATGTGCATCTGCTCCAACACCTGGGCCGAACAGTGCCGCACCGTGCTTACCCGGCTGGGCATCGCGCAGTATTTCTCCTTCATCGTGGAAGCGCAGGGCGTGCTGCACAAAAGCCGCCCAGAGGTGTTCTTTGAGTGCATGAGCCGTCTGGGCGGTGCAGACCCCGCCGCCTGTGCCGTGTGCGAGGATGCCGTATACGCCGCCGCCACCGCCCACAAGGCCGGGTATTACGTCATTGGCATCGCAGACCGCACCTCTGCCGCCGACGAGCCGGAGATGCGCCGCATCTGCAGCCAGTTCGTGCCCCGGTGGGATATGCTGGACTGGACACGTGTGTAAGAAAAAAGGGCCGCAGCGTGCGGTTCTTTTCTTTATCTGATCCTTCTTTGCTCTTGCATTTTGTGCGCAAGAAGAGTATGATATTATAAATAGGACTGCCCCAAGGGGGAAGTGTCCTCATTTGTGAGAATACACTCTGTGATTTTTAATATAAAGGTATAATATCCGTAAAGAGGAGACCTTCCGTCATGAACAACCCACTCGTCAGCATTATCGTGCCTGTGTACAACGTGCAGAATAGTGTTGCCCGCTGTCTGGAGAGCATTTGTGCCCAGACATGGAAGAATATCGAGGTCATTCTGGTCAACGACGGGTCCCGGGACGAAAGCTTTTCCATCTGTGAGCAATTCCGTGAAAAGGACCCCCGCATCGTTCTGGTGGACAAATCCAATTCCGGTGTGTCGGAGACCCGCAACTGCGGCATGTCCCTTGCAAGGGGCAAGTATGTGCAGTTTGTGGACAGCGACGATTATCTCGACCCTGATTTTACCGAGCGGCTGGTGACTGCTGCCGAAGCGAACAACGCCGATCTGGTCATTGCACCTTACTGGATGGTGATTCCCGCCAACTCTTCCAAGGCCACGCAGGCACTGGAAAACCTGCAGGAGAACCTTGGCATCGATGCCGAGAAAAAGCCCGATGATATCCGTGAATACGGCTTCCTGCCCGAGGGCATCTACGACCGCGATACCTTTGCCCTGCGCCTGATGGAGAAGCCCGCATCCTTCTTCTACAGCGTGCTGTGGAACAAGCTCTACCGTCAGGATATTCTGGCAGACCATCATCTTCAGTTCACCAGCGAGGTGCGCTGGGCCGAAGACCTGGTTTTCAATCTGGAATACATTTTGTACGCCAATGTTTTCGTATCCATTTCCAAAGCGGGCTACCACTATGTGCAGAACCCCCAGAGCATCTGCCACACCCAGATCAATCTGGCTTCCATCGTGCAGAACAAACTGCAGGTGTTCCGCTATTACAAGGAGCTGTACACAAAGCTGGGCCTGTACGATCAGGTGCAGCCGCAGCTGTATAAATTCCTGACCGCGTTCTCCGAGAACGCCTATCCCTCCGGTTCTCCCCAGAAGATCATCATGGACATGGCCAACCGCTGGGGCTTTGGTGTTCTGGATGCTTCCGACAAGGAAAAGAAACACAAAACCGAACCCGATGCCTGATCTCCGGGCACGAAAAAAGAGCCGTGAAAGCGGCTCTTTTTTGTTTACCATTTTACCGGTCGATCCAGCTGCGGAAGGCTTCGCGCACTGCACCCTCCCGTCCGCGCGGGATGGGGATGCGCGCACCGCTGCACATCTGCAGCTCGCCCGCCGTCAGCAGCTGTGCCGCCGCCAGATTGACCACATAGGAGCGGTGCGGCTGCAAAAAACGCCCGTCTTCCAGCAGCGGCTTTGCTACCTCGGCAAAGGACACCCGCAGCGAAAGGGACACCACATCCTCGCCGCTGAGCAGATGGAAGTGCACCACATGGTGGGTGCACTCCAGATATTCGATCTGCGCATAGGCCAGCGCCCGCAGGCCTTCGGCGGTGGCAACGGTCATTGCCGGGCCGTACTCCGGCTCGGTGGCGCGGGCAAGCAGGGCCGAAAGCTCCTGCTGGTGCACCGGCAGAAGCAGATACTGCATGGCATCCACCCGGAAAGCGCTGTAGGCGTGGGCCGGTGTGCGGGCCGCAAAGGCCAGCGGAGCCCTGCGGCCCCGGCGGCGCAGCTCCGCAGCCGCCGAAAGCCCTGCCGGGGCCGCTACAGCGCCCAGCTCGATGAGATACAGGTCAAACCGTTCTCCCTCGGTGTCCCGGCGCAGCAGCGCAGCTGCATCCGGCAGCTGCTGCACGATGCACGCATCCTGCCGCCGGGCAAAATATTCCATGCACTGGCGTTCCAGCCCGCTGCGCAGGCCCGCGTCCGGGCTGCACACCGCAATGTGAAAGATCACAGGATCCCTCCTCTTCAAACCCGCCCTTGCATTTTGCGCGGTGCGGGGGTATAGTAATCAAAAAAACAACAAAGGAGACGCCGCCATGTCAAAGCCCCTTGTCAGCATCATTCTGCCCGTGTACAACGCCCAGAACCACATCGCCCGCTGTCTGGAGAGCATCTGCGCCCAGAGCTGGCAGAACATCGAGGTCATCGTGCTGAACGATGGCTCCAAGGATCAGAGCCTGCCCGTGTGCGAAGCATTCCGCGCAAAGGACGAGCGCATCGTGCTGGTGGACAAGGCCAACTCCGGCGTGTCCGACACCCGCAACCTGGGCCTGAAGCTGGCCAGCGGCAAGTATGTGCAGTTCGTGGACAGCGACGACTACATCGACCCGGACTTCACCGAGCATCTGGTCACCGCTGCCGAACAGAACCACGCCGACCTGGTCATCGCACCTTACAAGATGGTGATCCCCGCCGGGGCCACCAAGCCCGAACAGGTGCTGGAAAAGCTGCAGGACGACCTTGGCGTGATGCACGTTGCCCGCCCGCCGGAGGTGCGGGTCTACGGTTTTCTGCCCGAGGGCGTGTACGACAAGGACACCTTTGCCCGCCGCCTGATGGACAAGCCCGCCTCCTATTTCTACAGCGTGCTGTGGAACAAGCTCTACCGCCGCGAGATGCTGCTTGCGCACGACATCCGGTTCACCAGTGAGATGCGCTGGGCCGAAGATCTGGGGTTCAACATGCAGTACGCCGCGGTGTTTGCTTCCATTGCACAGCCGGGCTACTACTATGTGCAGAATCCCCAGAGCATCTGCCACACCCAGATCAACCCCGCCACCCTCGTGCAGAACAAGATCCAGGTGTTCCGCTATTACAAGGACCTGTACACCCGTCTGGGCATGTACGAGCAGGTGCGCCCGCAGCTGTACAAATTCCTGGTGGATATCGCGGAGAGCACTTACCCTTCCGGCCCCTTCAAGGAGATCATCGACGAGGCCAAGGCCTAC
>ERZ812616.2841-NODE-2841-length-13387-cov-3.068482_pt1 | contig 13387 bp, 10 predicted proteins | sample MGYA00376249_ERZ812616 | MGnify/ENA primary metagenome ERZ812616 (study PRJEB26924, sample SAMEA4378265) | human gut metagenome | biome: human gut; feature: human-associated habitat; material: faeces | place: China | collected 2013 ... | reverse complement strand
TCATTTATACTTCCCACTACATGGAGGAAGTAGAACAGATCTGTACCCGCATCGCAATTATGGACCACGGACGGGTAATTGCATCCGGAACCACTGAGGAACTGAAGAAAATGATCAAAACAGGCGAAACGATCACAGTGGAAGCAATTCTTCTCGAAGAAAAACACCTTCAGGATATCAGGAATCTTTCTCATGTTTTTGATGTGCATTATGAAAATCAGATTCTCTCTCTCCGCTGCACAGGTGCTCAGCATAATCTGATTCGTCTTCTGAACTACCTTCAGAGTCAGGACATTACTTTTGGAAGAGTCTTTTCCGAACTTCCAACTCTGAATGATGTCTTTCTGGAGATTACAGGAAAACAACTTCGTGATTAATATTTGTGTATATTTATACATAAATATGCATAAATTCACAGAAAGGATTTTTTATGCTGCATTTAATAAAGTATAATCTTCTGGTTAAATTACGTAACTTTAATATGACCTTCTGGCCGCTTGTTTTTCCTCTGATTCTTGGTACCTTCTTCTTTTTTGCATTTGGAAACCTGAATGATGCAGATTTTGAGACCGTTCAGGTAGCTATGGTGCAGGAAACCAGCCCTAATCCACTGTTCAGCTTTTACATAGACCAGGTTAAAAAAAGTAATTCAGATCTTCTGAACATTCAGGAGATGGATGAATCTGCAGCGCTTACTGCTTTAAAAAACAAGGAAATCTCTGGTATCTATTACAATGAAATGACTCCGTCTCTGACAGTTAATGCACATGGCATTCCGGAAAGTATCCTTCAGTCTGTTCTGGAAAGTTACAATAACAACCTGCACACGATACAGAATATCCTGAAAAAACATCCTTCCGGAATTCTGGAAGGACTTTCACAGATGGCAGATACCCGCGATCTTGTACAGGAACTTTCCCTGGGTGGAAAAACGATCGATGGTAATTCGCAGTTTTTTTACGCTCTGATTGCCATGGCGTGCCTGTATGGATGTTTTATCGGCTTTGGCGCCGCGATCACGTTACAGGCCAATTTAACAGCTCTGGCGGCAAGACGTTGTGTTACTCCCACCCATAAACTCAAACTGATTTTATCCGAGCAGATTACTTCCTTTCTGCTCGGATATACCGATGTAATTATTTTACTCATTTATCTCAGGATCATACTGAAACTGGATTTTCAGGGACAAATAGGAAAAATGCTTATCATTTCACTGTTCGGAAGCCTGATCGGTGTTTCTGTGGGGCTGTTTGTCGGAAGTCTCGGCAAACTGAGTGAAGGTATAAAAGTTGCTGTTATCCTTGCGATTTCCATGGTCTGCAGTTTTCTTGCAGGACTCATGAACAGTAACATGAAAGATCTCGTAGAAAAACATGCTCCGATCATCAACCGCATCAATCCTGCTGCCCTGATTTCGGATGCATTTTACTGTATCAATGTTTACAATGATACAGCCCGCTATTACCGCAATCTTGTTACACTTGCAGTTATGAGCGCTGCTTTTGTTATGGCTTCATTTTTACTGATCAGGAGGAATCGCTATGACAGTATTTAAAGGCTATATGAAAATATTAAAAAAGAATATCGGTCTGGTGATCATATATCTGGTTATTTTTTTCTCCGTTGCCATGGCTCTTCAGGCAGCTGCCAGCAAAGAGCATCTGGAAGATTTTGAAAAAGCGCGAGTGGATATTGCCGTTGCAGATAATGATCAGAGTACTCTTTCTCATGCTTTAACAGACTATCTCAAAACAATCCATAATGTTTCTGAGATTTCCAGTGATCCTTCTGTTATGCAGGAAGAGCTTTTTTACAGAAATGCAGAATATATTGTACAGATTCCAAAAGATTTCTATAAAACTTGCATTGTACAGGATAGCCCGATTTCCGTCACAAAGATTCCCGGATCCTATACTTCATTTTATGTAGACCAGCAGATCAATGCATGGCTGAATAATGTGCGCACATACATTGCTTCTGGTTTTTCTCAGAAAGAAGCTGCAAAAGCCGCTCTGGAACAGCCTTCCTCCAGGGTTTCCATGTATCAGGACACCGAAACCACTTCCGAAACACCGGCATATACCTATTATTTCCGTTATGTTCCCTATCTGTTTCTGGCTGTTCTGTGCTATTCCATGGGCTATATTCTTCTTGCTTTTCAGAAAGAAGATATCCAGAAACGTATGCAGGCTTCATCCGTTTCCATTCGCCGGCAGAACCTTGAAGGACTGCTTGCCATGTTTACGATCGGAGTCGGTTTATGGCTGATCGCCGTCACAGGTGCAATTGTCATGTATCAAAAAGATCTCCTGGCTTCCGGTGTTCTGACCTATTATCTCCTGAATACCTTTGTGATGATGATGGTCTCGCTGTCTCTGTCTTATCTGCTCGGACTTTTTGTAAAAAACAGCAACATGCTCAATGGACTTTCCAATATTATTTCTCTTGGCATGTGCTTTTTGTCCGGTGTTTTTGTACCAATGAGTGTTATGGATAAAAAAGTACTTAAAATAGCACAGTTTCTTCCAGTCTACTGGTATGAGGACATCAATGAAACGCTCGCCAGATATCATAGCGTTTCCGGCAATATTGCCACAGATATCTGGAAATCTCTGGGAATCGAAGTTATGTTTGCTCTGGCATTTGTTTCTGTCATTCTGGCTCTTTCGAAATATAAACGACAGAAGTAGGGAAATGTACCCTCACTTCTCCAGAAAAAAAGAACTCCTGCTCTTGTGTTATTCATCACATTTTACTGTGAAAATCAACATAAGCATGAGTTCTTTCTTTTATCTTTTTTTCAAGTCGAACAGTCAGCTCTGTCAGAAGAAGATTCCAACCTGTTCCAGGAACTGTTCCGGTGCTTCCACATGTGGAAAATGCTTAGTTTCTTTAAGTGTTACAGCTTCAACAGACGGATTGACGTTCTTATATGCTTCTACGATCGCTTCTCCATTGTTCTCAGCTTCACCTTCAACAATATAAAGACTGTTATCGATTTCTTTCAGTCCACGGGTAATATCAATATTCATATATTTAGATGCTTTATTTGCATAAACATTCTTTGCATAACAGCCGCCTCTGTGCGCTGCCTCATAATATGCATCCTGCAGGTCTCTGTCCGGATGGAACGGATCAAATGCATAATTCTCAATGAATTCGTTATTAACAGCATCTCTTGATACGACCATGTGATAAACCAATGTTCCAAACACCGGAATTTCCAGACATCTGCGGAGAAGTTTTTCTTTCTTTCCAGGCATCTGTTTCAGACTTGAAAGACTGACCGGATTTACCATCATAATCTTGTTGAACAGATCTTTTTCATTGTGACATGCCATCACAACAAAAGATACTGCATATCCGTTCACGATAACATCTGTCTTCTTTCCGATCACATTTTTAATAAAATCGCAGATAGCCTGTACATAAACAAAGTTTGTATAAGTTATTCCTGACTTCTCAGAACGTCCGCATCCCGGAAGATCCAGGTTATAGACCGTATGTTCCAGTGCAAGATCATCCTCGATCTTACCCCACTCATATCCGGAACCACCCGGAAGCATATCATGGATCAAAAGGATCGGGCTTCCTTTGCCCTTTTTTGTATAATAAATATCACCAAAGCGCCAATGATAATAGTTTCTTACATCAGTGTCCAGCATTTCCTTCAGACAGGCGGATGCTGCGATCACTTTATTTATAATATGAATAGTGGCAGTTGTTGTCATAACCAGTGCTGCTGCAGTCAGCAGACGTTTGCTGTGTTTCTTCATGTTCTACCTCCCTTTTTCCATCACCTGAATATCTATATTATACGATATAAAAGGTCTTTTTACAATCTATAACAGAGAAAGAAGTTTCTCTACATCTTCCATTCTGGTTGCCCAGCTGGTTGCAAATCGGACTACCGTATGTGTATCATCCTTCTTCTCCCAGAAGCTGAACTGGACATCTTTTTTTAATTCTTCCATCTTACGGTTCTCCAGAACAACAAACTGCTGATTAGTAGGTGAATCTATGTAAAATGTATATCCTTTTTCTTTCAATCCCGCTTTAAGAACGGCGGCTGTTTCGATAGCATTTTTACCAATTTCGAGATACAGATCATCTGTAAAAAGTGCATCAAACTGTACCCCCGTAAGTCTGCCTTTTGCAAGCAGGGCTCCATGTTGTTTGACTCTTGTAAGAAAATGCTTTGGCATACTGTTTCCAGTAAACACAACTGCTTCTCCACATAAAGCACCTGCCTTGGTTCCTCCGATATAAAATACATCACAGAGTTTCGCAATGTCCTGTAAAGTCACATCTGTTTCTTTGCCGACCAGCCCATAGATCAGTCTGGCCCCATCCATAAAAAGAGGAAGCTTATATTCTCTGCACACTGCTGAAATTTCTGTCAGTTCTTTCTTTGTATACAGGGTTCCATACTCTGTTGGATGGGAAATATAAACCAATCCCGGAAATACCATATGCTCATGATTCTCATCTCCGTAAAAAGTCTCAACCAGATTCTTAAGATCCGCTGCATTGATTTTCCCATTCTTTTCCGGAAGTGTCAGGACTTTATGACCGGTAAATTCAATCGCACCGGCTTCATGTGTACTGACATGTCCCGTCTGAGCCGCTACAACGCCCTCATACGGCTGTAACATCGTATCAATGACAATCTGATTGGTCTGCGTGCCGCCTGTCAGTAAAAAGACTTCTGCGTCCTCACAGCCACATGCCTTCTTGATCTTTTCTTTTGCTTCTTCACAGTAATGGTCGGTTCCATATCCAGGAAGCTGCTCCATATTGGTATCGATCAGGTGCTGAAGGACTTTTTCATGTGCACCTTCTGAATAATCATTTAAAAAATATAACATCTCTGATTCCTCGCTTATTGTAAAATCGACTCTATTTTATCACCAGGAAGATTTTTTTACCACTGGCAAACAAAAAAATACCCCGCGAGCAACTCGCGGGGCAGGTTCGTATGAATTTAATTTTCTTCTGTAGCCGTATCGGATGTACTTTCTTCGGCATCTTCCGTATCCGGATTCACCATCTTCTGATAAGCTTCATCCAGATCTTTTACATTCATCTTGTTCACCAGATAAACTTTATCCTCAACTACCGCCGCATAGAAGTTTGTATCATATTCATAATACTTCACCGTAGTTTCTTTTCCGTCTGTATCTTTAAAGATAAAGGTATATGCCGGATCTCCTTCTGGAGTATACTCCTCAGTAAGACGTTCCTGTGCGGTCATGTTGATGAGTTTATTGTAGAAAGTCGTGAATGTGGATTCATCGAGGTCTTCGCCATCTAACTTGTAAGTTGTTGTAGTAGTCTCTTCCTCATCATCAGAAGAACTTTCATCAGAGGAGTCTGTATCTGTGGAACTCTCATCCGATGTTTCTGTACTGCTTTCATCTGTAGTATCAGAATCTGTATCGTCTGTGGTATCTTCATCTTCTGCCTTTACGGTTTCCGTTACAATGTTTATTGTATGATCTCCGTCTGCGCTCTGTACCTCCAGGGAATCCAGATCATTGGAAGAAACATAGCTTACTGTCAGGTTGTAGAAATCAGACATTGTACTGTCGAGGATATCTGTCAGAGAATCTTTCGTGATCGTGTAAACTTCTTTGCTGTCATCTACTTTCACATAACGGTCATCGCCGGTCTCATCTCCCACATAAATGGTAAGCGTCTTCTCTACCGTCTGTGTTTCCTGTTCTTCCTCGGTATACTTCACAGTGATAACTGCATACGGATTGTCAAATCCATACTTGGAATCGTCGGTGCAGTTATAATCTACAAATTTATCGTATGCCAGAGATCCTATCGCTGAAGTTACAGTTCCTGCTTTTGTAGTATCTGCCTTCTCTGTAGTTTTACCATCAGACACATTCCAGAACAGATTGTCTGCATCCTGTGTAAGCTCATAACTATTCTCTTTATCTACTTTAACATCTGTGATCGTAGCTGATGTTACGGACGGGAATGTTCCACTCTCTGCGAAATCATATAAAGTTCCCATAAATGGCTCTATTGATGTACTGGATACCAGATAAACATTATTATCGTCATCTGCTTTCTTCACATAATACTGATTATTTGAAGATTCCATACCGACTTCAAGAGTCGTATCACCATCTGCAGTTGTCAGCGTAATCGTATTCTGTGGAGAATCCAGATCATACTGACTCATATCTTCCACATCGGAAATCTCCTGGTCAGCAGTCAGGGATGCAACTCCCTTGACTGCACTGTCAACCGTGTCCTGATTCACCGGAAAATTCGCATCAGATTTTTCTGTCCAGCTATCATCTTTTTTATCAAATTCTACTTCATTCTGGTCTGCGGTAAATGAAACTGCTGTTATATCATCTGCCTCCAGACTTACCAAATCTACGCTTGTGTCATTCTCTTCAGTTTCTTTCTCTTCCTGTGAGGTAACATAAAAGTTTACGCCTTCATACGCTGCACACAGCACTCCCAATACGACTACTGCCGAAACCAGTTTGACTGTTTTTTTCTTCATTTATGCCTTTCTCCTTTTCAGCCATACCATAAATCCCATTACCAGGAAGACTACCGGGATGATTCCCATTACCATGATCTTCCAGAAGCTTACATCATAAGCAGTCAGTGTCAGATAGGAAATCTGCAGGTTTTTAGATGGAACAGAAATTGTTGATGTCTCATCCGAGCTGCACATCCAGCTCAGAGAACTCATGATCATCTGTTCATTTCCACCGGATACCATCTGGTTGATCTGGCTGTCCATCAGATTTGAAGAAGTATAATAAACGATCTGTGTCTCTTTGTCATCATCCAATGTTTCTGTAATACTTACACCAAGATCAAACGGACCATCAATATCATCATCGGTTTTTTCAATCGTTCCACTATTGACATCCACTTTGGAATAAGCACTGTCAGAAGTTGTCAGAAGACTGTTGATCGTAACGGTATCTCTGACATCATCTGTCTTCTTGATTCCCTGTGCATAAGGCATCAGAACATAATAACCTTTGGATGCAAAATCAGAGACTGCATCGGTGCTGTTGACTGTCGGTACCAGATAATAAGGCATCTGCGCATAATGCTGTGAATCGCCTTCAATTACAACACCCTCTGTTCTCTCTACTCCATAGTTCTTGAGAACCGCATCAAAATTATCCATGGATTCTTCTGTATAATCAGAGAAGATCATAGCTTTTCCGCCATTTTCAAGATAATCAATGATCGCATCTTTCTCAGATTCGGAAATATCGGAAGTTGGTGCGTTGATTAGCAGGCACGCAGCATCATCCGGGACACTTTCTTCTGTGATCAGGTTCAGAGATTTAATATCAATATTTGCTTTCTGGATATCTTCCTGAAGAGTAGAATCCAGGTCTTTTTCACCATGTCCATCCAGTGTATAAAGAACCGGAAGGTCTTCGGAAGTTACATAGGAAATAGCACTGTCGATCTGTCCTTCTCCATCGAATCCTGTCGTTGTGGACTGATACGTATTATAATCAACCGAAGATTCATAAATACTGCTGTAATTTACAACTTTGCTTCTGTCACCACATAGCACGATCAGGCTGTTTGCAGCAACATCATCACTGGTATATTCTGACGTAAATTTCGGATTTACAACAGGATCTTTCTGTTCTACTTTAATATGATCTGATCCTTCTTCATATTTCTCAAGTAACTTTTTAATTGTTTCATCTTCAGAACCGCTCTGTACGACCTGATAAATGGTCACATCTTTGTCCAGATCTTTCAGGAATTTCTTTGTGTCATCCCCGATACTGTAAAGTTTCTGTTCGCTGACATCCACTTCTGTATATTTAGATGGAAGGGAACCAACGATCATATTTACCACAAGAACGATCACTACAAAAACAGCACTGATAACAACACTGTAAGAACCGTTCTTGATGTATTTTTTATTCATGGAATCCTTTATTTTCTGTTTTAAAGGTTTCTTTTCTTTTTTGGCTGTCTCTTTTGCCGGATTTTCAATCTTATCTGCTTTCTTTGCTTTCAGTTTTTCCGTAAATTTCATTGTCTCCCACCTCCTTAATTCCAACGTCTCTTGGCAATCGACTGTACAGTCAGGAACAGGCAGACTGCAATCACAGACACGAAATACAAAACGCCTTTGACATCAAAGATTGCATTTGCAAAGTTGTCAAAATGGCTGCTCAGGTTGAAGATATCCAGAATTTTCTGGATTCCACCTGAGAAAAAGCTGGAATTTACAACATAAACAATGACAAGTGCGATCTCCCCAACTACACAGATGACTGCTGAGATCAGGAAGTTTTTGATCATTGTATAGATTATGATCGCTGCTGCCAGAATCAGAAGTCCAAATGTAACACAGGTAGAAAGTGCTCCTTCTGAGAAGAAAGAAGAAATTCCATTCATCATATAAAAAGCAAACAGAATAACAAATGTCAGTACTGCCGCAATTACCTGACTTTCTGTCAATGAGGAAATAAACACACCAATTGCAAGATTTGCACATCCCAGAAGGAAAAATCCAAGGATCGCAGTGTATGCTGCTCCCAGAGATACTGTTCCGAATTTTGTCATGAGCAGTGGATACAGACACATAATCAGCATCGGAATCGCAAAGATCGTAACCAGTGCAAAATATTTACCAAAAACAATTTTTTCAATAGACACCGGTGCTGTAAGAAGCAGCTGGTCTGTTTTCTGTTTACGTTCTTCTGCAAGAACTCGCATTGTAAGAATCGGCACACTGATCAGAAATACAAAGGTCAGTGCACTTAATGTGTACTCAAAACGAGGATATGCTGCTCCAAGCTGATATGCTGAAAAATAAATACCTGTCAGAAGCAGGATAAAAAATATGAACAGGTAACCGATCATAGAAGTAAGGTAACTTCTCAGCTCCCTTTTATATACTGCGATCATTTATTTTCCCCCTCCTTTTTGTCTGTCTCTTTTTCGTTCTTTTTCTTCTTATCATCTTCAGTCAGTTCAAGGAAGATTTCCTCCAGAGATACTTTCTTCGACTGCATTTCCAGAATTGGGCAGTGTGCATCTGCCATTTTGAAGAACACCTCTTCACGGATATCCATATTCTCTTTTGTAGAAAGTGTTACATTCCATGCATGTTCTTCCTTCGCAGATGCGACAGTGATATCTTTCACACCATCAATCTGTCCAAGTGCAATGCGAATATGATCTTTATTACCTTTCACAAGCAGATTTAAGGTATTGGAACCTTCTGCAAGTTTACCAAGGTTTTCCGGTGTATCACTGGCAACCAGTTTTCCATGAGAAATGATCAATACATAATCGCAGACAGCACTGACTTCTGACAGAATATGCGAACTTAAAATAACCGTATGTTTCTTCTTAAGGCTCTTGATCAGATCACGGATCTCAATGATCTGTTTCGGGTCAAGACCTACGGTTGGCTCATCCAGGATGATTACTTCCGGATAACCAAGAATTGCCTGTGCAAGTCCAACTCTCTGTCTGTAACCTTTGGACAGATTCTTGATCAGACGGTTTTTCATATCGGTAATCTTTACCATTTCCATGACTTCTTCTACCATGGATTTTTTTTGATCTTTTGGGATTTTTTTGAGATCAGCAACGAAATTCATATATTCGCCTACTGTCATGTCGAAATAAAGAGGCGGCATCTCCGGCAGATAGCCGATGCATTTTTTTGCCTGCTCCGGTTCATCCAGTATGTCATGACCATCAATGGTTACCGTTCCCTCCGTAGATGCTATATAACCAGTAATCATATTCATAGTCGTAGATTTACCAGCTCCGTTTGGCCCCAGAAAGCCGTAGATTTTGCCTTTCTCGATTTTAAAAGAAAGGTGGTCAACTGCCGTATGGTCTCCATAGCGTTTGACCAGATTGTTTACTTCAATCACAAGTCTCTCCTCCTTTTTCTTTAAACAGAATATTGTATTCTGCAAATATTTACAAAATAAAAGATGCCTCCAGGTGAAACAGAGATAGGGGGTACCTGGAAGCATCTTCCATAATGAGCCGGCTTTAACGTCTGCTCTGAAAATATTCTATGAGGAAGTTGTGATAAAAATTGGATAAATCTGTGATGATTTTGTGAAAATAAAACGTATTTTTGAAATAGTTTTTCTAAAAACAGTTTCTGTTTATGAAAGAGGCTCTTTCAGTGGTGTTCCTGCCTTACGCGGATAGCGGCCCGGTGTTGGTTTCATTTTCTCAATCACAACGAGAGAACGCTGGATTTCAGAATCCGGAAGATTAAAATAAACCACATCCTGAATCTTGCCGCCGAGGATCTTAACTGCTTTTTCTGCCTGCTGCAGTTCTTCCTGAACCGTGCCAGACTTGTAAGAAATAAAATTTCCGCCCACTTTTACATATGGAAGACAGTACTCAGACAACGTAGCCAGATTGGAAACCGCGCGGGATACGCACAGATCATACTGCTCACGGTATGCTTTATTTTTGGCAAATTCTTCTGCCCTGCCATGAATTGCAGTAATATTTTCCAGTTTCAGAAGAGCAAAGGTTTCTTCGAGAAAATTAACTCTCTTCTTCAATGAGTCAAGAAGACAGGCTTCCAGATGCGGAAACGCAATCTTAAGTGGTACTCCCGGAAATCCGGCTCCTGTTCCGATATCCATAATTTTGCTGACTTTTGTCATATCTACTGCCTTCACACAAGCAAGACTGTCCAGGAAATGCTTTACCAGCACTTCCTGAAACTCGGTAATACCAGTCAGGTTCATGACCTTGTTTTTTTCTGCCAGATATTCATAAAAAGCAATAAACTGCTGTTTCTGTGTATCATTCAGAGCAATTCCGAGTTCTTCACACCCTTGCTCCAGTACTTTCAGATCATAAGACAATATTATATCCTCCTATTCTCAGGAATTTGAATTTCTTCTGTATTGTTCAAAATAAACCAGCAGTACAGAGATATCCGCAGGAGATACGCCTGAAATACGAGATGCCTGTCCAATGGAAATCGGACGGTATAATTCCAGCTTCTGTCTCGCTTCGATGCGCAGACTTCCTACTTTTTCGTAATCAAGATCTTCCGGAATTTTCTTTGCTTCCAGTTTTTTGAACTGCTCTACCTGCTTCAGCTGTCTCTTGATATATCCTTCATATTTCAGATTGATCTCTACCTGCTGCTTCACATCCCATGGAAGCTCCGGTCTTTCTTTGTCAATTGGTGCCAGATCTTCATAGTTCAGTTCCGGTCTGCGGATCAGTTCTGCAATCGTTGTTCCGGATTTCAGAAGTGTACTTCCTTTTTCTTCCAGCAATTTCTGGACCTCCGGTGTTCCGCCGATCGTTGCATGTTCGGTACGCTCGATTTCTTTCTGAATTGCCTCTTCTTTTCGAAGAACTGCCTGATATGTTTCTTCATCGATCAGACCAACCTGATATCCTTTTTTACGGAGACGAAGATCTGCATTATCCTGTCTCAGCAGAAGACGATATTCTGCACGGCTTGTCATCATTCGATACGGTTCATGGTTTTCTTTTGTAACCAGGTCATCGATCAGTACTCCAATATAAGCTTCGGAACGGTCCAGAACCAGCTGTTCCCGGCCTTTTACCTCCATAGCTGCATTGATTCCGGCAATCAGCCCCTGTGCTGCTGCTTCTTCATATCCGGAGCTTCCGTTAAACTGTCCTCCACTGAACAGGCCTTTGATCTTTTTGAATTCTAGCGTCGGATACAGCTGCCGTGGATTGATGCAGTCATACTCAATTGCATAGGCGTTCTTAACAATCTTTGCATGTTCCAGTCCCGGAACAGAATGGTACATTTCATCCTGTACATCTTCCGGAAGAGAACTGGACATACCTCCAATATACATTTCATTCGTATAAAGTCCTTCTGGTTCAATAAATACCTGATGACGTTTTTTATCCGCAAAACGAACGACCTTGTCCTCGATAGATGGACAGTATCTCGGTCCAGTACCTTCAATCATACCGGAATACAATGGCGAACGGTCCAGATTATTACGGATGATCTCATGCGTTTTTTCGTTTGTATAAGTCAGCCAGCAGGACTTCTGCTGGATCTGTACAGACTCCGGATCCGTTGAAAATGAGAATGGAACTACTCTTTCATCGCCAAACTGCTCTTCCATTTTGGAATAATCGATCGTATTTCCGGCAATTCGTGCCGGTGTTCCTGTCTTGAAGCGGAACATCTCGATTCCAAGCTCTTTGAGTGAATCTGTCAGATAATTGGCCGCCTGCAGTCCATTTGGTCCGGTATAATTGCTGACATCACCGTAGATACATCTTGCTTTCAGGTACGTTCCTGTACAGAGTACAACTGCCTGGCAGTGATAAACTGCACCTGAATAAAGCTGCACTCCTGTAATTTTGCCTTCTTCCACGAGAAGCTTTGTGACTTCTCCCTGTTTAATGGTCAGATTTTCCTGATTTTCCAAAGTCTTTCTCATCTCTGTGCTGTAGGCCTGTTTGTCTGCCTGTGCTCTCAGTGAATGAACTGCCGGTCCCTTGGAACTGTTCAGCATCTTTGACTGAATAAAAGTTTTGTCGATATTTTTTCCCATCTCTCCGCCAAGCGCATCCAGTTCTTTTACCAGATGTCCCTTGGAGCTGCCGCCGACATTCGGGTTACATGGCATTAAGGCAATACTGTCTACGCTTACCGTAAACATTACTGTATCCAGCCCCAGACGTGCACAGGCAAGTGATGCTTCACAGCCTGCATGTCCCGCTCCTACTACAACAATATCACAGGTTTTTTCCAGTGTTTTTGTCTCCATTATTTATCTTCCCTTCTTATTTACCAACGCAGAATTTGCTGAAAATCTCGTTTACAAGGTCTTCTCCCACAGATTCACCCACGATGCGTCCAAGACTCTCGTACGCATTCATCAGGTCAATGGAAAAGAAGTCCTCGGACATTCCCATAGCAATACTGTCCATTACAAGCTTCAGGCTTTCCTTTGATTCTTCAAGTGCGGCCTTATGACGGGCATTTGTAATATATACCTCATCGTTAAAGGAAAGCTCTCCATGGAAAAACATCCTCTTGATCTCATCCTCCAGCTGACTGATTCCGGTTTCTTCCACAACAGATACCGGAATGACCGGGCTTCCTGTTTTTTCCTTTAATTCTTCAATATCAACAGCCGCCTCAAGATCTGTTTTATTGTAAATTACGATACTCTTCCGTCCGGAAAGTAATTCCATGATCTCGCGGTCATTATCATCCAGCGGCAGTGAAGAATCCACAACATAAAGGATCAGATCTGCGTTTTCCGCCATTTGTTTTGCCTTACCGACTCCGATCTTTTCGACAACATCTTCCGTTTCACGGATTCCGGCGGTATCGATCACGCGAAGCGTGATC
>ERZ812616.2837-NODE-2837-length-13402-cov-8.150820_pt1 | contig 13402 bp, 11 predicted proteins | sample MGYA00376249_ERZ812616 | MGnify/ENA primary metagenome ERZ812616 (study PRJEB26924, sample SAMEA4378265) | human gut metagenome | biome: human gut; feature: human-associated habitat; material: faeces | place: China | collected 2013 ... | reverse complement strand
GAGCGTGGAAAAATCGACGACGCTCTGATTGCTGAGATGGTCAAAAACCGCAAGGTCTTCCCCTGCTTTTTCGGTTCGGCGCTCAAGCTGGACGGCGTGGAGGACTTTCTCACCGCGCTCGCGTGCTTCACGCGCGAGCCGGTCTATCCGAAGGAATTCGGCGCAAAGGTCTTCAAGATCTCGCGCGACGCGCAGGGCGCGCGGCTCACGTGGCTCAAGGTCACAGGCGGCGCGCTGCGCGTGAAGGCACCTCTCACCTATCGCGCGCAGAATCAGAACTACAATGAAAAGGCCGATCAGCTGCGGCTTTACTCCGGCGTCAAATTCCGCGCGCTCGAAGAGGCGGGCGCGGGCAGCGTCGTCGCCGTCACGGGCCTCAGCCACAGCTATGTTGGTCTCGGCCTCGGCGCGGAGGCGGAGGCGTCCGCCCCGCTTTTGCAGCCGGTTTTGACCTATCAGCTCATCCTACCCGACGGCGCGGACGCGCACAGCGCGCTTATAAAGCTCCGCGAGCTTGAAGAAGAGGACCCGATGCTGCGCATCGTCTGGGACGAGCGCTACGGGCAGATCCACGTGCAGCTCATGGGCAAAATTCAGCTCGAAATTCTGCGCCGCCGCATCCTCGACCGCTTCGGCCTCGACGTGACCTTCGGCGAGGGCAGCATCGTCTATCGCGAGACCATCGCCGCCCCCGTCCTCGGCATGGGACATTTCGAGCCCCTGCGCCACTATGCGGAAGTACAGCTTCTAATGGAGCCGCTTCCGCTCGGGGCGGGCATCCAGCTTGCGTCAAACGTGCCGACGGACGCGCTCGACCTCAACTGGCAGCGGCTGATTTTCACCCATCTTTTAGAGCGCGAGCACGCGGGCGTGCTGACCGGCTCACCGTTGACGGATGTGAAGTTCACACTTGTCGCGGGCCGCGCGCATCTGAAGCACACCGAGGGCGGCGACTTCCGTCAAGCGACGTACCGTGCCGTGCGGCAGGGCTTGATGCAGGCGGAAAATGTGCTGCTCGAGCCGTATTACGACTTCCGTCTCGAGGTGCCCGCCGAGTGCGTCGGCCGCGCGATGACCGACCTCCAGAACATGGGCGGCACCGTCGAACCGCCGCAGAACGAGGGGGAAAACGCCGTACTCACGGGCTATGCGCCGGTGCGCACGCTGCGCGACTACTTTGCCGATGTCGCGGCCTACACCCGCGGCCGCGGACAGCTCTCCTGCGCCGTGCGCGGGTATGAGGCCTGCCAAAATCAGGACGAGATCGTCGCGTCCCTTGGCTACGACGCCGAGCGCGACACGGATAATCCCGCGTCCTCCGTCTTCTGCGACCACGGCGGCAGCATCACGGTCCCGTGGAATGAAGTTCCCGCGCATGTTCACTGCGACAGCGGCATCCGCCTTGGTGAAGAGGCCGTCGAAGAAGCGCCCGCGCCGCTCCCCCGACGCGGCGTCGGCGCAGGCGGCGCATATGCCGAGGACAAGGAATTGCAGGACATTTTCGAGTGCACATACGGCAAGGTCGAGCGCCGCGCGTTCGAACCGAGCAAAAAGCCCGCGCGCACCTCGCTCGCCGATCACTATGACGTCACGATCCACTCAGAGGACACGGAATATCTGCTCGTCGACGGCTACAACATCATCTTCGCGTGGGACGAGCTCCATCGGCTCGCCGCGCAGGATGTCGCCGCGGCGCGCGGCGCGCTGATCGACCTTCTCGCCAACTATCAGGGCTTTCGCAAGTGCCGCGTCATCGTCGTGTTCGACGCCTATAAGGTCAAGGGCAACCCCGGCAGTGTGCAGACGGTGCACGGCGTCAAGGTCGTCTACACGAAAGAGGCTGAGACTGCCGACACCTACATCGAGCGCGCGACCTACGAGCTGCGCCGCGAACGCCGCGTGCGCGTGGCGACGTCCGACGGCCCCGAGCAGGTCATCATCCTCGGCCACGGGGCGCTGCGCGTCTCCGCCCGCGCGTTCCATGCCGAGGTCGAAGCCGCCGAGGGGCAGATCAGCGCCGTGCTGCAACGCCTGACGAACCGTCCGCGCAGCGAACGCACCATCAGAAACAACGTAAAGCTCAAGCAATAATTCAGTCAAAAAGCGGTGGCTTCCCTCGCCTCCTAATAAGAAAACATAAGAAAGTCAGTAAAATCAATGTTTTCAAAGGCAGGGAACACGGTACGAAGTCAAAAAATCTCATACTGACAGGCAGGGCGCTGATTTTCACATCAGCGCCCTTTTCCTGTACCCGCGCCATAGGCAGCCGCCCTATGGCGTTTTTTCATATCCGTGCCTATACCCACCCGAAAACTGTATCAATTAGGGCGCGAAAACCTCTGTTTTTTCCTCTCAGAGCGCCGCTTAAAGGGCGGCGTGGGTGTTTTCCCATGGGAAGCGTCCGGGAGGCAGGACAGGGGCTTTTTTGCGCCAAAATCAACACTTTTCAAAACCAGAGAAAGGAGGCGCCGGATATGGCAGTTTTCCGCATCGAAAAGACCAGAGATTACACGGTCATGTCCAACTACCACCTGCGGGACAGGTCGCTGTCCCTGAAAGCGAAGGGGCTGCTGTCCCTCATGCTGTCGCTGCCAGAGGACTGGGACTACACCATGAAGGGGCTTGCCCGCATCTGCAAGGACAGCATCGACAGCAGCAGCGGCGGCATCCGGGAGCTGGAGGCACACGGCTATCTAATCCGTTCGCGTGTCCGCAACGAGAACGGGCAGCTTAGCTCCATCGAGTACACCATCCTGGAGCAGCCGAAGGAGCCGGCACAGACGCCCGCGCCTGTTCGGGAAAAACCTATACGGGAAAATCTAATACAGGTGAAGCCAATGTTGGATGCCCCAATCAGGAGAACCCCGCCCAATTAAATACTAAAGAACAAAATAAAGAATTATCAATTACGCAAGGATCAAGTCCTATCCCATCAAGGCCCCCTACCCCCAGAGAAAAAAGCAGGATCGGGCAGGACAGGATGCGGGAGCGCGAGAGCCACCGGGAGATCATTTGGGAGAATATCGACTACGATATCCTCACCCAGGATGAAAAGCTGGACAGGGACCGTCTGGACGAGCTGGTGGAGCTCATGGTGGATACCGTCTGCTCCAACCGGGAGATGATCCGTATCGCCGGGGACGACTACCCCGCCGAGGTGGTGAAGTCCCGGTTCTTGAAGATCGACAGCTCCCACATCGAGTATGTGCTGGAACGGATGTGGGAGAACACCACCTATGTCCGCAATATCAAGAAATATCTGCTGGCGGCGCTGTATAACGCGCCGGTCACAATGGACAGCTACTACACATTCCTCGTCAGCCATGACCTGTACGGCAGCGGAGATCGGAGCCTGCAAATAAAAAGTCAAGCCCCAATTGAAAGAAAGGTTCAATCGGGACTTGAGTAAAAAGGGTATAGCAAAGCTGCCGGTGAACAACATGGTTCATCAGTTGAGAGGTGTCCATGAGCAGATTACTCGGCTGTTTCGCTGTCCTCGGCAGACGCGTCCAGATTTGCCATGCATTCCTTCGCCCGGGCGTAGTAGATGCGCAGGAACTTGTTGGCACCGGCTGTCATGTAGGCATACCCCTATTCCGTTCCGGAAAAGCACTGGCCGGAGGTGCCAGAATTCCGGGATATCACAACTTTTACGAAGGAGGCGTTTTTTGAAAAAACAGGACTTGAAACCGTTACCATCCTCTCTGGCGGCTTTCCCTGCCAGCCCTTCTCCACCGCGGGGCAGCGAAGGGGCTTTGCGGATGAACGCTGCCTGTGGCCGGAAATGTGCCGCGTTATACCCGTCTATCGCCATCTTCCGAAGGTAGGCGCCGTACCGACGTGTGGGGAGCTGCGCCATCTTTTCATCTATGAGCCGCTTTTTCTCCTCCGTCACATAGAACTTCATCTGAATGTTCCGCTTTCGGTTTGCCATGGGCAGCCTCCGTTTCTCATAAGGGTCTGGGACGTCTCGCCTGTCGGCTCGGTCAGCGCTTCAAAGCGTTTCACGCTTTGAGGTCTCCACCGGAGACCCGCGCCCCAGCAAGCAATTTTGACTGTTCGAGCAAGGGACCTGAACAGTGCAAAATCCGCAAGCGGGTACTCGCTTGCTGTGCTTGCTGACTACTCCGTGCTCCTGTTTTCCCCCTCTACCCATACTACAATCTGAACAAGGCGTTTTGGCCAGATTTCGGAGGATTTTTCAAAAAAATCAACCTTATCCGCAACTTTTCTCTGAACACTTCGCCGGACGCCTTGTGTTTCTTCGGATATTCATATATAATGTATTGTGTTGAGTATTATCCATGCGGAGGTACGGTATGAACGGGATCAAGGGCTATATCTCCATTCGGGAGGTGTCCTACCGTTGGGGCGTGTCGGAGCGGCGGGTCAACCAATATTGCGCCGAGGGGCGGATCCCCGGCGCGTCCCGGTTCGGGCGCTCATGGGCGATCCCGGAAAATGCGGAAAAGCCGTCCGACCCGCGCTTTCAGGAACAGCACCGCGATCCCGACAGGACAAGCATCTGACGGATACCCCTCTGCATCTTAGCATCCGCAAAAAGGAAGTGAACGCTATGACCTGCGATGAGAGCTTGTATCGCCAATATCTGAGCGGCGATGACGAAGGGCTTAATGCCCTGATGAAAAAATACGGTGACCCCCTGACCCTGTATATTGACGGCTATCTGCACGACGTTCACGAGGCGGAGGAGCTGATGCTGGATGTTTTCGCCTATCTGTTCACAAAAAAACCGAAGATACGGGACGGCGGCTTCAAGGCGTATCTCTATAAGGCCGCGCGCCACATGGCACTGCGCCATAAGAGCAAACGAAAGCCCCTGTTCAGTCTGGACGAGCTGACCGGCGAGCCGGACGGGCAGCTGCTGGCGGTGGAGGTCATCCGGACGGAGGAACGAAACCGCATCCTGCATTTCTGCATGGATGAAATGAACCCGGACTATCGGGAAGTCCTCTATCTCACCTATTTTGAGGATATGAGCTACGCGCAGGCGGCGGAGGTCACGGGAAAAACGGTAAAACAGATCACCAACCTGGTGTATCGCGGAAAAGAGAGCCTGCGAAGGCTGCTGGAACGGGAGGGGATCACAAATGCGGAGTCATGAGGAACGGGTCGCTGAGACGAAGCGGCGCATCGCCCAAATTGAGCGGGAGAAACGGCGGCGGCGCAATACGATCACCATGGCTTCCGCCGTGGCGGCGTGCCTCGCGCTGCTCATCGGCGCGTCCCTCGCCATGCCCGGCATCGCCGCAAATATCCAGACAGGCGACTATTCCGGCTTTGAAACGGCGGCAAGCATCTTTCACGGCGGCGCGGCTTTGGGATACATCGTCATCGGGCTTTTGGCGTTTTTACTCGGCGTGTGTGTGACCGTTCTGTGCTTCCGGCTGCGGCAGATGAACCGGGAGGACGATCAGAACAAAGAACGCGAGGGGATTCATGGAGCTGATTGAGAACCTGCTGCAATTGCTGACCACGTTCGTCGGCGCGCTGCTTTCGGGCATATCCTACCGGAAAAGCGGACGACAGGCATATTTCCTGCTGCTGTGCTTCTACGGCTGCTTTGCCCTTGGCGCGCTCTACTGGACGCTGTATCTGCTGCTGTTCGATACCACACCGCGAGTCTTTTATGTGTCGGAGTTCGGCTGGGTGGCAAGCCTCATCTTCCTGCGCATTTTGCAGGCCACTCTGGCGGGAGCAGATGAGCGGGGCTTCCGCTGCCGCAGGGCGTGGCTCGCGCCTGCGTTCGGTGTGCCGCTGCTGGCGTTCTACTGCATCTTCGGGGATATTCTCTCCAACCTGATCTGGTGCGGCATGATGATATGGCTCTCCTTCTGCGCCATTCGTGGGCTTGTCTATGCGAAAACGCAGACGGGCGCGGCGTGGAATACGCGGTACTTCCACATCGGCGTGCTGTGCTTTACGTTCGCGGAGTATCTGCTCTGGACGGTGGGCTGCTTCTGGCCGGAAACCTCACCGGCAAGCCCCACCTTCTGGTGTGATATGCTGCTGACGCTTGCGATTCTGGGGCTGCTGCCCGCCACGAGAAAGGCGGTGGCTGCATGACCTACATCGAGAATATTTTTATCTGCATAGTGTCCCCGCTGCTGGTGGCCGCTTTGTGCATGGGCAGGCGGCAGCTTCGCTTCTTCCTGTTCTGCATTGCCGGGATGGGGGTGTGCCTGCTTTCGGCCTATATCAACACCTTCCTCGCGGCGGTATGTCAGGCGGACGCCCTTGCCGCCACGGCGGAGATTGCGCCGGTGGTGGAGGAAATGATGAAGCTGATGCCGCTGGTGTTCTATCTTCTGGTATTCGAGCCGGAGGGGGATAAGATCAAGCCCGCCGCCATCACGGTCGCCCTCGCCTTCGCCACCTTCGAAAATGTGTGCTATCTGATCCAAAACGGCGCGGACCGCTTCTCCTTCATCTTCTTCCGTGGCTTCGGCACGGGCGCGATGCACGTCCTCTGCGGCTTGATCGTCGGCGGTGGCCTTGCATACACGTGGCAGCGGACGTGGCTGAAGATCGCAGGCACCTGTGGGCTGCTGGGCGCGGCCATCACCCTCCACGCCATCTACAATCTGCTCATCGCCTACGGCGGCGCGGCGCAGTATGTGGCCTACGCCCTGCCGGTGCTGCTGGTGGCGGCGGGAAAGCTGTCCGCTTTCCGCTTATCGCGGAGAAAATAACCGAACATTCCCTCCTTGAGAGCTGCTTTTTGGCGGCTCTCAAATTTTTTGAAAAATTTTGCGTTTTGGGTGAGAGTTTTTTCGATTTTTTGTACCTATATAAGTGAAAGGGTCTTTAGGCCACAGTTTCAGGCAAACCGGAAAGGGGATTCAAACGAAATGTACGATACCGCAAGACGGGTCGCACTCGTCAAGCAGCGGGTGCGGGAAAACACCCGCCGGAGGCAGCGGCGCGAGGCAATAAGCCTCTCCGCTTTCTGCCTGATGTTATTCACGGCACTTGCCGGGGCGGCGGACGCACTTATAGTGCGGGGACAGACCGCCGCATGGGGCGTGTTCGGCACGAGGCTGCTGCGGGAGGACGCAGGCGGCTATGTGCTGGTGGCCGTCGTCTCCTTTGCCGCGGCGGCGGCGATCACCGCGCTGTGCATTCGGCTCAGAAACAGGAAAAATCAGAAAAAAGGCGGGACAAACAAGCCCGCCCGATACGAACAGGAGGAGAAAAGCCAATGAAGAAACGAATACTCAGCATACTGCTCGTCTGCTGCATGGTGCTGACGCTGCTGCCGGCGACCGCGTTTGCGGCGGAGGTAGAGACCGGCGCACGTGCATCGAACCCGGGCGGTCTGTGCGAACACCACCCGGAGCATGACGAGGCCTGCGGCTATACCGAAGGGACAGCGGAAATTCCCTGTTCCCATGAACACACGGAGGAATGTCATAGTCTAATAACCCGGTGCGTCCATGCGCATACGGCGGAATGCTACACGGCGGAAAGCGTGTCGGAGAATGCCGACGGCTTATCGGAGGCAGAGAACGCAGCACCGACGGAATGCGTTCACGCGTGCACCGAGGAAAGCGGCTGTATCCTTCAAACATCAGACTGCAAGCACGCGCATGACAAGGATTGCGGCTATGCACCGGCTTCCATGGGGAAGCCCTGCACCTATTTATGTGAGATTTGCGATTCCAAGGACGGAAAAACGCCAATGCCTCTGCTCGGGGCAGCCCGTCCCGCTGCCACCCAATACACCTATACGCTGCATTACGATGCCAACGGCGGCAGCGGCGCGCCGCCAAGTCAGAGCGTGGACAGTTCGGAATTTCATGTATGGGTTCCCATATCAGAAATAATTCCAACCCGTGACGGATATACCTTCATGGGTTGGGCGAATTCTCGGACTGGTAAGCCGATATATGGCGGAAACGGCGGTTATACCAGTTGCCTGGTAGTACATGGGTATGATATGAGCACAACCATCTATGCCATATGGGAGGTGCACAATCATAGCTGGGGCGAATGGACCTCCAACGGCAACGGAACGCACACACGCACCTGCATCACGGACAGCAGCCATACCGAAACAGACAACTGCTCCGGCGGCAAGGCCACCAGCACGGAGAAGGCCATTTGCGAAACCTGTCATACGGCCTACGGAGAACTTTTGCAGCTCACCAAAACGGTCATCACCACCCCGCCCACGCTGCCCTCTGAGGGGTATGTCGGCAATCAGTACCTTGATGGAGATCTCAAAGGCGGCGAAGCAAAGGTCGAGGGGACGGACATCGTTGTTCCCGGCTCGTTCCGCTTCAAGCACAATTGGGGCGGCGTAGTAGACCCGGGCGAAAACCGCATGGAAATCCTCTTTACCCCCGACGATACGGAGACATACGCCACGGCGGAATGTATCGTCACCGTGACGGGGCTTAAGTACACGATCACAAGTGTCATAGAGAAAGTCATCAACAACATGCCGTTGGGTACGACGTTTGAGGATCTGTGGCTTCCTTTCGACGTCGATGTAAAAACCAACACCGGCGATATCTTCTATTCCATCCCCGTGACATGGGACGGCTCCTCCTATGACCCGAACAAATATGGCGAGCAAATCATTACCGGCCAGCTGGATGTTGAAGGGAGCTTCTACGAGGATGAGCTGGAGCCGACAAGCACGGTCAAGGCCATTGCCAGAATCACGCTCATTGGCGACGAGCCCATTGTGCCAACGCTGGATCCGCCCACCTACTCCAGGCAGATATACAGCGGCGATTTTTGCCAGCTCGCCTTTTCCGACGAGTATCTTTCCGGCGGAAAAGCCACGGCAGATGGCGAAACGGTTCCCGGCGTGTTCACTCTGAACGAGGAGCAGGAATTATACGGCTACTGGCGGAGAGATGGCGGGCTTGTTCAGGTGGGACCGCTGGCGCTCAAGGTCACCTTCACACCCGATGACCTGCAGAAGTACACCACGGCGGAATGTACCGTCAACGTGGACGTCATTCCCCGCAAATTCAGGCAAGCCAATACATCGTATATTGACAATAAAAAGATTGGAACAGCCTTTGAGGATCTCGGTCTGCCGAACGCGTTCTATTTCTTCGCGGAGGCCGATGAACCAAACCACGAGGGAAGCGGGCTGAACGGCAATGTGCCCGGCATCATCAAATGGGACGATTCAAACTACGACCCCAATTCTTATGAGGAGCAGACCATCTACGGCGAGGTCAACCGCGCCGAATTTGAGAAGTATTACATCGTACCCGAGGGCGCCGACCTCAGAGGAGTAATCAAGGTCACGCTGCAGGCAGACCCGGCCGAGACGGAGATAACGCAGCCGCCCGTATTCCGGTGGAGGAACGGCGATTTTGCGCAGCCCGACAATACCATGTTCGTCGACAGGAGCTTCCAGATGGGAGCCACAGGCGGGGAAACCGCCGATCTTGTGGACGGCATGGCAAAGGTCAAGGGAACGGATACCGTCGTCCCCGGCACGTTCTCCTTCAAGGAGGGTACGCCCAGATGGTTTGACGAGCTGGGCGAGAACGTTGTGACGGTGGTATTCACGCCGACTGACCAGCACGGCTACAGGACGGCGGAGACCACGATCAAGGTCAACGTCATCAAAAATACCTTCAAGCGTTGCGAGGAGCCAGATCCCATTACGGAGAAAAAACTCGGCACGACCTTTGCAGGGCTTAACCTGCCAGAAATTGTGGTCGTCGAGGCTATCGACGGGCTCAGGGTTGGCATGGAGGTTTCGTGGGAGGAATCGTCCTATGACGCGCAGTCCACGGCTTGGCAGACCATCCCCGGTACGCTGGTATTCGACGCTAACGACGAGCACAAGTATCAGCAGCCGGAGCCTGCGGTAACAGCCGCGATCCGGGTGAAGCTCCTAGGTCCGGAGGATGCGCCGGCGATTACTACCACGACGCTGCCCGGCGGCACGGTCGGCTCGCCGTACCACCATCAGCTTCAGGCAACCGGGGGAGGCTTCATTCTGTGGGAGCTTTTCAGTGGCGAGCTACCCGATGGCTTGACGCTGAAACAAACCACCGGCGAGATCAGCGGCACGCCCACTGCGGAACAGACCGCCCAATTTACCGTTCGAGCTCTCAACAGCGTGGGCAACGATAAGAAGGAACTGTCTATTACGATAACCAACGCCCCCGCCGCCGAGCACACCATCACCGTCACCACAGCGGGCGGCGGAACGGCTTCTGCAAGCTCCACCTCGGCGACAGCCGGAACAGAAATCACCCTGACTGCCACGCCAAACACCGGCTATCACTTCAAGGAGTGGCAGGTCGAATCTCTGGCAGGACTTGTAATCACCAACAACAAGTTCACCATGCCGGACAGCAATGTGGCGATCAAAGCTATCTTCGAGGAGGATTCACCTTTTGCACCCACCAAGCATACCGTCACCGTGAAAACGGACGGCAACGGAATAGCTTTCGCATCTCCCTTATTGGCCGTGACTGGTACGGAGATCACCCTGACCGCCATGCCCAAAGAGGGCTACCACTTCAAGGAGTGGCAAGTCATCAGTGGCGGCGTGGCCATCGAGAACAATAAGTTTCTCATGCCGGACACCAATGTGGAGGTCAATGCTGTCTTCGAGAAGGACGCGCCGCCTGCACCCACCGATCCCGGCAAGCCCAGCATCAGCGTCACCGGAGCCTACACCTACAATGGCTCCGAGCATACCGCAACCGTGAGCGGTTATAATCCCGCCACAATGGACATCGCAGGCAACACCGCCACAGACGCAGGCGATTACACCGTTCGCGTCACATCCAAGACCGGCAGATGGGCGGACGGCAGCACTGGGGCCGTGACCGCAGCGTGGAGCATCGGCAAAGCCACGCAGGAAGCGCCTAACGGCTTAATCGGTGTCGCGCCCACTACCGAGGGCGGCAGCGACGGCAAGATCACCGGCGTGGATGCAACGATGGAATACCGTGCGGAGAGCGAGACTATCTACACCACCTGCACCGGTATCGAGATTGAAAACCTGCCTGCCGGCAATTATTTCGTCCGCTATGCGGAGGATCACAACCACTTTGCCAGCCCCGATGCGGAGGTCACAGTGGGTGAGGGTACGCCGCTTGCGGATTGTACGATCACCTTCAACGCAAGCGGCGGCAGCGGCAGCATGGATTCCGTGACCGTCAATGCAGGGACAATTTACATCCTGCCCGCCTGCGGCTTCACTGCTCCCGCCGATCAGGAGTTCAAGGCTTGGGAGATCGGCGGCACGGAGTACAAGGTGGGAGATTCCTACACCGTGCTCGTGGATACCGAAATCAAGGCGCTGTGGGAAAACAGCGTTATTACCCCCACCACCTACACCGTCACCGTCAGTAATGACGGAAACGGCACGGCTTCCGCCTCTCATGCAAAGGCTGCGGCCGGCACGGAGATCACCCTGACCGCTACGCCTCAAATCGGCTACCACTTCAAGGGGTGGCAGGTCGAATCTCCAGCAGGACTTGTAATCACCAACAACAAGTTCACCATGCCGGACGGCAATGTTGATGTCAAGGCCATCTTCGAGAAGGACGCACCTCCTGCGCCCACCGAGTTCATCGTCACCTTTGACGGCAACGGTGGTACGCCCTCTGTCGGCAGCATGACCACCACCGATCGGAAGCTGACCTCTCTGCCCAGCGCCTCCCGAAGCGGCAGTTACAGCTTCTACGGCTGGTACACCGAAAAGAGCGGCGGAACAAAGATCACGACGGATACCGTATTCCATGCAAATGCCACCGTCTACGCCCACTGGACCTACACCGGCGGCGGTGGCGGTGACTACAATCCACCCGTCACGTACTACACGCTGCGTTTTGAAACAGGCGGCGGCAGTGATATTCCCAGCGTGCAGGGAACGTACAATACCTACATTGACCTGACAAAGTACGTCCCGACCTGGCGTGGACATGCCTTTATCGGCTGGTACAGCGAACGCAGCCTGACGAACAAGGTTTCCGGTGTTTGTCTGACGAAGGATATGACCGTGTATGCAGGCTGGCGCATGGACGAAAATCCGGGCACAGGCGTGAATCCCTTTACCGATATTTCTGAAAAGGACTGGTTCTACGGCGATGTGATGTTCGTCTACGAAAACGGATTGATGCTCGGTACGAGCAAGACCCTGTTCAGTCCGCATGGGACGGCGATGCGCGGCATGATGGCGACCATTCTCTGGCGCATGGAGGGCAGCCCCGTACCGAAGGGCAAAAACAGCTTTACCGATGTGGAGGCCGGAAAGTGGTACGCTGACGCGATCACATGGACGACGGAGAACGGCATTTTCGCGGGCTACGGCAAAGACAAGTTTTTCCCGGACGATCCCATCACCCGTGAACAGCTTGCAGCCATCTTCTACCGCTACGCAGACTACAAGGGCTACGATCTGACCGTCAAGGGAGATCTGGACAAGTTCAAGGACGCGGACAAGATCACGGATTACGCAAAGACGGCGATGCAATGGGCGGTCGGCAGCGGCCTTGTGAAGGGAAAATCCGGCAATCTGCTTGACCCGCAGGGCACGGCGACCCGCGCTGAGATCGCCGCCATGCTCCACCGCTTCATTGAGAAGTATGAGCTGGTGCAGGGCAAGGCTCCCGGCGGTCTGATGGGCTGGATCGACCCGAAGCGGCTGCAAATCCCAAAGACCGGCGACAGCAGCGTGTGAGGCTTGTGGGGGATCTCCCTCTGTACATCTCTTGCCGGATGCCTTGCGCTGACCACATGGCAGATCAGGCGGCGTGAGGAAGAAGCGCTGCAAATCATCGAAAAGTAAACAGGATCACCTTTAGGGGTGCGGGCAAATAGCCCCGCGCCCCTTTTCGGTTTCATTCGTCAGGAAAGGCGGTTGCTCTTTTGAACAACCGCCTTTCGCCATTTCTATCCGATTTGAGCAGAAAGGAAATCAGTCTATGACAAAAGAGTACGGGAGGTGTCGCTGTTGCGGCTTGCCGCCGCACTTCTTCGCCGTGGGCTGCCGCTCCCCGCCGCTCTCCGTTTGGATTCGACCGCAACACCGAACAAAAACATCCAAAGAGCCGGTCGCCTCTTATAAGGAGGTCAGGATCGGCAAGACCCTCTATCTCGTGACAAGCGTGTTTTCCGGCGAAAAGGACCTTGGCAGGACGCTGGAGCAGCTTGCAGTGCGCCGCGCCATGACAGAGCTGGACGCTCCCGCGACCGCGCAGCCCTGTCACGCATCGTAACTGTACTCTTACAGCACCAACCATACATACAAAAAGGTCTTTTTTATAATTAAACACACACTAATTCATCTGACATTTCTCTACGAGCGTATCATAAATTCTCTTTGTTTCTGATTCATCTGCGCCATTTACCACCAATATTTTTCCGCCTATATCCATAACTACATATG
>ERZ812616.2835-NODE-2835-length-13413-cov-3.393247_pt1 | contig 13413 bp, 13 predicted proteins | sample MGYA00376249_ERZ812616 | MGnify/ENA primary metagenome ERZ812616 (study PRJEB26924, sample SAMEA4378265) | human gut metagenome | biome: human gut; feature: human-associated habitat; material: faeces | place: China | collected 2013 ... | reverse complement strand
CCTGTGGCAGCTCCAGCAGCACGGAGGCGCAGAACATTCCGTCTCTCGGCTCCAGTCGGCACACGCCGTGGTACTTCTCAGCGATGCTGCGGACGGAGGCTGTCCCCAGCCCCAGTCCGGCGTGCTTGGTGGAGAGGAATCCGCCGGTGGTGCGGCGCACTGCGCCGGTGAAGGTGTTGTCCACGGCGGCGCAGAGGGTGTGGGCATCGGCGGTAATGCGGATCACAATGCGAGGCGATGCCTCCTGCATACAGGCGGTGAGGGCGTTTTCAAGCAGATTGCCGAACAGCACCGCCAGATCCGGGTCAGCGACGCCGGTATACTCCGGCAGCTGGGCCTTCACGGAGAACTCCACCTGCTGGGCCGCCGCCTGCTGGGCAAAGTAGGACAGTACGGCATTGACGGCGGCATTGCCGCAGAATTGCAGCTGCCGGGCGTCGGGCAGCGTCTCCTGATACCGATCCAGATACGCCTGCATGGCGTCGTAGTCCTTCCGCCGGAGGCAATCCTGCAGCAGTGCGATGTGGTGGCGCACATCGTGCTTGGCCTGCCGAGCCTCGGCAATACGTTCCTGCAGGTTCTCGTATTGCAGGCTCTGCATGGCCAGCGCATAGTTCTTCTGCTGCAGGGCAACCAGCTTCTCCTGCTCCAGCACCAGTCGGGCCACCACATAGTACACCAGCGCCGCCCCGGTGTTGATGAAAAGCAGCACGATGGTGCTGCTGGGCCGCAGGGCGATCTCCAGCCCCGTCAGGTTGGTGTTGCCGTAAATGACGTAGTACCAGATAAGATAGAAGGTGGCGGGGATGAGCCACAGATAGCGCCATGCCAGCCCCGATGTCTCCTGCTCCACGGCGGGCGTATAGACCTTTCGGACATACAGCAGCAGCGGCAGGAACAGCACCGCCTCCACCGCCAGCATCATCAGGGCGAAGGACCATCGGTAGGACTGCACCGCCAGCGCCGGGAACAGCTGTCCCTCCAGGCACTTGGCGGCAATCACCACCAGATTGGCCAGATTAGAGATCATCAGCAGAGTAAACAGCGTCTTGCCGGGATAGGCCCGTACCGCCAGAAAGTAGAACACGGCGTACAGCCCCGTGCTGACGGCGCTGAGAAGGCTGCCCCGCCCCGGCGTGAAGAAGGCAGCGCACAGGCCCAGTCCCATTTGCAGCAGCGTCAGCACTGCCACCAGCGCCGCCGCCACCGCCGGAGAAAACCGCAGCCTCCGCCGGAAGGGATAGAGGGCCATGGCCAGAAAGGGCAGGAAGTTCGTCAGCGAATAAACGCAGACCTCCAGCATCCGATACAGCGGCGGCATCAGTCGACACCGTCCTTTCGCAGCCGGTCAAAGCGGAAGGCAGAGTATGCCTCCTGCATCTCCCGTAACCTCCGGCGGCTGATGGGCAGACGGGTGCCGTCCTTCAGCAGGAACACGTCCTCCTGCCGGCCGGCCACCTCGTGGAAGTTCACCACCACGCCCCGGCAGATGCCGCAGAAGCACGGATAGGCGCACAGCAGCGGCTCCACGGCGGCAAAGGAGGTCCGCAGGGTACGGTCCCCATCCTTGCAGTGCAGCGTCACCCGGTGGCCGTCGGAGGCGGCGTAGCGGATGCTCCGCAGCACCACCTGACTGCCGTCCGGCAGCCGCAGCCGGCGGGAGCGCTCCAGCGCCTCCAGATCCAGCCGCTCCAGCATGGCCCGGACTCCCTCCGGCCGGAAGGGCTTTCGCAGATAGTAGCAGGCCCCCACCTCATAGCTCTCGCTGGCGAAGTCGTTGCTGGAGGTGGCGAAGGCCAGCCGCACCTGTCCGTCATCGGCCCGCAGCCGCCGGGCCACCTCCATGCCTGTGGCGCCGCCCATGTAGATATCCAGCACCACCAGCTCAAAGGCGCCGGGCCGCCAGTCCGCCAGCAGCGCTTCCCCACTGCCGTAGTGGGAGATCTCCGTCTCCCGGCCCAGCTGCTCGGTGAGATACTGCTCCAGCTGCGCCAGAGCCCTGGAATCATCATCCACCAGTGCGATCTTCATAGGCAGTGCTCCTCTCTGCATGATACTGTCTCCATCATACTCCGTACCGAGCGAAAAAACAAGAAAAATGATATACCCTGCCCAAAGCTGAAAATTTTTCTGAAACCCTCTCGCTTTTTGCATTGGGATGTGGTATGATACCGAACGTATGGTACATATCACAACAGGAGGCCATGTTACATGGACATTTTCGATATTTTAGGCCCGGTGATGGTGGGTCCCTCCAGCTCCCACACCGCCGGAGCGGCCCGCATCGGCAAGATGGCCCGTACACTGCTGGGCGGTGAGCCGATGGAGGCCAGAATTCACCTCCACGGCTCCTTTGCCGAGACCGGCTCCGGCCACGGCACCGATCGGGCGCTGGTGGCGGGTCTGCTGGGCATGAACCCCGACGATATGCGGATCCCCTTCGCCTTTCAGGAGGCGGAGAAGGCGGGTCTGCACTTCACCGTGGATAAGATCGACCTGCGGGACGCCCACCCCAACACGGCGGTCATCGAGGTCCGGGACGCCCACGGCAAGCAGCTGGAGCTGCAGGCCGCCTCCATCGGCGGCGGCCGCATCGTGGTGAATAAGCTGGACGGCATTGACGTCAGCTTCACCGGAGACTACAACACGCTGGTGGTCCGCAACCACGATGAAAACGGTGCTCTGGCCGCCGTCACCACCATCCTCAGCCAGCTGCGGATCAACGTGGCCAATATGAGCCTGTGCCGCCACAAGCGGGGCGGTGACGCCCTGATGGTCATCGAGACGGATCAGCACATCAAGCCCCATCAGGTGAGCTTTCTGGCGGAGCTGCCGGGCATCCTGTCGGTGACCTACTATGATAAGGAGGATGAGGACCATGTCTCTTGATTCGATGGCGGATATCCTGCACTGCATGGAGCAGGAGGGCAAGGAGTTCTGGGAGGTGGTGCTGGCAGCGGACATGGAGGAGCGGCAGGTGAGCCGGGAGTCCTCTCTGGCCAAGATGCTCACCACATGGCAGGCCATGGTAGACGCCTCCGACAGCTATACCGGCGACCGCCGCAGCGTCAGCGGGCTGGTGGGGGGCGACGGCCTGAAAATGCGCCAGTACGCCATCCGGGGCAAGGCCATGTCCGGCGGCTACGTCAGCGAGGTCATCGCAGAGGCCCTCAGCATGGCGGAGTCCAACGCCTGTATGCGCCGCATCGTAGCGGCCCCCACGGCAGGAGCTTGCGGCGTGCTGCCGGCCGTGCTGCTGCCCCTGTGCAAGTATGAGGAGTTAAACCAGCGCCAGATTCTGGAGGCACTGTATGTAGCCAGCGGTATCGGCGCCGTCATCGCCTATCGGGCCTGCATCGCCGGTGCTGCCGGCGGCTGTCAGGCGGAGATCGGCACCGCCAGCGCCATGGCGGCGGGGGCTCTGGTGGCCCTCCGGGGCGGCAGCGGCCAGCAGATCTGCCACGCTGTGGCCATGGCCCTGAAGAATCTGCTGGGTCTGATCTGCGACCCGGTGGCGGGTCTGGTGGAGGTTCCTTGCGTCAAGCGCAATGTCGTCGGCGCCGTCAACGCCGTCAGTGCGGCGGATATGGCGCTGGCGGGCATCGAGAGCCGCATCCCCGTGGACGAGGTCATCGACACCATGGGCGAGGTGGGCCGCCGCATCCCCGTGGAGTTCCGGGAGACGGCGCTGGGCGGTCTGGCGGACACCCCCACCGGCAAGGCCATCGAGGCAAAAATGCGGGGCTGATGTCTCGACATGATGAAAAAGACGCCCGTGGTACGATGTACCACGGTCGTCTTTTTCATACTTTATGCAATTTTTCACCTTTTCAGCCGCTTATCGCTGCGGCGGGCCAGCCACGTACCCAGACTCTGGAACAACTGCACCAGCAGGATCAGGATCACCACCGCCACCAGCATCACCAGATACTTGTAGCGATAGTAGCCGTAGTCGATGGCGATCTTACCCAGACCGCCGCCGCCGATGATACCGCTCATGGCGGAGTAGCCCAGAATGGTAGTCAGGGCAATGGTGACGTTCTGGATCAGGGACGGCACACTCTCCGGAATCATCACCTTGCAGATGATCTGCAGGGGTGTAGCACCCATACTCTGTGCCGCCTCGATGATGTTGGGGTCCACCTCACGGAGACTGCTCTCCACCAGACGGGCCACAAATGGGAAGGCCGCCACCACCAGCGGAACGATGGTGGCTGTGGTACCCACCGCCGTGCCGATGATGAGCCGGGACAGGGGGAATACCATAATCATCAGAATCAGGAAGGGAACCGAGCGCAGGAGGTTGATGATGACGTTGAGCACCTGCAGCAGCCAGCGGGGCAGCGGCAGCACGCCGTTCTTCTCCCCCGCCACCAGCAGAACGCCCAGCGGCAGCCCCAGCACCAGCGACAACAGGGTGCTGAGCACCGTCACATAGAACGTCTCCCAAATGGCGTAGGGCAGGCTGGGCAGCACCGCCATCAGATCCTGCACGGAGCTTGCCGAAAACAGATCACTGTACATGGCCGTCTACCTCCTCTACCCGAATGTTGCTCATGGTATCGATATAATCCATGGCCCGCTGGAACTGGCCGCTGGGGATGCCCAGCAGCATACTGCCGTAGACCTCCTCCGACAGCTTCTGGGTGGAGGCGGAGATCACCGTGCAGAGGATGCCCTCCTCGGAGGCCAGTCTCGCCACCAGCGGCGTGCCGGTGGTGACGCTGTCCCGGAAGGTCAGCCGCACCCGGCGCACCGCCTGCGGGTCGGACACCAGCGCATCGGCGCCGCCGGGGAACACCAGCCGCCGTCCTGCGGCGGACTTGGGGGCGGCGAACACCTCGGACACCAGTCCCTTCTCCGCCACCACGCCGCCGTCCAGAATAGCCACATGATTACAGATGGTCTTGACCACGCTCATCTGATGGGTAATGACCACCACGGTGATGCCCAACTTCTGATTGATATCCCGGATCAGCTCCAGGATCTGGTGCGTGGTGTTGGGATCCAGAGCACTGGTGGCCTCGTCGCACAGCAGCACCTTGGGCTGGGTAGCCAGCGCACGGGCAATGGCGATGCGCTGCTGCTGGCCACCGGACAGCTGCGCCGGGTAGGCCTGTGCCTTGTCCGGCAGACCCACCAGCTCCAGCAGCTCCTTGGCCCGGCGAACGGCATCCGCCTTCTTCACCCCGGACAGTTCCATGGGGAAGCATACATTTTGCAGGCAGGTGCGCTGCATCAGCAGATTAAACCGCTGGAAGATCATGGTGATCTCCCGCCGAGCCGCCCGCAGCTGGGCCGGAGTCATGGTGTCCAGCCGCTGGCCGTCCACCACCACCTCGCCCGCCGTGGGCCTTTCCAGCAGATTGATACACCGCACCAGCGTGCTCTTACCGGCACCGCTCATGCCGATGATGCCGTAGATGTCCCCGTCCTCAATGGTCAGGGAGACGTCCTTCAACGCATCTACCCCTCCAGAATCGGAGTCAAAGGTCTTGCTGACGTGTTTTAATTCGATCACAGACGTCTCCCCTCCTCTCTCTTACTTACCGCTGATGGCGTCCAGCGTGGTCTGCTTGCCGCCGTACAGGCCCATGGGCTCCACGTGGATGCCGCCCACGGACACGATGTGGGTGTTGTTCTGAGCGTTGAAGTCCTCCAGATAGGGCAGGTGCTGGAAGTAGTTGGCGGTGACGGTGCCGTCATCCACCACGGTATTGGGTACCACATAGTCGTTGTAGACCTGAATGTCCAGCGTCACGCCCTTGGCTGCCAGGATCTGCTTGGCGACCTCCAGAATTTCGGCGTGGGGCGTGGGGGAGGCGGCGATGGAGATGGTGGTGCCGTTCAGCGCATCATAATTCACAGAGGCATCATAGCCATCAGTGGGATTGGTGACCACGGACACCACAGAGCCGTCGTACTTCTGGTTGATGTAGTCCACCACCTGCTGGCTCTCCAGAGCAGCCTTCAGTGCCTTAACAGCATCGGTGTTCTCAGCGCCCTCCTTCACAGCCAGAATGTTGGCATAGGCGGAGGCGGAGCCCTCGATGATTAGGGAATCCTTCACGGGGTTCAGACCGGCGTTGATGGCGTAGTTGCTGTTGATGACGGCGTACTCGGCATCCGCCAGCAGGGAGGGCAGCTGAGCAGCCTCGGCCTCCACGATCTCCACATTGTAGGGATTATCCACAATGTCGTTCTTGGTGGCGGTGATGCCAGCGCCGTCCTTCAGGGTGATGATGCCGTTCTCCTGCAGCAGTAGCAGCGCACGGGCTTCGTTGGTGGTGTCGTTGGGGACCAGAATTTTCACGCCGCTGTCGGACTTTTTGCCGCAGGCGGCCAGACTCAGAACCAGTACCAGCGCCAAAGCCAGCGTGGCGATCTTTGCAAATACGGAATGTTTCATGATGATTTCTCCTTAATCTTCTCTCTTGAATAGTTGATTATTGTATGGGGACAGTCCGGCGGCCCCTCTCGCCTGTGTGATTCATAACAGATACCGTGTCCAGAGGACACATTCGCTGGGTCAGCAGGATCAAAGGGATCAGCTCCTTTTCGGCAAAATAAAAACAGCGGGAGGTCATGCGACCTTCCGCTGTTCGTTAGCTTGGTTCACCCGGTGACGGGTCACAGAACAGATGCCGGAAAGCAGACGACCGAATTGGCGCAGCGACGCATGCACATGGAGCCCATGCACATCCCCAGCATCATCATGTTGGTACGCAGCTTCTTCATGGTGCCGTCCGTCCTTTCCTCAAGCATTCTTGGGATGGTGGCATTGTACCCCTCCCATCCCCTCTTGTCAAGTCTTTTCTGGGATTTCCCCGATTGTTCCAAAATTCCCGAAGCATTTCCTCCGGATTTCGTCTAAATCCCCATTATCTGCCCTTGGGCAGCACCGCACGGATCACCAGCGGCTCTTCGCCGGTGTTGCGGACGCTGTGGCTGTGGCCTTGGGGACAGTAGTGCCACATACCGGGAGTCAGGGTCACCTCCGTGCCGTCGTCATGGCACAGCCCCGTGCCGGAGACGATGCACATCACCTCGCAGTTGTCGGTGTGGGTGTGGGGGCCGATGCTGCCACCCACCGGCACCGTCAGCTGCAAAATGCGGCCCATGTCATCGTCATAGGCCCGGACGGACACCACACCGTCCCCGCCCTTGAAGCCGGACACCAGCTGCTCCGGCAGACGATCAAAGGAAACGATCATGCCCGCTCACCTCAGTTCAGGAAATCCTTCAGCTTCTTGCTGCGGGAGGGGTGACGGAGCTTCCGCAGGGCCTTGGCCTCGATCTGGCGGATGCGCTCACGGGTGACGTTGAACTCCTTGCCCACCTCCTCCAGCGTGCGGGTGCGGCCGTCCTCGATGCCAAAGCGCAGCTTCAGTACCTTCTCCTCACGGGGCGTCAGGGTGCTGAGCACATCCACCAGCTGCTCCTTCAGCAGGGTGAAGCTGGCGGCCTCGCTGGGTTCGGACACCCCCTCGTCGGGGATGAAATCTCCCAGATGGGAATCCTCCTCCTCGCCGATGGGCGTCTCCAGCGACACCGGCTCCTGTGCGATCTTCAGAATTTCCCGCACCTTGTCCACGGGCATCCCCATCTCCTCGGAGATCTCCTCCGGCGAGGGGTCGTGGCCCAGCTCCTGCATCAGCTGCCGGGATACCCGGATGACCTTGTTGATGGTCTCCACCATGTGGACGGGGATGCGGATGGTGCGGGCCTGGTCGGCGATGGCCCGGGTGATGGCCTGGCGGATCCACCAAGTGGCATAGGTGGAGAACTTGTAGCCCTTGGTGTAGTCGAACTTCTCCACCGCCTTGATGAGGCCCAGGTTGCCCTCCTGGATCAGATCCAGGAAGAGCATGCCGCGGCCCACGTACCGCTTGGCAATGGACACCACCAGACGGAGGTTGGCCTCGGCCAGGCGCTGCTTGGCGGCCTCGCCCCGCTTCACCAGGCGGCGCAGTTCCTTCTCCTCCTCCTCGGTGATGGAGACTTCCTCGCCGTTTTTCCGGGCCTGCTCCAGCTCCTCCATCTGCTCCTTGGCCGCGTCGCCGGCCCCCATATCCTGGGCCAACTGGACCTCCTCATCGGGAGTGAGCAGATTCACCTTGCCGATCTCCTTAAGGTACATCCGCACAGGGTCGTCGATGCCGAAGGAGTCCACCAGCGTATTGGGGTCCACCATCTCCTCCTCGGGGAGCTCCTCAATCTCGTTGAGCTCCTCCAGGGGGGGCATGATATCGTCAGCCAGCTCGGGCAGATAGTCGTCGCCCACGGTGTCGATCCCCAGGTTCTCCAGGGTATCGTAGATCTTGTCCATCTGGTCGCTCTCCAGATCCAGGTTCTCCAGCACATCCATGAGCTCACTGGACGAGAGCTTGCCGTTTTTCTTGCCCCGCTCGATCAGCTCCGCCAGCTTTTCCGCCCCCTGGACGCCCTCGACGACCTTCATGACCTCGATCTTGCCCTGCTCCATTTTCTTCACATTGGCCTGGGCCAGCTTGGTCTGATCCTCCAGGGTCAGGGTGTGTACCTTCTTGCTGGTGGTCTTCTTCTCACTCATGCGGTTATCCTCCATACGCTTTTCTTTCTCTGAACTTCTCCCGTGCCGCCAGCAGGGGGTCGCTTGCGCCCGCCCCGCCCCGCTTGAGGGCCTCGGTCTCAATGATTTCTATGTAATCCCGCAGGGCCTGGGCGCTGTGCGCCAGGGCCTCCGGCTGATCCATCACGCTCACCAGGTGGCTCATCTCCTCCGGGGAGAGCGCCCCGGCGAGGGCGGCCAACTGGGTGGAGCGCCCCTCCCGGTGGCGCTGGCACAGCAGGGCGTAGATCTTGGCCAGCACCGGGGCGGAAAACTGCTCCGGCCCCAGCCCCTCCACCTGGGGGAACAGGTCGGGCTCCAGCAGCAGCAGCCTCACCACCCCCTCCTCCGCCCGGGCGGAGCGGAGGTTTTCATACCGCAGCTCCCGCTCCCGGGGCTGGAGCTGGGCCGCCGGCGTCAGCTCCCGGCGGGCCTGCTTCTTGCGGGCCTGCCATGCCCGGTTCTTGCGGAACCGCTCCACCTCCTGGGCAAAGGCCCCGGCCGAAATGCCCGCGGCGGCCGCGGCCTTGTTGCCGTAGATCTCCCGCTCGATGGGGCTCTGGAGCGCCGCCACCGTCTCTACCGCCTCCTTGAGAAAGGCCATGCGCCCCTCCTCGTCGGCCAGGCTGTGCTTCTGCTGGAGGGTCTCCAGCCGGTAGTCGTTCTGGCCCGCGCTGCCATTCAGGCACTTCTCAAAGGCCGCCGGGCCGAATTTCTTCACAAAGTCGTCCGGATCCTGCTTGACGGGCTTGCCCTCCGCGTCGTAGGCGTTGGGGAGCTGGAGCACCCGGACATTTAGGTTGGCGTTTTTCAGAATGTTGAGCACCCGGTCGGTGGACTGCTTACCCGCCGTATCGTTGTCGTAGCAGAGCACCAGCTCCTTGGTGTAGCGGGCCAGTATCCGGGCGTGCTCCTCGGTGAGGGCGGTGCCCATGGTGGCCACCACATTGTCGAACCCCGCCTGATGGAGAGTGATGACGTCGATGTTGCCCTCCACCAGCACCAGGTTGGGCCGCTTGGTGCTCTTGGCAAAGTTGAGGGCGTAGATCAGCCGCCCCTTCTTGAAGGCAATAGTCTCCGGGGTGTTGAGGTACTTGGCCCCCTCCTCCCCCGGCAGGATGCGGCTGGTGAAGCCGGCCACCTCCCCCCGCACGTCGATGACGGGGAGCATGAGACGGGCGCGAAACTTGTCGTACACGCCGCCGTTCTTGCCCGCCACGGCCAGCCCGGCGTCGATGAGCTCCATCTTGCTGTATCCCTTGGCGGTCAGCGCCCTGGTCAGCGCGTCCCACTGCTCCGGAGCCGCCCCCAGGCCGAAGCGGGTGGCGGTGCGCGGCGCAACCTGCCGCTGGGCCAGATAGTCCCGCACCCGCGCGCCGCCGGGGCCCTTGAGGTAGTCGTGGTAAAACCGGGCCGCGTCCCGGTTGGCCGCGAGGGCCCGGGCCCGCTTTTTGCGCCCGGCGTCATCGGCGCCTGTGTCAGGCACCTCCAGCCCCGCCCGCTGGGCCAGCAGGCGCACCGCGTCGGGAAAGGGCAGGTTCTCGATCTCCATGATGAAGGAGATCACCCCGCCCCCTTTGCCGCAGCCGAAGCAGTGGTAAATCTGTTTATCCGGCGAAACCGAGAAGGAGGGCGTCTTTTCGTTGTGAAAGGGGCACAGCCCCCACAGGTTGTTTCCCTTCCGGGTCAGGTGGACATAGGAGGAAACCACGTCGGAGATCTCGCTCCGGGCCACCAGCTCGTCGATGAATTGTTCGGGAATCGGCACGCCGCGCCCTCCTTCCGACTATGTTTTCCACAATATACCAGGCTTATACCCTCCCGCGCGGCCTGCCTGTCCGCGCCTACTTCACGCTCCAGGATTTCGGAATGAACGCCGCGTTGAAGCACTCCACCGCGTAGACGTCGGTCATGCCCGCAATATAGTCGCAGACGGCCCGCTCCACGCCCTCCTCCATCCTGATGTCCTGAAACTCCGGTGGCAGCTTGTCCGGCTCCCGCCGGTAGTAGTCGAACAGGCGGCGGAGCAGCTCCTGAGCCTTCCCCTCCTCCCCCTTGGCCACCGGATTGCGGTAGACAAACTCGAACATGAACGCCCGCAGTTCGCCCATAGCGTCCCGGCAGGCGGGGGACTGGAGAATTGCGTCCCGCCCGGCGCTCTGGGTGATGATGTCCACCGTCAGGGTGTTGATCCGCTCCGAGTGGGTGAAGCCCAGCACCTGGGAGATGGACAGGGGTATGTCCATGGGGTAGATGATCCTGCCCCGGATGGCGTCGTCAATGTCGTGGTTGATGTAGGCGATCTTGTCGGCCAGCCGGAGGAGCTGGCCCTCCAGGGTCTCCGCCCGGTCGGGGCCGGTGTGGCAGAGGATGCCCCGCCGCACCTCATAGGTCAGGTTGAGGCCCTCCCCCTCCTTTTCCAGCCGGTCCACCACCCGCAGGGACTGCTCGTTGTGGGCGAAGCCGCCAGGCAGGATTTCATTGAGCACCCGCTCCCCGGCATGTCCGAAGGGGGTATGGCCCAGATCGTGGCCGTAGGCCGCCGCCTCCGCCAGATCCTCGTTGAGCCGCAGGCCCCGGGCAATGGTGCGGGCGATGCGGCTGACCTCGATGGTGTGGGTCATGCGGGTGCGGTAATGGTCCCCCTCCGGCTCCAGAAAGACCTGGGTCTTGTGCTTGAGCCGCCGGAAGGCCTTGGAGTGGATGATCCGGTCGATGTCCCGCTGGAAGCAGGTGCGGGTGGGACAGGGCTCCAGCGGCGTCTGCCGCCCCCGGGATTGGGACGACAGGCATGCAAAGGGGGAGAGCATCTCCCGCTCCAGCGCCTCGGTCTGTTCGCGCAGGGTCACAGATACCACCTACCTCTCAGCAGTCTCTGTAACTATATACTTCTTTCCTCGGAAAAATCCTTCTTTTTTGCAAAAGATTCATGATTTGTTCATACTTGTGTCCGGGGCACCGCCTGGAAGGACTCACCGCACACCTGGGCGGCCACTCCGCCGGCGGCCAGCTCGGTGAGCCGGGCGGAGAATGCCTCCGCCCGCTCCTCGGGCAGCAGGGCGTGCACCGTGACGTCGGCGGCGTACTCCACCTCCCCCAGCACCCCGCCGTGGGCCTCCAGCTCCAGCTTGAGCCGCTCAAAGAAGGAGTAGGGGCAGGGCACGGCCACCTCCACCCAGCGGCGCACCACGGAGATGCCCGCGTCCAGGGCGTCCTTGGCGGACTGGGTATAGGCCCGCACCAGCCCCCCCGCCCCCAGCAGGATACCGCCGAAGTAGCGGGTCACCACGCAGCAGACGTTGGTGACCCCCTCCCGCTGGAAGACGTTGAGCATGGGCTGGCCCGCCGTGCCCTGAGGCTCCCCGTCGTCGGAGTAGCGCTCCACGCCCCCCTCCCGGATGCGGTAGCACCAGCAGTGGTGGCGGGCGTCGTAGTGCTTTTTTCGGATCTCCTCGATGCGGGCCCGGGCCTCCTCCTCGCTCTCCACCGGCCAGACATGGCCGAGGAAGCGGGAGCGTTTCTCCACCAGCTCGGTCTCGGACGCTCCGGTGGGGACAAAATACTCGGTCACCGCTCCCACTCCCTTCGGGTGGCGGCAAAGTAGTGGGCCAGCCGGGTCTCGCCCAATTGCTCCACCGCTTCAATACGGGAGAGGCGGTAGGTCATGCCGCACTTCTGCATGACCCGCTTGGACTTACGGTTGCCGTCGTAGTAGGCCGCCCACAGGGCCTGGTAGCCCAGGTCGGCGAAGGCGTGGCGGATAATCTCCTTCACCGCCTCGGGGATCAGCCCCTGGCCCCAGCAGTCCCGGGCCAGGGAATAGCCGATCTCCTCGCTGGGCGTCCCCAGCTCCGCGCGGTGCCGGTCCACAAAGCCCGCCGAGCCGATCAGGCGGCCGTCGGACTTGCGGAGCACCGCCAGGGCATCCGAGGGGATGAAGATGTTCTCGATGACCTGTCGGCTCTCCTCCACGCTCCGGTGGGGGCGCCACCCCGCCGGGGGGCCCACCTCCGGGTGGCTGGCGTAGGCGTATAGCCCCTCCGCATCGTCCAGGGTGAAGGGGCGCAGGAGCAGGCGGTCAGTCTCCAGTAACTGCATGGCGGTTCCTCCTTATATCGCAAGCATTGAACCCCCTCGGAGCGCGGAGGGGGTATCGCGCCGTTTACGGCGCCTCTCAGTCCTCCCAGGGCTCCTTGGGGGGCGTCCAGCCCGACACGATATAGTCCTTCAGGCGGCCAAGCTGGACGGGGGTACACACCGCCTCCACCTCGATGGCCTCGCCGTAGTCCACCCGCTCCACCTTGGCCTGCCGGTGGAGCATGTCCACCACGCCGCCCTGGTCGTAGGGCAGGCGGAGCACCACCCGGCAGGCGCCGGTGTCCAGGCGGCCGCCGATTTTCTCCAGCAGCTCGTCCAGCCCCTGGCCGGTCTTGGCCGAGATGGACACGATGTCCGCCCCGTGGGGAAGGATGTCGCCGGTAAATCTGTCGCACTTGTTGAACACGTCGATGCGGGGGGTCTGCTCCGCCCCCAGCTCCACGATGAGCTGCTCCACCACCGCCGCCTGCTCCCGCCACAGGGGGTTGGAGGCGTCGATGACATGGAGGAGCAGGTCGGCGTAGCTCAGCTCCTCCAGCGTGGCCTTAAAGGCCTCCACCAGATGGTGGGGCAGCTTGCGGATGAAGCCCACGGTGTCGCTGAGCAGCACGGTGCAGGTGTCGCTGATCTCTAGCGTCCGGGTGGTGGTGTCCAGGGTGTCGAACAGCCGGTTGTTGGCGGGGATGTCCGCCCCGGTCAGCCGGTTGAGCAGGGTGGACTTGCCC
>ERZ812616.2830-NODE-2830-length-13434-cov-2.569624_pt1 | contig 13434 bp, 11 predicted proteins | sample MGYA00376249_ERZ812616 | MGnify/ENA primary metagenome ERZ812616 (study PRJEB26924, sample SAMEA4378265) | human gut metagenome | biome: human gut; feature: human-associated habitat; material: faeces | place: China | collected 2013 ... | reverse complement strand
CAGCGGCTGGAGCCGGTCAGTAGTGGATTTCAGGTCGGCAAAATAGGTATCGAGATACTTTTGTACGTCGGTAATCAGTGTGTCGTATTTGACTTCGTGCTTATGCCAGGCCACTAAAAACTGAAGGCAACTCACCAGTATCGCAATCATTACGCCTGCAACAATGCAGGTAAGCAGGAGCTTACGTCCAAAATTGGGAGCGCGTATGAACATGATTCCGTTAATTTCCTGAAATTACGACAACATTTAAAAGATAACAATGACCGGACTATAGCCTGGATCAAGACGCGGAAACATCATTTTCTCTGATGAATGAAAACAAAAAAGCACTGCCTAAGCAGTGCTTTCAGTTAACTCGTCAGGATAGCCAAGGGATTGCATCCAAACGGTTTATTAGCTGCGGCTGAGAACCCGGCGTGCTTCGTTGTAACGCTTCTTCCAGTACGGTTCATTCATGCTGGAAATAATAACACCACTGCTGGTGGAAGCATGGACAAACTGATTGTTGCCGATATAAATACCGACATGGCGTCCCGTTGAACCGGCACGGAACAGAACTAAATCACCCGTACGCAAATTACTGCGGGAAACAGATTTACCCATTTCCTGCTGTTCGTAAGTCGAACGCGGAAGTTCTAAGCCAAATTGCTCACGGAATGTACGCTGTACGAAACCAGAACAATCGATACCTTTTTTAGTGCTGCCGCCCAGACGATAACGTACGCCTTTCCAGTCAGCATACTGATCCATAATTCGCGATTTTACGTCGACATTACGAACCAGGTTTTCAAATTCATCCTGAGAAGCTTGCAGTGATGATGTTTCACTACCCACTGCACGTGTCTCAGGATGCATATTCTTTGCGGTGTTATTTGCACTACATGCAGAAAGCAGAACCGCTACTGCAATCGCGGGAATCCCGCGCAAGATATATCTCAAAATCGGTTGAGATTTGACCATGTTGTTTGTTTTCCCTTGAAGTCCTTAACGACAAATATCGTTATAAAAAAATGCCAAGCGACACGAGACTAATTACCTGGGCATGTTGAAACAATTCCTTAAGGCCAAATCTGTGGACTAACGCACAAAATTATATGCTGTGAGGATAATCTACCGCCGAGGCAAAACGAGTTCGAGATTACCCGATTGGTGCGGTCTTGGCGAGCGGTTTTACATGATTTTTTATAAGAAAAAGTGATACAGAAAGTTAATAAGCGGGGTTGGTCAATTAAAGTACAATTGAGTGAAACGCATGCAATCCATTCATTTACTTAGAGAATGATTTTTGCGTTCGATAGATGAAAGCACGGTGCGCATCATCAGGATTATCCTCACTATAAAAATAACCCTGATGATGTTAATTACTGTGAGTTATTTGTTTTGGAAATGTTTGTTTTTTCCTGGTAGTGATTTGTCAAAAAAGGTGATTAATCGATCACTTAATGGCGTCAGCAACACCCAGGGCAAACCGATCAATATCACGGTCATCGAACCGACAATGATGTCAGTAAACCAGTGTGCGCCAATCATTACTCTGGGAAATGCAAAAACCACAAAAATAATAAGGGCGATAAGGCCTGCAACTTTGCCGAAATAACGCCACATGAATGCCGAAAAAATAAGCAGCATCATGCCGTGATCGCCGGGAAAGCTATCTCGTGAGGCATCTTTCGTGGGAACAGAGAGCAGTTCGCTGACGCGGTTAATATCGGTAAAAGTCAATGTTGGGCTGGCCCGTTTTACAGGAATTAATGCCTGACCCAGCTGGTTTAATACCACTGCAGTTAATAGCATGACCAGACCAATAATCACGATACGTCGTCTGCCAGGGGCGTTTTCTTTCAGCCAGAAACTCAGCATCAACATACCCATCGCCAGCAGTGAACAACCGTCGAAGGCGCGATTGTTGGTCAATGCAACCAGCCACAAAAAGGCCTTACTTTCGACCAGTTTCTGATTAAAGAAATAAAAAATATCCGCATCAATCGGCAACCAGAATCCATGATTAACGGGGATATACCAGGAAAGAAACAGCGCGAGGCCGACAATATTCAACAACACTATTTGCGGCAAATTTTTAATCATATTTTCTCTAATTATCTTACTGAAAAACGCAGGCAACCTTACGCGGTAGTCGCTAAACGAAGCTTCAACAGCGCGCTCTGCAAGGCATTCCAGTCAGCTTCGCTGCTGGAAATCAGCTCAATACGGCTGTCCGGTGGCGCAACGTTTTGCGTTTCAATGTGCAGGTCATCGCCCTGACGGTTGATTCGCACCAGCCCTTCGGGAATACGCAGCACGCCTTTGACGCGTTCCACCGGTGCAAGTCGCGCCCATTCCAGAATGCCAATGGTGTCGAATACCGTATCAGCGTCGAATATCCAGCCGCAGGCCTGATATCCTTGCCCGCTGTTCAGACTGCGACGCCAGCGTTGATGCTCTGGCAGGCTTAACGCTGCTAACCCTTTTTTCACGACATGCTGATGAGAATGCGCGGCGCTGGCGGGCAACTCGGCTAAATTGCGACGCGGCAAATCCAGAAGATGACCGTCAACTTTCCCATGCTCACTGTGAATTAATTGTCGATCGCCACCATTTTGCTGCCACCAACGCTGTAGCGCTTGCTCACTTTCGGGCGTCGTACGGTCGGATTTATTGGCGACAATGATGTCTGCGGCAGCCAGCTGGTCACGGAAGTTTTCATTGCTGGCGCTTTTTTCGTCCAGCAGCAAGCGCGGATCGAGAATGCACAAGGTGGCGCGCAGATCTATCCACGGTTCATAGACTGGTGCGGTTAACAGATCGAGGATCTGTTTCGGATGGCCCAGCCCGGTCGGCTCTATCAACAAGCGGTCTGGTTTTCCCTGACGCAGTAAGGTATTCAACCCTACCTGCATGGGTAAACCATTAACGCAGCACATGCAGCCGCCGGGGATCTCTTTCAGCAATGCGCCGCTATCGGCGAGCAAAGCACCATCAATTCCGACTTCCCCAAATTCATTAACCAGTACCGCCCATTTTTCGTTGGGATCTTTATGGGCTAACAGATGAAGAATCGACGTGGTTTTCCCGCTGCCGAGAAAACCGGTGATGAGGTTGGTCCTGGTCACAACGGCTCCGCAATACTCTGGTAAGTTAACTGAGCGTTAATCCTGGCTAAAAAAGGCAGAAAAGAGAAGGGGAGAGCGGACGAAGGTGAGCTTCATCCGCTTTAACCGCAGAAATCGTTAAATTTTGAGGGTGTTTAATAGCGCCTGATGTGCGCCGAATTGTACGATTTGTTGCCAGGCTTGTTCGATGGCCTGCACAAAATGCGGGTTATCTGGCAGATCATCACCGAAAACTTCACGCAGGGAAAGCAGGGCGGTTACGCGTTGTTCACTGCTGCTGCCCGCAACAAGTTCGCGAATTTTATCGCTAAGCGGATCGCGAACATCAATGGCATTTCCGGCATCATCAACGCCGCTGACGTAACGCATCCAGCCTGCAACGCCTAATGCCAGCAACGACCAGTCCGTTTCGCGCCCCTGATGTATGCGAATACCTGCCAGCATGCGTTGCGGTAATTTCTGGCTGCCATCCATCGCGATTTGCCAGGTCTTATGTTTCAGCGCCGGATTAGCAAAACGTGCAATTAACTTATCCGCATATTGTGTTAAATCGACATCTTTAATTTGCAGTGTCGGCGCTTGCTCATCCAGCATTAATGTTCTGGCGGCATGGCGAAATGCGCGATCCTGCATGCAATCACTGATATGGGCGAATCCTGAGAGGTAACCCAGATAAGCGAGAAAAGAGTGGCTGCCATTAAGCATCCGCAGTTTCATCTCTTCCCATGGCAGGACATCATTCACCATTTGTACACCTGCGACTTCCCAGGCAGGACGCCCAGCGACGAAGTTATCTTCCACCACCCACTGGATAAACGGTTCGCAGCTAATCGCGCAGGGATCATTCACCCCCAGATGCTGGCTGATTTCCACCAGTGATTCGTCGGTTGCAGCCGGAACAATGCGGTCGACCATGGTTCCCGGAAAACTGACGTGCTCTTTTATCCACCCGGCGAGTTCTGGCGAACGTTTTTCTGCCATTCCCAGCACCGCGTTTTTCACCACATGACCATTGTCGGGAATATTGTCGCAGGAGAGCACGGTAAACGGTGTAAGGCCGCGCTCACGGCGGCGTTTCAGTGCTTCGACGAGAATACCCGGTGCGGAGTGAGGTTCTTCAGGGGTTTGTAGATCGTGAATAATCCGCGGATTACTGGTGTCGAGTGCACCGGTGGCCGGGTCAATACAATAGCCTTTTTCGGTAATCGTCAGGGAAACAATTGCCACCTGTGGCTCGCAAAATTTCTCAATAATTGCCGCTAAGGAATCCAGTTTTGCATTAAGGCATTCGTGAACGGCACCGACAATTATCACCTGATTGCCGTCCGCACCTTTCTCCAGCACGGTATATAAATGGTTCTGTGCGCGGAGCTGGCTCATCAGTTGATCACCGCTGAACAAGCTGATTTCACAGATCCCCCAGTCGCCGCCCTGGGCATTCAGCACACGATCGGTCAGTAACGCCTGATGAGCGCGGTGAAAGGCTCCAAAGCCAAAATGAACGATACGTGATTGCAACTGCTGGCGATCATAGCGTGGAGCGTGTACATGATGCGGGAGCGTAACGGAGGCGATTGTATTCATAGGAGTCACGTCTTAGTAACGATTAATTAACAACGACAGTGTAAAGTTATATGACAGCAATTGAAATTGGTCTGGATTGTTAATGCGATGAAGTGTGAGGGCGATCAATCAACGAGTGAAAATTGAGGGCGTAAGGTGTTCAGGAAGCGCAAAATAGAAGATTGGTATAATAAATTAAAAAAGGGACAGCCTGAGCTATCCCTTTTCTGCATGCGGCTGAAGTTAGTCAGCACGCCCCATATAACGGCGTTCTTCGATATGGATACGAATTTTTTCGCCCGGGCTTAAGTATTCTGGTACCTGAATCACCAGACCAGTGCTCAATGTCGCCGGTTTGTTACGGGCGCTGGCAGATGCCCCTTTGATGCCTGGTGCGGTTTCAACGATTTCCAGATCAACGGTCTGCGGCAGCTCAAGCGCCAGCAGTTGACCGTCCCAGGTCAGCACCTGCATGTCCGGCATGCCGCCCTCTGGCATAAACAGCAACTCTTCTTCAATCTGATCTTTGGTGAAGGTATACGGGGTATAGTCTTCTTTATCCATAAAGACATATTCGTTGCCATCGACATAGGAGAAGTCAACGTAACGGCGGGTCAGCGTCACGGTGTCAACGATATCATCACCTTTGAAACGCTCTTCTACTTTCAGCCCGGTACGGACATCAGAAAAACGCATTTTGTACAGCGTAGCGGCACCGCGGGCAGTGGGCGACTGAATATCAATATCCTTAACCAGCAGCAGTTTGCCGTTGTAATTCAGTACCATACCTTTTTTAATTTCGTTCGCTCTTGGCATCGAAAAATTCCTGTAGTCGAAAATGTCAAAAATATCGCGACAAAGTACTCGCGACGGGCCTTTCGGGCAAGTGGTATTCGCACTTTTGCTGGTGCAAAAAAGGTGGTACTGTGCGCGCTCATCAATCCGGTGGTTAACCTTAAGAGAACAACGTATGGAATGCCGTCCGGGTTGCGGGGCGTGTTGCACTGCCCCTTCAATTTCCAGCCCTATTCCCGGTATGCCAGATGGCAAGCCCGCCAATACGCCCTGCATTCAGCTTGATGAACAGCAACGCTGTAAAATTTTCACCTCGCCACTGCGACCGAAAGTCTGTGCAGGCTTACAAGCCAGCGCTGAAATGTGCGGTAACTCGCGTCAGCAGGCCATGACCTGGCTTATCGATCTGGAAATGCTGACCGCGCCTTAAACATCTTTAATCCGCAGTAAGCAAAACAGAGTGGCGATAATCATCACCATCGCAAACCAGAACACAGCGTGATAATTCCAGATCTCGGCGACGATGCCCGCCACTGATCCTGCGATGATCCAGCCCACGCGCGAAGTGTTGGTATAGAGCGTGGTGGCTGAACCCGCCTGACCGGGCATCAGATCCTGAAAATAGAGCATCCCGATGCCGCCCAGAATGCCAATAAAAATAGCATTTAGCAGCTGCAAGCCCAACAGAATGACAGGTGAATGCGCCATCAGCATTCCTGCGTAAAAACAGACGCCACCCACGGCAGCAACGCGCATTAAGAAACGCTTACCCAGACGTTTGGCGAAATATCCGGCAATCAACATCGTCGGGATTTCCAGCCCGGCGGCGGTCCCCATCATCACACCGGCCAGTTTCTCGGGAAGATGCAGTTCGTTGATAATAAATAGCGGCATGTTGATGATGTACAGGCTGTTCGAGCCCCACATCAATGTACAAATGACAAACAGCAGCAGCGTATCGCGACGGTTACGGCGCGGCGCTTCGATCGTGCCGGTCGCCAGCGGAAGCTCTTTTTGCATCGACGGTAAAAACAGCCACACCATCACACCGCAAACAATAAACGCTACCGCTGCGCTCAGATACATTACCGTAAAGCTGAAACCCATCGCTAAGGCATAAGCCAGCGGTGGGCCAATGACCCATGCCAGTGAAACCTGAGCGCGTAAAAAAGAGCTGAACATCACCGCCTCACGTCCGGTTTTGTCGGCATGTTCACGGGCAAGGGCAAACATTTGCGGGTTAGCGGTCGAGCCAAAGCTGCTAAGAAAGACGCCAACGAATAGCAAAACAAAGTAGTTGCGATTCCAGGCAAAAAGGGTGCAGGCCAGCACGCCTAACAGGCAGCAAAAGACAATCAGCGATTTGCGATCGCCGCGCTTATCAGAGCGCCCGGCGAGAAACTGACTTACCAGAATCCCAATGACAGCGCTGCCGGTAAAGAAGAATCCCACCATCGCCGGACGGGCATGTACTTCATCGGTAAGAAAAATACTGAGTGTCGGGGTTTGCAGAGCGCCCGCAATACCGGTGAGAAAGGCAACGATTAAAAACGCCGTCGAGGTCAGGTCAAACGATTTCGCGCTGGAGACTGCGGGGGAGTTATGCATGCTGGTCGATCACTGGAAGAGGAAGACGCGGAGTTTACGCTGCTTGTCAGAAAATAAACAGACAGCGAAATCAAAAGCGCCACGAATAGTCAAAATGCCATTTCACTGTTGCTGATTGGCTGCTGACGCTGCTGAAATGAAATTGCTGATAACGGATTTTCCCATCAGCAATTAGGAAAAATGGCAAAAAATTGTGCAGCACATCAAACTTTTGCTCATAACTTTACGGCTTTCCTTGCGTGCTGAAACAGAAGTATTATGCTTTCTTGAAACGTTTCAGCGCGATCTTGTCTTTAACCCTAAGCCAGGTTGGCGCTTTTTTTCTCATAGAGGCTGAATCGTTTCAATTCAGCAAGAGAGGAGAACTATGTTCCAGTTATCCGTACAGGACATCCATCCGGGCGAAAAGGCCGGAGACAAAGAAGAGGCGATTCGCCAGGTCGCTGCGGCGCTGGTGCAGGCCGGTAATGTAGCAGAAGGCTACGTCAATGGCATGCTGGCGCGCGAACAGCAAACCTCAACGTTCCTCGGCAATGGTATTGCTATTCCACACGGCACTACCGACACCCGCGATCAGGTGCTGAAAACCGGCGTTCAGGTATTTCAGTTCCCGGAAGGCGTCACCTGGGGTGACGGTCAGGTAGCGTACGTGGCAATCGGTATTGCTGCCAGCTCGGATGAACATCTGGGCCTGCTACGCCAGCTGACCCACGTACTGAGCGATGATTCCGTTGCTGAACAACTGAAGTCAGCAACAACAGCAGAAGAACTTCGCGCATTACTGATGGGCGAAAAGCAGAGTGAGCAGCTGAAGCTCGACAACGAAATGCTGACACTGGATATCGTCGCCAGCGATCTGCTGACTCTTCAGGCGCTGAACGCTGCGCGTCTGAAAGAGGCGGGGGCAGTTGACGCCACTTTCGTCACCAAAGCCATCAATGAACAACCGCTGAATCTCGGACAGGGTATCTGGCTGAGCGATAGCGCCGAAGGCAATCTGCGTAGCGCGATTGCGGTAAGCCGTGCGGCAAATGCTTTTGATGTGGACGGCGAAACGGCAGCCATGCTGGTGAGTGTGGCGATGAATGACGATCAGCCCATCGCGGTTCTTAAGCGTCTCGCTGATTTATTGCTCGACAATAAAGCTGACCGCTTGCTGAAAGCGGATGCGGCAACGTTGCTGGCGCTGCTGACCAGCGATGATGCGCCGACCGACGACGTGTTAAGCGCGGAGTTTGTGGTGCGCAATGAACACGGCCTGCATGCTCGTCCAGGTACCATGCTGGTCAATACCATTAAACAATTTAACAGTGATATTACCGTGATAAACCTTGATGGTACCGGCAAACCGGCAAACGGACGTAGTCTGATGAAAGTTGTGGCACTTGGCGTTAAGAAAGGTCATCGCCTACGCTTTACCGCCCAGGGTGCAGATGCTGAACAGGCGCTGAAAGCAATCGGCGACGCTATCGCTGCTGGTCTTGGGGAGGGCGCATAATGAGCAGACGTGTTGCTACTATCACCCTTAATCCGGCTTATGACCTTGTTGGTTTCTGCCCGGAAATTGAACGCGGCGAAGTGAACCTGGTGAAAACCACCGGTCTGCATGCGGCGGGTAAAGGCATCAACGTGGCCAAAGTATTAAAAGACCTGGGAATTGATGTCACCGTTGGCGGCTTCCTGGGTAAAGACAATCAGGATGGTTTTCAGCAACTGTTCAGCGAGCTGGGCATTGCCAACCGTTTCCAGGTTGTACAGGGGCGCACCCGAATTAACGTTAAGCTGACGGAAAAAGACGGCGAAGTGACCGACTTCAACTTCTCGGGTTTTGAAGTCACCCCCGCCGACTGGGAACGCTTTGTGACTGATTCTCTGAGCTGGCTCGGTCAGTTCGATATGGTCTGTGTCAGCGGAAGCTTACCGTCAGGCGTCAGCCCGGAAGCGTTCACCGACTGGATGACTCGCCTGCGTAGTCAGTGTCCTTGCATTATCTTTGATAGTAGCCGTGAAGCGTTAGTAGCAGGTTTGAAAGCGGCACCGTGGCTGGTGAAACCTAACCGCCGCGAGCTGGAAATCTGGGCAGGCCGTAAACTGCCTGAAATGAAAGATGTGATTGAAGCTGCACATGCGCTACGTGAACAAGGTATTGCGCATGTTGTTATTTCACTGGGTGCCGAAGGCGCGCTTTGGGTTAATGCCTCCGGCGAATGGATCGCCAAACCACCGTCAGTCGATGTCGTAAGCACCGTTGGCGCAGGGGATTCTATGGTTGGTGGCCTGATTTATGGCTTGCTGATGCGTGAATCCAGTGAACACACACTGCGTCTGGCGACAGCTGTTGCAGCCCTGGCGGTAAGTCAAAGCAATGTGGGTATTACCGATCGTCCGCAGTTGGCCGCAATGATGGCGCGCGTCGACTTACAACCTTTTAACTGACAGCAGGAGAGGCATAATGAAAACGCTGCTGATTATTGACGCTAATCTCGGTCAGGCACGCGCCTATATGGCGAAAAGCAAAACTGGAAATCATCGACAATCCGAACGACGCTGAAATGGCGATTGTTCTCGGTGATTCCATCCCGAACGACAGCGCGCTGAACGGTAAAAATGTCTGGCTGGGCGATATTTCCCGGGCAGTTGCGCACCCTGAGCTGTTCCTGAGTGAAGCCAAAGGCCATGCGAAACCTTACACTGCGCCGGTCGCTGCGACAGCACCAGTTGCCGCCAGCGGTCCGAAACGCGTAGTTGCGGTGACTGCTTGCCCGACTGGCGTAGCACACACCTTTATGGCGGCTGAAGCCATTGAAACCGAAGCGAAAAAACGTGGCTGGTGGGTGAAAGTTGAAACCCGTGGTTCTGTTGGCGCGGGTAATGCAATCACTCCCGAAGAAGTCGCAGCAGCGGATCTGGTGATTGTGGCGGCAGATATCGAAGTGGATCTGGCGAAATTTGCTGGTAAACCGATGTATCGTACCTCTACCGGTCTGGCGCTGAAGAAAACCGCGCAGGAACTGGATAAAGCGGTTGCTGAAGCAACGCCGTATGAACCGGCGGGCAAAGCTCAAACGGCGACCACTGAAAGTAAGAAAGAGAGTGCAGGCGCATACCGTCACTTGCTGACGGGCGTTTCTTACATGCTGCCGATGGTCGTTGCAGGTGGTCTGTGTATCGCGCTTTCTTTTGCTTTTGGTATCGAAGCGTTTAAAGAGCCGGGTACGTTGGCTGCGGCGCTGATGCAGATTGGTGGTGGTTCAGCCTTTGCGCTGATGGTGCCGGTACTGGCAGGTTATATTGCCTTTTCCATTGCCGATCGTCCGGGCCTCACTCCGGGTCTGATTGGCGGTATGCTGGCGGTCAGCACCGGTTCTGGCTTCATTGGTGGTATTATTGCGGGCTTCCTGGCTGGTTACATTGCGAAGTTAATCAGTACGCAATTGAAACTGCCACAGAGTATGGAGGCGCTGAAACCGATCCTGATCATTCCGCTAATTTCCAGTCTGGTGGTCGGTCTGGCGATGATCTACCTGATCGGTAAACCAGTTGCTGGCATTCTCGAAGGGCTGACTCACTGGCTGCAGACCATGGGGACTGCGAATGCGGTTCTGCTGGGGGCGATCCTCGGTGGCATGATGTGTACTGACATGGGCGGTCCGGTAAATAAAGCAGCGTACGCATTCGGTGTGGGTCTGCTGAGTACTCAAACCTATGGCCCGATGGCGGCGATTATGGCGGCAGGTATGGTGCCACCGCTGGCAATGGGTCTGGCAACAATGGTGGCGCGTCGCAAATTCGACAAAGCGCAGCAGGAAGGTGGCAAAGCCGCTCTGGTATTGGGACTGTGCTTCATTTCGGAAGGTGCAATTCCGTTTGCTGCTCGTGATCCGATGCGTGTGCTGCCGTGCTGTATCGTGGGTGGGGCGCTGACTGGCGCAATCTCAATGGCGATTGGTGCGAAACTGATGGCACCGCACGGTGGTCTGTTTGTTCTGCTGATCCCTGGCGCTATTACGCCGGTATTGGGTTACCTGGTAGCAATTATTGCCGGTACGCTGGTGGCGGGTTTGGCCTATGCCTTCCTGAAACGTCCGGAAGTGGACGCAGTAGCGAAAGCAGCGTAATAAAAGGTGTGTTACAGGGCAGAAATTTCCTGTCCTGTAACATTTGATGAGCGCAAAGAGAATGACCGGTTTGTGAATGTAATTTTATGAATTTAAATGGTTTTATCTTTCAGTAGAAACTTCAAACGTTCATCAAACACTCAGGTTATTTCCTCAAGGGCAGATTATTTTCTGCCCTTTTTTATTGTTCTGTTCTGTGCATCCCGTCACAAATTCCTCGCTTTTGTAATTCAGGCATTTAATCGCATTTTGTGAGCCTGCTCAAATCTGCCCATTTTGCCTCTCTGGCGGTAATTTACTTTACGTAAAACATGCATACTATGAGCACATGTTTAAATATGAACACATGTTTAAACCGTCTTTGCAGTATCTATATTCTTGTGGATTGACAGGGTTGGTAATTTTTTACCAGAGGACGTGCTATGCGCGAAAAGGATTATGTCGTAATTATAGGTTCGGCGAATATTGATGTCGCCGGATATTCACATGAATCATTAAATTATGCGGATTCAAATCCAGGTAAAATAAAATTTACGCCTGGTGGAGTAGGGCGCAATATTGCACAAAACCTGGCGTTGCTGGGTAACAAAGCCTGGCTACTGAGCGCCGTAGGCAGTGATTTTTATGGTCAATCGCTGCTAACGCAAACCAATCAATCTGGCGTTTATGTCGATAAATGCCTGATTGTGCCGGGAGAAAATACGTCGAGTTATTTATCATTACTCGATAATACCGGTGAAATGCTGGTTGCTATAAATGACATGAATATTAGCAACGCTATTACAGCTGAATATCTCGCACAGCACGGTGAATTTATTCAGAGGGCAAAGGTCATTGTCGCGGACTGTAATATCAGTGAAGAGGCACTGGCATGGATTCTGGATAATGCCGCCAACGTACCCGTATTTGTCGATCCGGTTTCGGCATGGAAATGTGTCAAAGTGCGCGACCGTCTAAATCAGATCCACACTCTCAAGCCAAACCGCCTTGAAGCGGAAACCCTGAGTGGGATTGCGCTGTCAGGGCGTGAAGATGTGGCAAAAGTTGCTGCCTGGTTCCATCAACATGGCCTGAACCGACTGGTATTGAGCATGGGCGGCGACGGCGTTTATTACAGCGATATCAGCGGTGAAAGTGGCTGGTCTGCGCCGATCAAAACCAATGTTATTAATGTTACCGGAGCGGGCGATGCCATGATGGCGGGACTTGCTTCGTGTTGGGTAGACGGAATGCCGTTTGCCGAATCTGTTCGTTTCGCACAGGGATGTTCGTCAATGGCGCTCTCCTGTGAATACACCAATAACCCCGATTTATCGATTGCCAACGTTATATCGTTAGTGGAGAACGCAGAATGTCTGAATTAAAAATTTCCCCTGAATTATTACAAATTTCCCCGGAAGTGCAGGACGCTTTAAAAAACAAAAAACCGGTTGTGGCGCTGGAATCGACCATTATTTCTCACGGGATGCCGTTCCCACAAAATGCCCAGACCGCAATTGAAGTTGAAGAAACTATTCGTAAACAGGGCGCTGTACCTGCCACGATCGCCATTATTGGCGGCGTGATGAAAGTGGGGTTAAGCAAAGAAGAAATTGAATTACTGGGTCGTGAAGGGCATAACGTGACCAAAGTTAGTCGTCGCGATTTACCTTTTGTTGTTGCCGCCGGAAAAAATGGCGCAACCACTGTGGCTTCAACGATGATTATTGCGGCGCTTGCCGGAATTAAAGTATTTGCCACCGGGGGAATTGGTGGTGTGCATCGCGGGGCGGAACATACCTTCGATATTTCTGCCGATTTGCAAGAACTGGCAAATACTAATGTCACCGTTGTTTGTGCCGGGGCGAAATCTATTCTCGATTTAGGATTAACCACTGAGTATTTAGAAACCTTCGGTGTGCCGTTAATTGGCTATCAGACTAAAGCGCTGCCTGCGTTTTTCTGCCGCACCAGCCCGTTTGACGTCAGCATTCGTCTCGACAGCGCCAGCGAAATTGCCCGTGCAATGGCGGTGAAATGGCAAAGCGGTCTGAACGGTGGCCTCGTGGTAGCGAACCCGATCCCGGAACAGTTTGCTATGCCGGAACACACTATCAATGCGGCGATCGATCAGGCGGTAGCTGAAGCTGAAGCTCAGGGAGTCATTGGTAAAGAAAGTACGCCATTCCTGCTGGCGCGCGTTGCTGAACTGACCGGCGGTGACAGCCTGAAATCCAACATCCAGCTGGTGTTCAACAACG
>ERZ812616.2822-NODE-2822-length-13468-cov-2.461716_pt1 | contig 13468 bp, 10 predicted proteins | sample MGYA00376249_ERZ812616 | MGnify/ENA primary metagenome ERZ812616 (study PRJEB26924, sample SAMEA4378265) | human gut metagenome | biome: human gut; feature: human-associated habitat; material: faeces | place: China | collected 2013 ... | reverse complement strand
CGCCCCGACAAAGTCGTAATAGAGCGAGTTGATGCCATAGACGATGATCATCGTGCCGAGCGTGGTAATGAACGGCGTCACGTTGAGATAAGCGATAATCAGACCGTTGATCAAACCGATCACCGCACCAATGGCACAGACAATCAGAATAACCAGCGCAATCGGCATCGTCGCCATTTCCGGGAACACTTTGTTGGCGTTATCCATGGACTGCAATAATGTCGCAGCCACCACTGCCGCCAGCCCTACCTGACGACCAGCAGAAAGATCGGTCCCCTGGGTGACAATTAACCCTGCCACACCGAGCGCGATAATAATACGCACCGATGACTGGGTGAGAATATTACTTAAGTTCAACAGACTTAAAAATGTTGGGTCCTGGAAAATAATAATCGCCAGCAAAACTAAAAGAACGACGTAAATACCGCCCTCTTTCAGGTAAGTAAGAAAACTTTTCTTATTTAACGCACTCATGGGAAGCCCCTAATCTTAAAGGTGCAAAGACGCAAGACGCAGAATTTCGTTTTGCGTTGTTGTTTTTGTATCGACAATTCCGGAAACGAGACCATTGCTCATGACCAGAATACGGTCTGTTATCCCTAACAACTCAGGCATTTCAGAGGAGATAATAATAATCCCCTTGCCTTTCTTCGCCAGTTCGGCAATTAACTGATAAATTTCAAACTTCGCCCCGACATCAATACCGCGCGTCGGTTCATCGAGCATTAATATTTCTGGTTGCGTTAGTAGCCAGCGACCAATAATCACCTTTTGCTGATTACCACCGGAGAGCGAACCAATTTGCGTCCGATGACCCGGCGTTTTTACCCGCATCGAATCAATCACCCACTGGGTATCGCTTTTCATCCGCGAGTTATCCAGTAAACCAACTTTGTAGTTGCGAATATTGGAAATTAACGAGTTAAAACCAATATCCAGATAGGCATAAATTCCCGTTGAGCGGCGCTCCTCAGTTACCAGTGCAAATCCATGGTTTATGGCTTCGTTGGCATTATGGTTATTGATCTGTTTGCCGTGCAACGTTATGGTGCCAGCCGATTTCTCGCGAATACCAAATAACGTCTCAACAATATCGGTACGTTTCGCCCCCACCAGACCGGCAATACCGAGGATCTCCCCTTTATGCAGATCAAACGAGACATCGCGAATCGACGGCTGGCGCAGTGACGTCAGGTTACGTACCTCGAGGATGACTTCGCCCGGTTTGTTTTCTTTGTCAGGGAAACGCTGGTTAAGAGAACGCCCAACCATCATGGCGATGATCTTGTCCATCGTCAGTCCTGCCAGCGGTTCGGTGGCGATCCACTGACCGTCGCGCAATACGGTAACTTCATCACATAACTGGAAGATTTCTTCCATTTTATGCGAGATATAAACAATACCGCAGCCGCGCTCTTTTAATTTACGAATAATAGTGAACAGATGATTGACCTCTTTTTCGGTTAACGAAGAAGTCGGTTCATCCATAATCACAATTTTCGCGTTATAGGAAAACGCTTTGGCGATTTCGATCATCTGCATTTGCGAAACGGATAATGTGCCGACGCGCGCACGCGGATCGATATCAATATCCAGTTCGTCAAAAATCGCTTTGGTTTCGCGGTACATTTTGTCCTGATCGACAAACATGCCTTTGGTGGGATATCGCCCCAGCCACATGTTATCCATCACCGAACGTTGTAATACCAGGTTTAACTCCTGGTGTACCATCGAAATACCATTTTCCAGGGCTTCTTTTGCAGAATGGAAATCGATCTCTTTACCCTGGAATAAAATGGTGCCGGAGTCTTTTTGATAAATACCAAACAGGCATTTTAATAATGTCGATTTTCCTGCACCGTTTTCCCCCATTAATGCATGGATAGAATGTGGCCGGACTTTTAAATTAACGTTATCAAGTGCCTTAACACCAGGAAAGGACTTGTTGATACCGCTCATTTCCAACAAGTATTCCCCGGAGGACGGAGTCGTTGAGCTGACCATATAATTTTACCTTGTTGGCCATACAATAAGGGCGCAGTAATAGACTGCGCCCAATCAGTCTTATTTCTTGCTGAATTCAGCCAGGTTGTCTTTATCTACGCCAACATAAGGTACGCGGACCACTTTGTTGTCGATTTTCCAGTTGGTGCCATCAGCCGCACCTTTACCATCGGCCAGGTTTTTCGCCAGATCAAAGGTCGCTTTCGCCTGGTTGTTAGCATCGTTCAGTACGGTGCCCGCCAGTGCACCGGATTTCACCAGCGCCAGCGCTTCTGGCAGCGCATCGACGCCAAACACCGGAATGCTGGACTTGTTGTGTGCTTTCAGCGCTTCAACCGCGCCCATTGCCATCGCATCGTTGTTGGCGATAACCACTTCGATTTTGTTGGCGTTCGGGCCAGACAGCCAGGCGTCCATCTTATCTTTCGCCTGAGCGGTGTCCCACATTGCGGTATCTAACTGTAACTGTTCAGTTTTGATGCCTTTATCGTTCAATTCTTTAATCACGTAAGTGGTACGTGCTTCTGCATCCGGATGGCCCGGTTCACCTTTCAGCAGTACGAACTGAATCTGACCGTCTTTGTTCAGATCCCAACCCTGATTCGCCGCCCAGTGTTTAGCAATCAAATCGCCTTGAATAATGCCGGACTCTTTGGAGTCAGTGCCAACGTAGTAGGCTTTGTCGTAGCTATCCAGCGCCTTACGAGACGGTTCTTTGTTGAAGAAAACCACCGGCACGTTTTGCCCACGCGCTTTCTCAATCACCGTACCCGCAGCTGCCGGGTCAACCAGGTTGATTGCCAGTGCCTTCACCCCTTTCGCCAGCAATACGTCGATCTGATCGTTCTGCTTGGACTGGTCATTCTGAGAATCATTCATCAGCAGCTGAACATCTGGCGCGGCTTTCGCATCTTGCTCAATAGCCTTGCGCACTACAGACATAAAGTTATCGTCGTACTTATAGATTGTTACACCAATGCGGGTATCAGCAGCGTGTGCAGCGGCACCGAATAACATGCTGGCCATCACAGCAGACAGGGTTAACACCTTCTTATTCATGGTATCTCCGGTTTTTCTTATGCAGGGTAGTGCTTGAGATAAATGCTCGGCGGGGCAGTAGAGTTAATGAAGTGTTACTGAACGCCGAAGCTCACTTTTTAAAATTCGTTCTTCCATGCCCGGTAACGCTCCAGAAAACGGCTTTAATTGTTGTTATGACGCTGTTACCTCGGCAAAAGTGATTATTCACTGTTACATACGGGTTACAACGTTAAAACGGTGCAATCATAGCCATCACATTGTTAAGATACTGTGAAATCACTCACAGATTGAAAGCGGTTACATCGCCTGATTTGTTGAGTTAGTGATCGCCGCCGCATTCTGGCGTGTTGCGACAGAATGGCGACGCACTAACGTCGGCATAAAACAGTGGCTGGCACGAGGATCAATATTGCCTGCTGCCCCCTGCAAGGCCAGTTCGGTGGCTAATTTCGCCATTGAAGCAATGGGATAACGCACGGTCGTTAATTGCGGGTCGGTGTAACGGGCGATGGGAATATCATCGAAACCGATGATTGAGAGATGTAACGGAATCGCAATGCCATTATCTTTTAATGCTGTCAGTGCGCCAGCGGCCATATTGTCGTTATAAGCAAATACAGCGGTAAGTTGTAGATTGCGCCCCAGCAGTTCAACCATCGCCGCCTCACCGCCCGGCATGTCCGGCGTACCAGCGCCAATCCAGCTTTCCGGCGGAATAATATCCTGCTCTTTCAACGCACTCATCCAGCCTGCTTTACGCATGGCGTCATCTTCAATGCCGTGGCTGGAAGAAAGATAACCAATACGTTGATGACCGTTATTCAGCAACATGCGCGTCGCCATTCGGGCACCGCTGAGATTATCCAGGCAAACGCAACGATGGGCGTACCCCGGCACAACGCGGTTGATTAACACCATACCGGGAATGTTATCCATAAATTGCGCCAGTTCATCGTCACTCAATGCTTTTGAGTGAACAATCAACGCATTACAACGCTGGCGAATTAACACCTCAATGGCGTGACGCTCTTTTTCCGCTTCATGATAGCTATTGCCGATTAGCACGTATTTCTGATGCTGCTGAGCGACCAGATCCACCGCTTTTACCAGCGCGCCGAAAAACGCATCAGAAACGTCCATCACCACCACGCCAATGGTGTCGCTAACCTGAGTTGCCAGCGCCTGGGCATTGGCGTTTGGCCGATAATCCAGCTCACTCACGGCTTTCATTACTGCTTCACGCGTGTCGGCACTGACCAGCGTGCTGTTATTGAGCACCCGGGAAACCGTTGCCACAGAGACGCCAGCCTGACGCGCTACATCACGAATGGTGATCATATTCACTACCTGTTATGAGATTGCAGTAAATGACTGCTTGCTGGCGGCTATTTTGTCAGCACTGAATACAGGACTTCGTGAATCGAGTCACAGCAATGGAAACGGTTACAGCCGTTTTGTTAACGAATGTGATCCAGATCGTTATCTTGATGTTTTAGATATTGCCGGTCCGGCAGCACGCAAAGTTAACTGACGCCAGAGCCATTCCACCGGCCCCTGGCGGAAGTAACGCAGCCAGATAACAGAGAAGAGGATATTCGCCAGCCATACCGGAATAACAAACGCCAGCAGCTCCAGGCGGTCAAAATGCATAAACAAACCGAGGTGGTAAAAAAGCGTGGTACAAATCAGCGTTTGCAATAGATAGTTGGTCAGCGCCATCCGTCCGACGCAGGCGATCGCAAGCACCAGCTTAAAGCGGCTCAATTGCGGCCAGAAGCCATAAAACAGCGACGCATAGCCAATCGCCTGAAACGGCGCACTCAGTTCCCGCGGCATTTGAAGTAAGAAGGCACACCAGCGATACGCCCAGTCCAGCTGCCATTGCAGGGCGATGGCAGGAAGGTTAATGGTCACCCCAATCGCCACCAGCACAAAACCAGTACGACGATAGTGACGTAAGCTGAACTGCCCTTTCAGCCAGCCGCTGCGCATCAGCGCCGCACCAATGAGCATCATCCCTGCCAGTTGCCAGCCATACTGTGCGCCCAGTGCCAGTAAACTGTTGCCAACACCATCGGCACGATTACTGATCGCTTCAACGCCGCCGTGAAGCTTCCAGTATTTTTCATACAAAATAGCCGATGCATCCGGCGTCCAGGCGCGGCTGGTCTGGCTGTCGGAAATCAGCCCCAATAACAGCAAAACGCCAAGCCCCACCAGATAAAGCATGACGCCTGTATTAAACAGGCTTTTTACCGATGGCGCATCGCGCACCAGCCGCCAGCAGATTAAGCCCACCAGCCCGTAAGCCAGCAAAATATCGCCGTCCCAGAACAATAAACCGTGAATAAAGCCCAACAAGACTAACAGCGTTAACCGCGACTGGATCCAGCGTCTGCCACGGGGCAGCAACATTTGCAGGCCCGCACCAAACAGTAGCGCAAAAAGCGTGAGGAATTTCACCTGGCCGATGAGATCAAGAAATGCCCAGGTCCATGCATCCCGCGGCGTAATAGCACCGTACCAGGCGGGATTGAGATAAGCCGCCTTTGGTAGCCCAAAGGCGCTGATGTTTAATAGCAGGATCCCCAGAATGGCGACGCCGCGAACAAAATCGAGCGTGACGTTGCGCTCCATGGTTCCTGCCTTTTAATCAGTTGTGATGACGCACAGCGCGCAGAAACTCGTGGCGCGTATTCTGACTGGATTTGAACAATCCACCAAGAGAGGTCGTTGTCGTGGCACTGGTTGCATCGCGGATGCCACGCGCCTTCACGCAGTAATGCACCGCGTCGATCGAGACAGCCACGTTATTGGTGCCCAGCAGCGTTTGTAGCGCAATAAGAATTTGCTGCGTCAGACGTTCCTGCACCTGCGGACGCTGGGCAAAGAACTGCACAATGCGGTTAATTTTTGACAGACCGATCACCGAATCTTTCGGGATATAGGCCACCGTCGCTTTGCCATCGATGGTAACAAAATGGTGTTCACAGGTGCTGGTCAGAGTGATATCGCGCACGGTGACCATTTCATCGACCTTCATTTTGTTTTCAATGAGGGTGATTTTCGGGAAATTGGCGTAATCCAGACCGGAGAAAATTTCATCGACATACATTTTAGCGATGCGATGCGGCGTTTCCATCAAACTGTCATCAGCCAGGTCGAGATTCAGCAGCTGCATGATTTCGGTCATATGACCAGCAATAAGGCTTTTGCGCGTTTCGTTATCCATTTCATGCACGGGCGGGCGCAGCGGTGTTTCCAGTCCTCGCGCAACTAACGCTTCATGAACCAGGGCCGCTTCTTTACTGAGTGATGGCATTTATGATTTCTCCTGCAGGTGTGACGCCTCCGCCCTGCGTGGGGGCAAAGTTATTAAGCTGATTTACAGCCTGATTATTGTGCGTGAGGCGGCGCACATAATCCAGTATTCACAGCGATAATTATTGTAATTGCCGCTGCCTTTCATCAGCAGATGTTAAAACATCGTTATGCAAATACGGAAGTGAAAGTTACTCACAGCACATTGAATAAACGGTATGATGAAGAAATTGCAAACAACACAACAAGGAGCCACGCATGGAAATGCTCGAAGAGCACCGCTGTTTTGAAGGCTGGCAGCAACGCTGGCGACACGACTCCAGTACCTTAAACTGCCCGATGACGTTCAGTATCTTTCTCCCTCCACCTCGTGATCACACTCCGCCACCAGTGCTGTACTGGCTTTCCGGATTAACCTGCAATGACGAGAACTTCACCACCAAGGCGGGTGCCCAGCGGGTAGCGGCGGAACTGGGGATTGTACTGGTGATGCCAGACACCAGCCCGCGCGGCGAAAAGGTTGCCAACGACGATGGCTACGATTTAGGCCAGGGCGCAGGCTTTTATCTTAATGCCACGCAACCGCCGTGGGCGACGCATTACCGGATGTATGATTATCTGCGCGATGAATTACCGGCGCTGGTTCAGTCGCAATTTAATGTCAGCGACCGCTGCGCCATTAGCGGTCACTCAATGGGTGGTCACGGTGCGCTGATTATGGCGCTGAAAAATCCGGGTAAATACACCAGCGTTTCGGCCTTTGCGCCAATTGTGAATCCGTGCAGCGTCCCGTGGGGAATCAAAGCGTTTAGCAGCTATTTAGGTGAGGACAAAAATGCATGGCTGGAATGGGACAGTTGCGCACTGATGTATGCCAGTAACGCGCAGGATGCGATCCCGACGCTTATCGATCAGGGCGATAATGATCAGTTTCTTGCCGACCAGTTGCAACCTGCGGTACTGGCAGAAGCCGCGCGCCAGAAAGCGTGGCCGATGACGCTGCGTATTCAGCCGGGATATGATCACAGTTACTACTTCATCGCCTCTTTTATAGAGGATCACCTGCGCTTCCATGCGCAGTATTTACTGAAGTGAAAGTCCGCCCGGTTCGCCGGGCATCTTCTCATCAGAAGCGATAATCCACTGCCATAAAGTAACGACGTCCGTCTTCGTTATAGCTGTAGTCGTCACGACTGAGATCCTTGTCGCCAAGGTTCAGCACGCCTGCGCGCAGTTTGACGTCTTTAGTCACCTGCCAGGCCGCGCCGGTATTCCAGATGGTATAACCGCCCGGTGTTTTAGCCGTCGCGCTGTCGGCGCGTTTCTGCCCGGTATAGTGCCCAGAAACATAGAATGACCAGTCTTCCAGCGCCAGCGGTTTCCAGTCCAGCGTACCGTTAGCAGTATGGAACGGCAGATCGGATAGCGGTTTGTTTTCGCCGTTGCTGACATCACGACCATCGTTGTAGGTGTAGTTGATCGACAGTTTCCATTCATCGTTGAACGGAATTTTCAGTTCGGTTTCCACGCCCTGAATACGAGCTTTGTTAACGTTGTAGTAGCTAAATACCGGTATGCGCCGTCCGTTAGCGCCCGTCTCAAAACCAACAAAGTTTTGGTAGCCCGGTGCAGCGTTGACGTCAGACGTACGGCTGATGCTGATACGATCTTTCACATCGTTACGGAAAACGGTAACGCTGGATTCAACCCCTTCCAGCCAGCCTTCTTCACCCATGTAGTAAAGCCCCAGCTCCCAACTTTCGCTGGTTTCTGGTTTCAGATCCGGGCTACCCACAATCTTACATGCGCCACGGCAGGAATTGCTCGTCCAGTCAGGGCTAAGTTGCAACAGAGAAGGTGCTTTAAATGCCGTCGCCCAGCCCCCTTTCACCGTTACGGTGTCGGTGGCGTTATAAACCAGGTAGGCACGCGGACTCCAGTGTTCACCGTAGGTTTCGTGATCGTCCATACGCACGCCGGTCGTCAGCGCCAGCGGCTCGAAGATCCGCCATTCATCTTCCACAAACAGCGCGTACTGGCTGGCAGACGTTTTGGAGCTGGTTCCCCCGGTCAGGTTCACCGCATCGCTAAGTTTGTCGTGACGCCATTCACCGCCAACCGTGAGAAACTGATTAATCGCCGTCAGCGGCAACGTGTATTTGCCGTCGACCGTATTGCTTTCGGAAGTTATCGGGCTGCTGTTGCCAGGGTTTTTGTTCTCGACTTTCTCACCGTAGTATTTCAGTTCGCTGGTGCCGTAATCCCAACGCCCATTATGGCTGACGGAGTAGTTCTGGCGTTCCAGGCGGTTTTTGTCCAGCGAGTCGGAATCACGATCCTGACGGTCGAAACCGTATCCGGCAGTAAAATCGTGATTTTGATTCGGTGTCCAGGCAAATTCGACATTGCCGTCGCGGCTGGAGAATCCTTCAATACGCGGCGTTTCTCCGGTATCGGTGGTCGTTGAGTTTTGCGGGTCATCCTTTTCACGTTTTGCCAGGCTGCCGTAAGCTTTCATTCCCAGCACACCATCAATTAATGGTCCACTGGTAAAGAACTGACCGTTATAGGTGTCACCGCGATCGCGATGTTCCTGAATGGTGGTATCGACGGTAACGGTACCCGACCATTTCTGACCGATTTTTTTGGTGATGATATTCACTACACCGCCGAGCGCATCGGAACCGTACAGCGACGACATCGGGCCACGGACCACTTCAATACGTTCGATGGAATCGACCGGGATCCAGTTCAGATCGAAATCATTGTGGCGGAAGACGGCATTGCGGGAGTTCACGCGTTTACCGTCGACGAGAATCAGGGTATAGCTGCTGTCCAGACCACGAATACTAACGCCCTTACGGTTATCCCCTTCGTTCGTCAGTTGTACGCCAGGCACTTCTTTGAGGACATCCTTCAGATTCTGTACCGGTTTTCGCTGCAGGTCTTCCTGGGTAATGACGCTGATACTGGCAGGTGCATCTTTAAGATTTTGTTCCACGGAAGATGCAGTGACAACCATCGTTTCGCCATCATCATCGACCGCTAACACAGGCCATGCACAAGAAATAGCGGACAAACACAGCCCGACCCGTACGAAAGGGTTCAACCTAAACATTCCATATCTCCATGAGGTAACTACGAAAATAAAATGGGTTATCGCTCACATCTTCTTCACGTCCCCTTGCGTACGGCAGCATCGCGGTGGACTTATTTTTTATGCAGGTGATCATCCCAGAAAGCCGGAACAACCTCTGATTTGTCAGCCTTTTTTGATTGCGGCGTAACGATAATGCAAACGATAACAATTATCAATCCAAATGTTAAATTTTATATCCGCATGATTTGTCAGGGAAATGGAATTGAAAAAGCCCTCTCGGTTGAGAGGGCTTAGCAAGGAAGGGAGGAAACTTATTTCTTATCGTTCTGCGGGAACTTCATTTCGCTGTAGCGTACGAAGTGAGTTCCTTTAATCAGCTTGTAGCCGAACCAAATAATCAGGAACAGCGGGATACCAATATACGTTGCCGCTACGCCGCCCCAGTCAATAGTATCTTTCAGGAACGCTTCGTAGTTCTGGCCCAAAGTGATAATCAGACACAGAATGAATGCGAAGATCGGCCCCAGTGGGAAGAAACCTGAACGGTACGGCAGATCGTTAATGTCGTGTCCCTGCAATACGTAACCGCGACGGAAGCGATAGTGGCTAATGGCAATCCCCAGCCAGGCGATAAAACCCGTCATCCCGGAGGTGTTCAGCAGCCACAGGTATACCGTCTGGTTGCCAAACATGGAGGTCAGGAAGCACAGACCGGCAATCACCGTCGTCGCATACAGCGCATTACGCGGCACGCCACCACGCGACAGTTTAGCGAAAATGCGCGGCGCTTTACCGTCACACGCCAGGGTGTACAGCATACGAGTAGACGCATACATACCGGAGTTACCCGCTGACAGCACCGCCGTCAGAATAACTGCGTTCATCACCGCCGCCGCAGAGAGCAGACCCGCGTGCTGGAACACCAGGGTGAACGGACTAACGCTGATGTCTTTAACATCGTTACGCAGCAGGCTCGGATCGGTGTACGGAATAATCAGGCTGATAATCAGGATCGCGAACACATAGAACAACAGGATTCGCCAGAACACCTGACGTACCGCGCGTGGAATGTTTTTCGCCGGATCTTCGGACTCGCCTGCAGCAATACCGATCAGCTCGGTTCCCTGGAAAGAGAAGCCGACAATCATAGCTACGCCGATCATCGCCGCAAAACCACCAGCAAACGGCGCTTCGCCGATTGTCCAGTTGCTCCAGCCCGCAGGCTGCGCGCCTTTGAAGATACCGATAATCATCAGCACGCCAACGATGATAAAGACAATAACTGTCGTGACTTTGATCAGTGAGAACCAGTATTCCGCTTCACCAAAGCCACGAACTGAGATGTAGTTCAGCAGGAAGATAACGCCGAGGAACAACGCACTCCAGATCCAGCCCGATGTATCCGGGAACCACCAGCTCATGACCAGCTGAGCTGCAACCAGGTCAACGGCGATAGTCACCGCCCAGTTGTACCAGTAGTTCCAGCCCAGCGCGAAGCCAAAGCCTTCTTCAACATAGTTCTGACCGTAAGTGGCAAACGAACCGGAAACCGGCATATATGCAGCCAGTTCACCGAGACTGGTCATCAGGAAGTAAACCATCAGGCCAATCAGCATATACGAGAGCAATGCCCCGCCCGGACCTGCCTGAGAAATCGTTGCGCCAGAGGCAACAAAAAGACCTGGAACCGCCAATGGCAATCATCGTCAGGTGACGCGCCTTTAATTCACGGCGTAAGCCCGGCGCTTCTGTGGTTTTAGTTTCGGAAACCATACAAAAATGCTATCCATCTTAAAAATGAGGCGCGATTGTAGCAGACGATTGGCAATCCTTCCGGCAGAAATACACGGTTATAAGACACCTTCATGATCGCCCAGGGATTATAAGTAAAGCAGCCAATCTCTTTTCTGGCGAATGCATGCTGAAGGCGCTGCGTCACGAAATCGACACAGCACCAGCATGTTCTTGTACAGCAACTTAACGCGGCACATTTGCGGGATCGCAATAGTCCAGAAAGCGCCGTAGCGCGTTGGAAAGGTGTTTTTGCCGATGATGTATACGCCACAACGTACGCATCAGGCGCGGCAGAGGGACCGCAACTTCACTTAATGTGCCTGCCTGCAATTGATCTTCAATCACACGTCGCGACAGGCAACTAATTCCCAACCCATGACGCACCGCATGTTTGATTGCCTCGGAGTTACCTAATTCCATCGCCATCTCAAACTTCGGTAAATGTGACAGCAACAGATAATCGACAATCTCCCGCGTGCCGGAACCGCGTTCACGCAGGATCCACGGCGCAGCGGCCAGCTGTTCTAAGGTGACCGGACCACGGGCCAACGGCGAAGTCGGCGCGGCGAAAACCACCAGCTCGTCTTCCAGCCACGGTTCAGAAATGATTTCAGTGCTGTGGCACGGTCCTTCAAGCCAATATCAACGCGGAAATCCAGCACCGCTTGCATCACGTCCTGGCTATTCCCAACGCTAAGTTCAATCGGCAACTGCGGATAATCATGGCGATAACGGGCGATAACTGCAGGCAGAATGTAGTTACCGATGGTACTACTGGCATAGATACGAATCGCGCCGTTGTCTTCGCGAAACAGTTGTTCGATTTCAACCGCCTGTTCAAGCAATGCCAACGCACGCGGATAGAGCAGCCGCCCGTGTTCATTAACAACCAGTCTTTTCCCCACGCGATCAAACAGTTGCACGCCAAGCTGCCCTTCCAGGTCGGTCAAGGCTGCGCTCACTGCTGATTGCGACAACGCCAGCATCACCGACGCCTGGGTGGTTGATCCACTTTTCAATACTTCTGCAAAAACTTCCAACTGCCGGAGGGTGATGTGCATAGTCGCTTACCACTTATAAAGATTAATTATAAATATATAATCAATTTTTTTAATTCCTTTGCATTTTATAAGCGGATATATTCTTTTTGCACCTACATTTTTTATATCCGAACTTCCTCCGTCAAATAACATTATTGTTCCCGATTTTTCCCTGACTAAAATGCTGTCACCCTGCCCGACATCAATAAAATCGGCTTCAACTGTTTTCGTATCCTTTGCAAATAATGTAATTATTGATACAATTATTATAAGCGGAAACTTTTTCATAATAATTTTTTTATTATTTAATATTGCCGCCGACATAATAATTAATATTATATAAAAAATAATACATGATGATTTTTCAGGCCTGCCTGTTATAATTCTGCTATACGGCATGATATTTATAATTTTACAAAATGCTGTATACAACTTTATTATTATGCTTACAGCACCAATTATAAAAGATGCTGCACTCATTGATATAAATGACAGCATGACTGCTGCCACAGCACATAATATTACAACTGACATTAACGGAATAATTATCAGATTAAGAAATGGTGCATACAACGGAATCTCAAAATAATTATATGCTATAAGAGGCATCATAAAAATACTTATCCCCACACTCACCGAAACCATTTCTATAATCTTACTAATATATTTATTCTGAGTTTTTATTATTTTTTTCATGCTTTTTACTACAGCCGGACAAAATATAGCAATGCCTGCTATTGCTGTGAATGACAATAAAAATCCGGGATTATATATAATATTTACATTTTCGGCACATATAATAATCATTGCAAATGCAAGTGATGACAATGTATCATATGTCCTTCCGGCAAACTCAGCTCCCATTTTGACCATATACATTATTACTGCTCTTTTTGCAGACACAGAATTTCCTGTCATAATGCTATAAAATACAAGAAATAAAGCACATATTCCAAATGCTGGAAAAAATGCAATTCCACGTTTCCTTAACATATTATAAACAAATGACGCAAGAAATGTAATATGAAGCCCGCTTATTGCAAGTATATGTGCTATTCCATTGTTTCTGTAAAGCTCATACATTTCATCATCTATTTCTGATTTATCTCCAAGAATTACAGCATTAAGAAATCCTTTTGTTTCGTTATCTGTAATTTTTTCATATATA
>ERZ812616.2818-NODE-2818-length-13477-cov-5.375801_pt1 | contig 13477 bp, 8 predicted proteins | sample MGYA00376249_ERZ812616 | MGnify/ENA primary metagenome ERZ812616 (study PRJEB26924, sample SAMEA4378265) | human gut metagenome | biome: human gut; feature: human-associated habitat; material: faeces | place: China | collected 2013 ... | reverse complement strand
CTATTACAAATATTTGCCTGGATAGTGGATTTGAAAGCCAGAGGACATTTAACCGGGTATTCAAGGAAAGATATAAAATTTCGCCAAGTGACTATCGAAGTACATGTGTGAAGGATATGCAGTCATAAAATGTTCTGCAGATAGAAAAATTTACTTTGATTTCACACCGCTATGCATTTGATTTTATGCATGGATGATACAATGTTAAAATGGTCGTAGAAAACAGATTTTTCTGAAGTGAAAGAACAAGGCATACTCTAAAGAGAAAGAAAGGCAGGACATATATGAATATGGGAAAATCAGTAATTGATTTTAATGAGAAAAAAGGCTTTATCTGTGATATGGATGGTGTGATTTATCATGGCAATCAGATATTGCCAGGTGTTTCAGAATTCATCCAGTGGTTGCATGATGAAAAGAAAGAATATTTATTTTTGACAAATAATAGTGGATATACACCACGGGAATTAAATCAGAAACTGGCAAGGATGGGACTTGATGTGCCAGAAGAACATTTTTATACCAGCGCATTGGCAACAGCCGCTTTTTTAAAGGAACAGGCGGCAGGCTGTTCAGCATTTGTGATAGGAGAAGCAGGTCTCTTAAATGCACTTTATGACGTTGGCATTACAATGAATGATGTAAATCCGGATTATGTTGTTGTGGGAGAGGGACGTTCCTATTCATTGGATACTTTAACGAAAGCAACGAATTTAGTTCTGAAGGGAGCGAAGCTGATTGGAGCAAACTCGGATGTTTCCGGACCGATTGAGAACGGAATCGCTCCTGCCTGTCGTGCATTGATTGCACCCATTGAAATGGCAACAGGTACACAGGCATATTTCTGTGGGAAACCGAATCCACTGATGATGAGAACAGGATTGAATATGCTTGGATGTCATTCAGCAGAAGCTGTAATGGTTGGGGATCGTATGGATACAGATGTGATTTCAGGAATGGAAAGTGGTATGTCTACTGTATTGGTTCTCTCTGGATGTTCAACGAAGGATACACTCAAAACTTATGCTTATCTTCCAACAATGGTATTGAATGGAGTGGGAGATATCGCCAGTATGGCAAAAGCAAAAGAGGAATAGTGTGATTAGGCAAATACTAGGAGGTAAAGTATATGATGAAACTTGAAAATTTTGTAGGAATGATGACAGGACATTTTGATAATAAGGATCAATTTAACAAAATGCAGGCAGAGGGGAAAACATATCCATATGCGGAACATGTAAATACAATCTGTAATGACAAAATAAATAACCTTCCTGAAGATTTCAAAGGAAAATTTGTTGTTGAAGAGAGTTATTATGAAATTAATGGAAAACGTCATGCATCTCCACATCTTTTCCTTATCACGGAAATAGAACAGGGAATTTTACTTTCTTCTTATGAAATTCCCAAAGGAGAAGATAAAAATACATTTTCATATGATTCTATGAAGAATGTTGATTACGCTAAACTAGAAAAATCTGAAAAATTTACTCCGGCACTTTATCATGAAAAGGACGGAATCTGGGAGGGAGGCAGCACAAGCCAGTTCTCTCCGGTAATGACATTTAAACTTTGGGAAAAGTTTTCCAACAATTTTCTGGAAGTATCGGAAAGCATGGAAGTTAATGGAAAGAGAACTTTTGGATATGATGAACCAATAATTTATAAGCGTGTATAATCAAAAGACAGCATATTGGGATGAACTTCAAAATGCCCTACGCCAAAGGAATACATTTATACCATTACGAACAAGACAAAGGTAAAATTATAATAAAAGGGTCGTGGAAATGCTTCACAAAATTGTGATCTGCATTATCACGGCTCTTTTACTCTCTGTTTACTTTCAAAACTGTAAGTGTAATTGAATACTGCCCTTGCTATAATTTAATTGTATTCCAAAACAAATAAATGTGGCAGGAAGAAAGGAGCGATTTTTAATGGAACACATTTTAAATTTAGAGCAAGTAAAAAAATACTACGGGGGTAACTCTGGAAATATCACAAAGGCAGTAGACGGTATTTCTATGTATGTAGATAAGGGCGAATTTGTCGCAATCATGGGAGCTAGTGGTTCTGGAAAGACTACCCTATTAAACTGTATCTCTACGATTGATACTGTAACCAGCGGACACATTACAGTCAATAATCAAGATATTACCAAAATCAAGGATAAAGATTTTGCTGATTTCAGACGTGAAAATTTAGGGTTCATTTTTCAAGATTTCAACCTTTTAGATACTTTAACGATTGGAGAAAACATTTCTTTATCATTGGTTATCAACAAACAGAACCCTACTGATATTGAGAAAAGAGTTCATGCTATCGCCGATAAATTGGGTATTCGTGATATTTTATCGAAATTTCCTTATGAAGTTTCTGGCGGACAAAAACAGCGTTGTGCTTGTGCTAGAGCCTTAATCAATGAACCGAAACTGATTTTAGCTGATGAACCGACGGGAGCTTTGGACTCAAAAGCTTCCAGATTATTACTGGAAACAATGTCTGAAATCAACAAGAAAATGCAGGCTACTATTTTAATGGTAACACATGACCCGTTTAGTGCGTCTTTCTGTGAACGTATTTTGTTCTTGAAAGACGGTAAAATATTCAATGAAATTTTCAGAGGGGAAAAAAGCAGAAAAGATTTCTTCAATGAAATACTGGATATATTAACCTTGCTCGGAGGTGAAGTGGGAAATGTTAGGTAAGTTAGCGTATAGAAATACAAAAAGAAATATTAAAGATTATTTGATTTATCTGATAACCGTTACTGCATCCTTTTCTCTTATATTTGCTTTTAATTTGGTGGCAAATTCTGATGAAATTGTAAAGTTATGTTCCAGTATGGATGCATTTAAGAATTCATTGTTCGCTGTAAATATTCTTATTATTTTTGTGATATGCTTTTTGATCAACTATACAACGAAATTTATGTTTGAAAAAAGAAGTAAAGAATTAGGAACATATATGCTTCTTGGCATTAAGAAAAAAGAAATTGCCCACTTAGTTGTAATTGAAAATATACTGTTGGGAATTTTAGCATTTGTATTAGCTATTCCTATTGGCTTTTTATTCAGCCAGTTTGTGTCGTTAGTAATTGTAAACTTACTGGGTATTCCAAAAACTCTCTTTATTTCTTTGAATTTCGTTTCTATTGGACTATTGATAATTTATTTTTTAACTATTTATGTTTTGGTTTTGCTTAATCTATTAAGAAGAATAAGTAAAATGACGATACGTGATTTTCTTTATTTTGACAAACAAAATGAAAAGAAAATGTTCCGTGACAGTAAAAAAAGAAATGTCATTTTTGTTTTAAGTATTATTCTTGGTGCGATTTCTCTTTTTCTCTGGAATTCACGTTGTACTATGGATAATTTTAATAAGCAAGAAACACTTACTTATTTGATGGTAAGCGTAATCATGTTGATTATCAGCATTTATGGTATATCTACAACTTGTGCAGATATGTTCTTGACTGTTTTGTTAAAGAATAAAAAAATGAAATATCAAAATGACAATCTGTTTGTAGCAAGAACATTTGCTTCTAAAGCAAGAACAATGAGCTTCACATTTGGTACATTGTCTATGTTGATTTTAATTTCACTGCTGGCTCTGAATTATTCTAGTATCAACAAAGCTTCGTATGATATCAGCGTGAATTTAAATGCACCATATGATGTACAACTCTTTGATGATAAGCAGGTATTTGATGAATATATTCGAGTAATTGAAGAAGAATATACGATTGATAATACCATTGAGTACGACATTTATAAAGAGCCGAATCATCAGGTACAAAATTTCTTCCAATCAGAATATTATGATTTTGACCCAGTCTTGAAGTTAAGTGATTATAATAGGTTACTAGAATTAAGAAAGATGCCGTTGCTTTCTTTAAATGATAACGAATACTATATAGTTACAAATAGCAAGTTTGCATATGAGGTTGAAGATAACAAAGACATTGAAACTATAACAGTAGCAAATAAAAATTTGAAATTAAAAGGATATGACACTAAGTCTTATTGGAACTCTATAACTAATACTGGCAGATTTGTTGTTGTACTTCCAGATAAATATGTTCAAGGACTTGAAGTATCAGAAAATCATTTGATTATAGATACAAAAGAAGATACAGACGCAGAATTAGAAAATAAGATAAAAGAAGATATGCAACATCAATTAGTAAAGGTTGATGAAAATGGAGAAATAAATGACGAATCGTATAGAGTAAATGTAAGAGGTGCAGAAATAGAACAACAAAAAGCAATGGTTGCAATAGTAGCCAGTCTGTTTATGTACATTGCATTTATCTTGATTTCCGCAGTAGGGACAATTTTGGCAGTTCAATCATTGAGCGACTCTACTAAATACAAATATCGCTACTTGACCTTGCGAAGATTAGGAATAAATGATAAGTCGCTATTTAAGACAATCAGAAAACAATTATTGATATTATTTTGTGTCCCTGCAATATCAGCAATATTATGTTCTTTTGTGATGATGTCGTCATTGAATAATGTGTATCAACAAATTTTGGGAGATAAACACCTTTATCTAATCTACTTTGGCTTGAATTTAATTATCTTCTTCCTAATTTATAGTATTTACTGGATAGCAACGTATATCGGTTTCAAACGAAATATCAATGAGGAGAGTTAGATTTTTCTAGCTCTCCTGCTGTGAAATTATTATAATGGTAAATCAAGGGGTGTTGAAATGAGAATAGCAATTATCGAAGATGATGAAATCACTCGTTTGGAGCTTTCTAAATTATTGAACACACAAGGATATGAAACAGTTTTATTGATTGACTTTGGAAACCTGACAGATGAATTAAAGCAATATTCCATAGAACTGGTTCTGCTTGATATTAACCTGCCGTATGAGAATGGCTATGAAGTATGCAGGAAAATAAAACAAGTCATGCCAGTACCGATTATCTTTGTAACAAGCAGAGATACAAATGCTGACGAATTGAAAAGTATTCAAGTGGGTGGGATTGACTTCATAACAAAGCCGTATGACACGCTTATTCTTCTTGAGAAGATCAAGCGTGCATTGCAGTTGTCAAACCCGAATAATTTCCGTGAGCTTGTCAAAAAAGATTGTACCCTTGATTTACATTTATCCATTTTGAAGTATCAAGAGCAAAGCATTGAACTGACAAGAAATGAATTTCGTATTTTGTACTACTTCTTTATGAACGAAGATAAAGTTATTAGCAAAGAAGAACTATTGGAAAAGCTGTGGAATGACAAATATTATATAGACGAAAATGTATTATTGGTTAATATGACCCGTCTAAAAAAGAAAATGAAAGAAATCGGTATTGTTCATTTATTGGAAAATATACGAGGAAAGGGTTGGAAACTGTGAGTTTTTTTACATTCTTAGAAGAAAAAATAACAGAGATATTGTTTCAGCTTTTCTTTCTTGCCGTAGTAGCATTTCTCTTGATTTTCTACGGTGTAGATACGCTGTTTGTTGTATCGCTGGTAATTCTGTTCATCAGCATACAAGGGCTTTTTCAATGGTGTTTGTATCGGAAGAAACGTAACGCTTCACAACATATTATTGATTTAGTAGACGGACTGGAAGAAACCTATTATATTGCAGACGTTTTACCAAAGCCAAAAGAATTTCAAAATAAAGCCTATTGCTACGCACTAAAAAAAGCCTGCAAATCTATGAATGATGAAATCGGCAAAATCACAGAGGAAAAGCAGGACTATCAAGAATATGTGGAAAGTTTCGCCCATGAAATTAAAATACCGATAGGAGCATTGTCTTTGACGTTTGACAATACAAAAAATTACACATTAAAAAAAGAAACAGACAAAATATTTCAGTTAGTGGAACAAATGCTCTACTATGCAAGAAGCGAAAATACGGAAAAGGACTATTTTGTAAAACAGTTGCAGTTAGACGAAGTGATACATAATGTCATTCTGAAATTCCGTCATTCACTTATGGAAAGTAAAGTAATTATCAATATCCATGATATAGGGAATATTGTATATACTGATGAAAAATGGCTGACGTTTATTCTATCTCAAATCGTGCAAAATTCGATTAAGTATTTCGATAAGCAAGAAAAAAACTGACAATATACAGTCAAGATAATGGTACAAATATATTGCTTGTAATTGAAGATAACGGCTGTGGAATAAAAGCGTCCGACTTATCCAGAGTATTTGAAAAGGGGTTTACTGGTTCAAATAGAAACAAAGCAAATGCAACTGGTATGGGACTGTATTTATCGAAAAAAATATCTGATAAATTAGGCTTGAAATTAGATATTACTTCTAAAGAAGAGGAATATACAAGACTGACAGTTACATGTCCAAAAGGAACAGTCCATAATTTTTCAGAGTAATTTGAGAAAACATGCCATCATTGGTGTTGCGAAACAAAAGAAGCAGCAGAGACGGGCAAAACGGAAAAAAGAAGCAAGAAATAATCTGACGCCAGAAGAAATCTTTTATGATGATCGATTTTTCTTTATTGCGGGTCACACCACCGGAGGTGCACCGTATGGTGTCACCTGGTTACCGGTTGTAACATACGTGGAGATATTGATATACAGGCGAGCTTCTCTGGACAAATGCTTTGGAGTTTTCACTTTGCTACGGGTTTTAGCCAGACGGATACGGACATTTTCTTCGCTATAATAACTTCCAAGAGATTTCATATAAGTGAAGTTTTTCTGCTCCTGTGCACGGAAGGATAAGTGCTTTCCTTGCTTTTTCAATTTAGGGCAGGGTACCCTAAATTGGGTAATGTCATTAACTTAAGAAAATTTATAAAATAAAACAGAAAAAAGTCTTGACAAAGGTCAGAAAAAATGTGGCGAAGTCTCCTTGAATGAATACATTTTAGGAGGAATTGCTAATGAACACAGATGGAAACACAGAATTCTATTAAGAAGAAAAGGACCGGAGAAGTGAGACTGCCATCGGATAACAAGGCAAACAACTAGATGGATTATTTCTAATAATAAATATCACACATAGGCATACATAATCGTAAGCGACAGAAGAGATGTTAAGTGATGTAAAAGATAAAAGTTTGTGAAAAGTTAATCCTATGGATTAACTATCAGGTGAGGATAATTAAAGTTGTGGGTACAACCGCATACTATAAAGGATAAAATCTATGAGTAAAAAAGTCTGCATAGAAATTAAGCAGTTGCTGAATAAAGTTGTAAAACTTGTTTCTCATGGAAATACAGCTCCTTTCTGTTGATAAGGCTATTATAAAGTGTGAAACAAAATAAAAGTTTGTAAAAAGTCAATCCTAGAAATTTAAATATCAGTTGTGGAAATAAAGTTGTGGAAACAACTGCATATTATAAAGGATAATATCTGCGAGTAAAAAAGTCTGCATAAAAGTTAAGTAGTTGTTGAACAAAGTTGTGGAATTTGTTTCTCATAGAAGTTCATCTCCTTTCTGTTGACAAGGTCATTATAAAATGTGAAACGAAATATTACTTGCCAAATAAATATAAAAGGTGGACAAAATTTGCAAACAAGAAGGAAGAGTTGATAAATATGACTGATCAACTCTTCCTTTTTTTGCACTTTATATGTTTTTACGATACTCAGATGGAGATATGCCTATCGTTCGTTGAAAGATTCGACTGAAATATAAAGGATTATCATAACCTATTATCTGTGCAATCTCCTTAATGCTATATTGCTTATTTTGCAGTAGCGTTTCAGCATTATTGATTCTTTTTTGCAAAATAAACTGTTTTGGCGTAATCCCAGTATATAACCTGAAATTGCGTATGAACCAGTTTGTGCTGACGTGGTTCTGTTTAGCATAGGCATCAACATTAATTGCTTCATTATAGTGTTCGCTAAAATAAACAATGGCTTTGTCTATTTCTTCTGCTATCTGGGATGTGTCTGTTATAATCGTTTGCTCAAAATGACGCTGTAATCTAATAAAAATCTGTCTTAAATACATTTCGAGCATTTCGGAATAACCAGATTTACACATCTGTAACTCTTTTATCATAACCGAAAAAAGATTTTTATATTCAGGATCAGAACCACAATAAAAGACACGCTTATCTTTGGTTATGCCATAGGAACGAAGTAGATTTGTGACACTGCTTCCAGTAAAGTGAACCCAATATACTTCTGTGTGATCTTTGGCATAATAGACATATTTTTGAGGCTCTTTGGGGCGATATAAAACCATATGACCAGCATGCACAATTGTATCAGTACTATCCTTATCAAAATAAAAATGAGCTTTCCCGGAAGCAACGTATAATAATTGAAAGTCAACTCTGCCACGGGGTCTCCATGTAGGAAGTTTTGGTTTGGTATATAACTTATAAGTTCCGCACATTGTTACAACAAGTGGATTTGATTTATCCTTTCTGTCTATATGCGAATCATTCAGATATGCATTGTTTGTGTACATTGCTACCTCCGTATATGAAAACAATTAGAAAGTGTCTGAAAATTAAACAAAAATGATAGATTTAGTTTGATTTTAACACAAATTTCATGATAAGTCCATTTCTAATGATGGATAACAACGAAAAACAAAAAGTAAAAAGGTTATTTTGTGTATGTTTTGTTCCATTTATGATATTTATTCTGACGTAAAATTTTTATATAATTTTTGTAAAATTATATAAAAGTTGTGGAAACTAAAGAAAGTTGTGGAAAGGAGAAGTTTCACATGGAAGAGAAAAAATACCTTAAATGGTATAACAAGGTAGGTTATGGTTCGGGAGATCTGGCAGGAAATGTTGTGTATGCATTCTTGTCATCATTCGTAATGCTGTATTTGACCAATACAGTAGGTTTAAACCCGGGTATTATCGGAACGTTGATCATGGTATCAAAGTTATTTGACGGAATCAGCGACATGTTCTTTGGAACTATGATTGACAAAACAAAAAGCAAACTGGGAAAAGCAAGACCGTGGATGCTCTATGCGTATATAGGTTGTGCGGTAACACTTGTAGCAAACTTTGCAATACCGGACAGTCTTGGAACAACAGCTCAGTATGCATGGTTCTTTGTTGCATATACACTGTTAAATGCGGTATTCTTTACTGCAAATAATATTGCATATGCATCATTGGTTACATTTTGTACAAAAAACAGCAGAGAACGTGTAGAGATGGGATCATGGCGTTTTATCTTTGCATTTTCAACAAGCTTGCTTATTCAGTCTGTTACAGTTCAGTTTGTAAGAGCAGCAGGCGGTGGAGCAGCTGCCTGGAGAACAGTTGCTGTAGTATATGCTATCATTGGATTGATTGTAAATACAATTTCCGTATTTTCAATCAAGGAGCTTCCAGAAGAAGAATTAAAAGTAGGTAAAGACTACACAGAAGAAAAGTATAGTCTGGTAGAGGCTGCAAAACTTTTATTTTCCAATAAATATTATCTTATGATCTGTGCTACTTATATTTGTCAGCAGATTTATTCTGCTATGTTAAATATGGGAATTTATTACATGATTTACATACTGAAAAATGAAGATTTATATTCTGTATTTTCATGGGCAATCAATATTCCTGTCATCATTGCAATGTGTATCACACCTATGCTGGTAGAAAAGATGAAAGGTTTATATAGAATGAATCTTGCTGGTTATATTCTCGGAACAGCAGGGCGTGTCGGAGTGATTTTTGCCGGTTATATGGGCAGCGTTCCACTTATGCTTGTATTTACAGCAGTTGCAGCACTTGGAATGGCACCATGGCAGGGGGATATGGGAGCTGTAGTTGCAAGTTGTTCAGAATATACATACCTTACAAAACATAAACACATTGACGGAACAATGTATTCTTGTACTTCCTTTGGTACAAAAATCGGAGGAGGAATCGGAGTTGCTCTTTGTGGATGGTTACTTGATGCAAGTGGATTTGTGAAAGAAGCAACAATCCAGCCAGAATCCTGCCTGAACATGTTGCATGTTATGTATTTGTGGATTCCGATGGTATTGTCATTGATCATTACATTTATCATGTCAAGAATGAATGTAGAAGATGCGAACAAAAAGCTTAGAAAACAGTTGGAGGAGTGTTAAAATGGAATACAAGGGTATGAAAGAGGATGAACGTTTCATTTCAGTTACACCAAGCAAAAGACAGATTGCTTATCAGAATATGGAGTATTTTTGCTTCATCCATTTTACAGTAAATACTTTTACAGGAAGTGAGTGGGGATTAGGCGATGAACCGGAATCTATCTTCAATCCTGAAGAGTTAGATGCCCGCCAGTGGGCAAAGACAGCTGCTGAAGGTGGAATGAAGGGATTAATACTGACTTGTAAACATCATGATGGCTTTTGTTTATGGCCAAGCAAGTATACAGAACATAGTATTAAAAACGCACCTTATAAGAACGGAAAAGGTGATATTGTTCGCGAAACAGCAGAGGCATGTAAAGAATATGGATTGAAATTTGGAGTCTATCTCTCACCATGGGACAGAAATAATGAATCTTATGGAAAAGGCAAAGAATACGATGACTACTATGTGAATCAGCTTACAGAGCTTCTGACAAACTACGGTGACATATTTGTAATCTGGCTTGACGGAGCCTGTGGCGAAGGCAGCAATGGAAAGAAACAGGTTTATGACTGGCAGAGATATTATGAAGTAATGCGTAAACTCCAGCCAAATGCCGTGATCTCAATTTCAGGTCCGGATATCCGCTGGTGTGGAAATGAAGCCGGACAGGTCCGTCCAAGTGAGTGGAGTGTCGTTGCAGCAGATATGACAGATCCGGCGATTACAGCACAGCTCAGCCAGCAGGAAGATAATGAAGAGTTCAGAAATCGTCCGTTAGATGAAACACAGGCAGATCTTGGAAGCCGTGAATGCCTGCGTAATGAAGAAAAATTAGCATATTATCCGGCAGAAACAGATGTTTCTATCCGTCCAGGCTGGTTCTATCATGAGGAAGAAGATGATCAAGTTCGGTCTTTCGAAAACCTGAAAGAGATTTATTTATCTTCAGTTGGTGGAAATACAACCCTTCTGTTGAATCTTCCTCCAATGAAAAATGGAAAACTTCATCAGACAGATGTTAATAATGTAAAAATGCTTGGAGATTTTATAAGAAGCACGTTTAAAGACAATCTGGCAGATATCGCAGAAATTACAACAACTCCGGAACAGGATGCGGAAGGTAAAAATGCAGATCTTTTAAGAGTAGATGATTATGAGAATGTGTTCAGAAATAAAGCCGGTGACAGAGAATTGACAATTTATCTGCAGTGGACGGAGAAAAAGAAATTATCTTATCTGGTATTAAAAGAGGCAATTCCTTTCAGTCAGCGAGTGGAGAAGTTTTCTGTATGGTATGCGGCAGAAGATGGAAGAAAAGAGAAAATGGTGGATGCTACCACAATTGGTTATAAGAAGATCATCGATTTGCAGGGCGTAGAAACAGATGCAATTGAAATTCGTATTGAAGATTCAAGAGTTGCTCCTGTAATCTCATTTGTAGGTGTATACTAAAATAGAACAAGAAATTTTTAACGAACGAATCCCAAAAATCTTTTTTGGGATTTGTTTGGAAAGGAAGGAAAAATATGAATGCTGATATGCAATGGTTGGATAATCCGGAAGTATTTAAGGTGAATCAATTAGCTCCGCATAGTGATCATTCCTACTATTCGGATTATTCGGACATGAAAAAAGAGAAAAACCCATTATTTCAGTCATTAAATGGGCAGTGGGAGTTTTTTTATAGTAAAAATGTAAAAAGCAGACCAGTTAATTTTTATGAGGAAACATTTGATGCATCAGGATTCGATAAAATTATGGTTCCGGGACATATTGAACTGGCTGGATATGACAAGATCCGCTACATCAACACCATGTATCCGTGGGAAGGAAAAGAGTACCACAGAGGAGCTTACAGCATGGAGGCGACCGGAGCAGAAAAAGGAATGTTTTCAGAAGCAGAGTACAATCCGGTAGGTTCCTACATCAAATACTTTGACCTGGATAAGAGCATGTGTGGGAAAAGAATCCATATTTGTTTTGAAGGTGTAGAAGAGGCGATGTATCTGTGGTTGAATGGGCAGTTTGTGGGCTATGCAGAAGATAGTTTTACGCCTTCTGAGTTTGACCTGACACCTTATATAAAAGAAAAGGGAAATGTGTTGGCAGTTCAGGTTCACAAGATGAGCACAGCAGCATTTTTAGAGGACCAGGACTTTTTCCGCTTTTTTGGAATTTTTAGAAATGTTACTTTGAAAGCGATACCGGATGTACATATGGATGATGTATGGTTTCAACCTGTGTTGAATCAGGACAATGTGAGTGGAAGCGTATCTGTCAGTATGAAAGTATCTGCACCGGATGCTCAGAATATCACTGCTGATTTTATTTTAAAAGACAGGGAAGAAAATCTGTTAGCAGAAAAATCCGTGCAGTTAAAGAAAGAAAATGACCACTTAGAGGGTAGAATCTGTATTGATTTAGAAACTGTTAGACTGTGGGATAATCATGATCCTTATTTATATCATGCGTATGTAGAACTGAAAGCAGAAGATGGAAGTTTAGTAGAAGTAATTCCTTACGATATTGGTTTCAGAAGAATTGAGATTATTGATAAGATTATTTATTTAAATGGAAAACGCCTGGTTATTACAGGAGTAAACCGTCATGAGTGGAATCCAAAAACAGGAAGATGCATTGGATTAGAAGATATGCGAGCAGATATCGCATGTATGCTCAGAAATAATATTAATTCGGTACGCACCTGTCATTATCCGGATCAGATACCGTGGTATTATATGTGCGACAATGCAGGAATTTACGTGATGGCAGAAACGAATCTGGAAAGTCATGGATCCTTCCAGAAATTAGAGGCAATCGAACCATCCTGCAATGTGCCGGGATCTTTCCCACAGTGGAAAGAGGCTGTGCTTGATCGTGCAAGAAATAATTTTGAAATATTTAAAAACCATACATCCGTTTTATTCTGGTCTTTAGGAAATGAATCTTATGCGGGTGATGACATTGAAGCAATGAACGTTTATTTTGCTGAAAAGGAAGATGGAAGATTAGTTCATTATGAAAGTTCTTATTACAATAGGGCATATGAGGATACGATTTCTGATTTGGAAACAAGAATGTATGCAAAGCCGGAGGATGTAGAGGAGTATTTGAATAACAATCCGAAGAAACCATATATTTTATGTGAATTTATGCATGACATGGGTAATTCCATGGGAGGTCTGGGATCTTATATGAAGCTGATTGATAAATATGATATGTATCAGGGTGGATTTATATGGGATTTTATCGATCAGGCAATTCTTGTAAAAGATCCGGTGACAGGAAAAGAAGTTTTACGCTATGGCGGAGACTTTGACGATAAACCTTCAGACTATGAATTCTCAGCAAATGGAATCGTATTTGCTGACAGAAAAGAGAAACCGGCAATGCAGGAAGTGAGGTATTACTATGGCTTATACA
>ERZ812616.2816-NODE-2816-length-13491-cov-3.228416_pt1 | contig 13491 bp, 7 predicted proteins | sample MGYA00376249_ERZ812616 | MGnify/ENA primary metagenome ERZ812616 (study PRJEB26924, sample SAMEA4378265) | human gut metagenome | biome: human gut; feature: human-associated habitat; material: faeces | place: China | collected 2013 ... | reverse complement strand
GTTCTTCAATATCCCGGCGAATCGTTCGCTCACAGACACCAAGTTCCATCGCCAGATTTTGAATGCTATCACTCCGACGCTGACACAGCAGGCTGATAAGCTGCTGTTGCCGATCGTTCATCCTCACACACTCCCCCCCTTTTACCTCCATGGCCGAATCATACAGGTTAAAGCGGACAGCTCATGTCCGGATTAAAAACTTTTTTCGAGATTTTTTATGTCAGCAAACAAAAAGCGTCCATCCAACTCGACCAAAGAGCTGGATGGACGCAAAAAGAGCCGCTTGATCTCGTTGGCATACGCCGTTGAGCGTCCCCACCATATTTTGTCCCTTGCTTTAATGTACTTTATTTTCCCATAAAAAAATTAAAACAGAGAGTAGGGGTATACTCCTACTCTCTGTTTTTTGCGCACTGACCAGCTTAGATATTAGATAAAGGTTCGAGATATATAACTTTACCTGCAGAAATGTAAATATTTTTATTCACAGTACCGTCCTGTGCATGCCATCTCCTTGCTATATTCATAGCCGGAAGCATTTTTAGCATATGCCACCATTACAGCACGATATTTTACACCCGGCATTCCGTCAAAATAGAAATCGCCGCCGTGCTGTATTGTATCCATAGCATAGAAAGTGTCCGGATCACTGCTTCCGTATACAGTGAATTCTTCTATCCATTTGTTGGGGGCGATTTCGCTTTCAATCCGCAGACTATATACTCCAATTTTATCCATAGTATCTGTCCCGAATACACCGAACGAAACCGCCATTTCGCCCCCTCCCTTCGCGGATATGCCCAGCATATATGCATCAAAGTAGTGGCTGGCTCTTGCTTCATTCCAGATCTCTGCTGTGGCTGCAGAGGTAGGCATCATACTGGAAATGACAAAGAGTGCTAATAAAAGTACAGTTCCAAGTCTTTTTTTCATTGTTATCCCCCGTTTTCATAGATAGAATTGATCATTCTTTCAGCGTCTGCTCGGGAAATATCCCCTGTAATACTACATGTGCATTGACCATTTCTCCACATTATCTGCGTGTGTCCATAATTTTCTGAGATGGCATGTTCAATTCCGTGCGTCTGGTAAGTGTCTTTATACAGACCAGAATCCTTTTCTACCCACAAATCCGAAATATCTTCCGTATTTCGGTAGCAAAATACTCTGATAACAATACTTTTCTGTCCGTCTCTATATGTTGCCGATATAACGTCAGCTGACTCGACTTCCATCTCATAGATCTCGTCAATCGTATACCCAGGAGGAATCCATCCAGGCACGACCGAAATGTCAGTATACTTTTGAACGGCTTCCTTCAATGAACGATAGCCAGACACATTCGGTTCCTTAAGTTCCATAGTCCCTGGTATGTGCGGCACTGTTCCAAACAGTTCATCTTTCCATGTAATAATATAATCCTTCCAACCAAATGCTGCAGCGGATACGCATAAGAAAATAACTATAAGCACGGCAGCTTCGATACGCCATCGAATTTTTACAGCTCTATGAGAACTGGAAGGTTCTTTTTCGACACGATGCTTCGTGTGGAACAGCGCCCAAGATCGATCAAACGCACGTTCAGCGGCAGGATCTGGGGGGCTTACCTTCTCCATGGCTTCAATATAGATCTCTACAATCCGCGGATCAAATTCTTCCCCAGTCAGTTCCTCCTCATCATAAAGTTTTTCCAACTCCTCAATCAGTTCATCTGCGGTCTTTCCCCTAAGATGTTCTTTCAAATTAGCTTCGTTGAAGACGCTTTTAGAAGCAATGTCCTCACCGTTCCGCTGCAACATCTTATCTACCTCCTCACTATTATTAGTGGGTCCTATTTTCTAAAACGTGACATACTATTTAAATTTATTCCTTCATAATAATCTTTTTGACTCGGTCGCGGGCCCGTTTTAACTGCTGTCGAAGCGCGGTATCCTTCTTTCCGAATTCTTTCGCAATGTCTACGATATTGTCCTGCTCCTCATAGACTCTTTTCAACAATCTCTTATCGGATGGAGATAGGCTGCAGGGTAGAATCGTATCCAGGTTGAAGGATAAATCCTCCGGTGCAGGGACGTCTTCGTCCAACGGAAGATCCCGCCCTAATCTTCTGTGCGCTTGAATCGCCAGTCTGGCTGCAATCTTACACACATATGCGCGCCGATTCTCTGCCTCCTCAATCAAATTGAGCTGTCTGCATATCTCCTCATATGTATCTTGAAGTATATCATCCACTGCATCTGGCCATTGTCCTTTTAAGACGGATACAATGATCCGTTTTATGCTCGACTGATATTCATCCACCAACCGCATCACAGCTTCAGAATCTGACTGACTTAACCTCTTCCATGGTTTCTTTTTCATTTAAGCCTCACCCTTTTATAAACACACACAGAAAGACAAGCCCCGGAAGAATGTTCCTCCAAGGGCTTGCACTTTGCGCCTTTCCAGGTCGCTTTTGAAAAATCAGATTTGATTTTTTGAAGTATATCCCCGGCCGCTCAAATATTTTGCCGACATGAGCAAGTAGTCGGCATCTTCCTTTGTCATACTTTTTACACACCCCAGAAGCTCATGCATATATATCGAATCAATTCCGTCATCCCAAAAGAATTCTATCGGTAGCGTCTCAAGATATTCACATATCCTGAAAAATGCTCCCATGGAAGGCAGCGTTTTTCCAGAAGATATCTGCTGCAGATAACATTTGCTTTGTCCCAGCTCTCTGGACATCCTGCTTTCCGATACCCCTTTTTGTTCCCGAAACTTGGTTATCCGCTCCCTTAATTGTTTGGGATAGTCTGCCATCATATCACCACCTACCATAATATGATAGCCAATTTCTATCTATCGGTAGGATGATTAAAATAATCATTTTTATCATAATTTTAAGTATATACTTTTTTAAATAATATTTTTTTGAAATGATACTATTAAAAGAATATTTCGAGCTATCATATTTGCTTCTTTCTTTTATTTTACAATATTAAATTTGACAAATTTTTTAATATTATATGTCACGATTTTTGCGTTTTTGCCCACTACAATATATAGAAGGACTTCTTTGGGAAACTTATTTTCAATATTCAGAAAAGGAAAGGGGGCTAGTTTCTGGTGTCCCAAGGAAGTCGGGCTATCAGAACGATATGAGAGGAGTATACATATGAAGGCACGAAAACGGTTCTCACGCGTTGTTGCTTCAACCCTGACCCTGGCGCTCCTTCTGGGGATGTTGCCGATGGCTGCTTTTGCGGCAGACCCCGACTATGCTCCCACAGTTGCAGAGCTCAAGAACATGACCATGGAAAATGTCCTCAATGCTGAGGAAATATCTCTTTACAGCAACGGGGAAATGACCAACTATTTCTATCGCGGCATAAACCTGAGTAACAACGCTCTGGTTAAGGTTGGTTATACCCTGGAACAATCCCAACCTGCCAGTCTGGCGCTCTACAAGATGGCGGAAGGGGATGAATGGACTGGTGATGAGGTCGAGCTGGTGCCGGGGGATACCACCGATCCTGAGCCCTTCCTGGCGGACTTTGTCGGTTATCTCTATGGAACCCGGGTCCTAGATAATATTGATAATCCGGATGAGGAGGCCGAGGAAGTTACCGGCCACCAACTCTCCAGGGAAGATTGGATGTATATTATCTCTGAGACTGCTACTGGTATGCGACCTCAGAAGGCGATTATTGGTGACTACGCATATGGCTTCGCCGGAAAGAAGCTCCCATTGGAAAAGTATAAGGGCGGTCCTACTCCGGAAAACATCTCTCCACTACCGACCGAAACACCGGTCGCAAGTCCCGAAGTGACCGATACTCCGACTCCTGTTGAGACGGAGACACCTCTACCGGAGGAAAGTGGAAATCTGCCCCCAACAGAAACAGAGTCTCCTGTTCCCGAAGAAAGTGAGCTTCCCGCCCCAGACGAATCTGCAACGCCGGTCCCAGGGGGGCCAGAAGAACTCCTGCCTTTCGAGTCGGAAAATCCCATTCCCAGTGAAAATGAACCAACTTCTGAGTCTACAGGAACGCCAGAGCAACTCTCCAACGCACTCTCTTCTCATGTTCCGGTCGGAATGGCTGGTGACCTACCTGAGCTCCAGGGAAGTGTAGCCACACAGGAGCCCATGATGCCTGAACAAGAGGGTGCCATGAAAGAATCTACACCTCCTGTCGAAACGGAGGCTCCCACTCTGCCTGAAACCACTGAGCCGTTGCCGAATGAAAGCGCAGTACCCACTCCAGAAGAAAGTGTTAGCCCTGCTCCAGAAGAAAGTGTTGTGCCTCTGCCCGAAGAAAGTGCACCCTCAATCGAACCCGCTCCATCTGAGTCGGTCCCTCTCCCGGAGTCATCCCCCTCCTCAGAGTTGGCGGATGACCCCCGTCCGGAACTGACATATGATGACGTTATCTTCAATCGCGGTTCGATATTTGCTTCCAATGGAGATCTGGAAGACGCAGCCAAGTCCATCATCAACTACATCCTCTGGGACGGTCGCGTGGTCGAAAGTGAAGGTGCCGAGCCCTTCCTGCCCGAATACGAAGACGGTGCCCGCTATGTAATCGTTCTGGAGCCCACCACCGATATTGCAGCGGTCTATAATAGCTTCCTGGCCTTTGAAATCGACCATTCTGAGGATAATCTTGCGGATTGGGCTCAATTTTGGGAACTTTATCGAGAACTTACAGAAGATCCTGTTGACCTACTCACCGGCAGTTTTAGCTGGGAATATCAGGATTTTGCTCTCTACGGCAGGAATGATCTATCCTTCATACGTTATTATGAGTCCTCCGATGGGGAGCATAATCATGCTCTGGGAAACGGCTGGTCTCACAATTACAGTTATTCCCTGGAAACCGGCCTGCTCTATGCCAAAGTAACGCTACCTGGTGGTCATGACGTTTATTTTGACCTCATCTACGATGGCTCTTATCAAGCCAAGGCTGGCTCTGCCTACACTTTGGATCGGGATTCCACCGGCTTCCATCTGTCTGACCGGAATGGGACTGTCTACGATTTCAGCGATAACGGCCTGTTAGAGCGCATTTCCTATTTAGATGGGAATACTATTTCTCTCTCATACAATGGAGACCAGCTCACTCGGATCTCCAACGATACTGGTTCCTTTGCGCTCTCCTACAATAGCGAAGGCAATCTGGAAACCGTAACCGACAGCACAGGCCGTTCCATTCTTCTCAGCTATGACGGTGATTCTCTGATCTCCGCAGAGAATCCGGACGGTGACAGCCTCCGGTACACCTACGAAAACGGCCTCCTCGCCACAGTTCAGAACTTCAAGGGCGAGGTGTATGTAGAGAATACCTATGACTCCGAAGGCCGTGTCATCCATCAGTACGCCGCCGACATCGGCACCTTTGATTTTACCTATGATCCTGAAAACCGCCGCAACACCAGTACCGGGAGCGATGGCTATTATTTATCCATCGTGTATGACGAGCTTGGCCGCATCATTGAATCCACCAATGAGAATGGTACGCAAAAATTCAGCTACGACGAGTTGAATCAAAGGGTTTCCGAGACAGACCGTGAAGGCAATACCACCTATTATGAACACGATAATAATGGCAACATCTCCGCTATCACCTATCCCGATGGGACCAGCGAAAGCTATTCCTACGATGAAGACCGAAATGTCACCAGCTTCATAGACCGAAACGGCAATACCTCCAGCTATACCTATAATGGGAATGGACAGGTCCTGACCTCTACAGATGGAAGGGGTAATACGACCGCCTATGAGTATGATGCTATGGGCAATCTGCTTTCTCAAACGGATGCTGAGGGCAACACTACCACTTATACCTATGACAACACGGGTAACTGCACATCCGTCACTGATGCCAAGGGCAACAAGAGTTCTATGGAATATGATGGGCAGGGCCGCCTGATATCCCAGACCGACACCCAGGGAAATACCGTAACCTACGAATATACCGAAGCTGGCAAGCTGGTCAAGACTACCGATGCCCAGGGCAATATCCAAACTTATGTAGTGGACGGCAACGGCTTCAATTCCAGCGAGAGCGACTGGATGGGTAACCATACCACTTACGAACGAAATATCCAGAATCAAGTCCTCAAGATGACCGATCCGATGGGGAACTCCACGACCTATGGATATGATGAGCGCGGCAACATGACTGTGACCACGGATGCCAACGGTCACTCTACTACCTACACCTACGATGCAGCCGGGCAGATGATCTCTATGACAACTGCCAATGGCGGCACCTGGAGCTACAAGTATGACAAGGATGGCCGGCAGGTCTCCTCCACCGATCCTGCTGGCGGGACTTCTACCACGGTCTATGACAGTACGGGGCGTACCAGTTCTACCACCGATGCCCGCGGCGCTGAAACCTCTTATGCCTATGACGGTGTGGGAAATAATACCCGAACCAAAGACGCGCTTGGCAACAGCACTGTGATGGAATATGATGCTAACGGCAACCTGCTCTCCCAAACAGACCGCACCGGCGCCAAAACGACCTATACCTATGATGCCAACAACCGCATGGTAAGCAGCGTGGACGCGCTTGGCCAGACCACACATTACAGCTATGATGAAGTTGGAAACCTGATCTCCACCACCACCCCGGAGGGAAACCAGACCTCTACGGAGTATGATACCCTGAACCAGGCCAGTTCCTTCACTGACGCATTGGGCCGCATCACTGCGCAGGAATACGATACTCTGGGCCGTGTAACAAAGACTACTTATGCTGATGGCTCCAGCGTTTCTTACACCTACGATGCCAACGGGCAGGTGCTTACCACCACGAACGAGATGGGCGGTGTGATATCCTATACCTATGATGCCGATGGCCATATGCTCACTATGACTGATCCTATGGGCGGCGTAACACGTTCCACCTATGATGCAGTAGGTAACGTGCTCAGCAAGACAACCCCCATGGGGTTCACGACCACATATACCTACGATGGGGATAACAATATCGCCTCCGTCACCGATGCTAACGGGGCTACGACTACTTATACCTATGATGCTGCGGACCGGGTAAGCACGGTCACCGATGCGTTGGGCGGTACTACCAGCTATACCTATGATGCCGTCGGCAATCAAAGTACGGTCACCGATTCGGAAGGAGGCGTGACCCGTTATGAGTATGACCTGCTTGGACGTATTACAGCGATTACCGATGCCAGAGGAGCACGGACTACTTATGCCTATGACAATGAAGGCCGCCAGACCAATGAGACCGACGCCCTCAACTACAGTGCCAGTAAGACTTATGACGCCATTGGCCAGCTTATTCAGGAAGCTGATAAGAACGGTAACACCTGGCATTACACTTATGATAAAGATGGACGACGGACTTCTCAGACTGACCCACTGGGCAATACAACAACCTACGAGTATGATGCGGTCGGCAATCTGCTGAAGATTACCAGCGCCATGGGACACACCACCCGCTATACCTATGATGAACGTGACCGGAAGACCTCTCAGACCGACGCTCTAGGACACACCACGACATTCCTCTATGACAGATTAGGACGAGTAGTGGGTACCACCAATAAGGATGGCACTGAAACCAGCAACGTCTATGACGCCAATGGAAATTTGCTCTCCACAACCGATGCGTTGGGCAACGTGGTCTCCTACGCCTATGATGCCGATGGCCGCATGAGCTCTATCACTAACGCCATGGGTGGGGTTACCAGCTTTACCTACGATGCGGCGGGCAACCTGCTCTCTACGACCGACACCATGGGAGGCGTTACCAGCAACGTCTACGATGTCAACGGAAATCTGACCTCCACCACCGATGCTGTGGGCAATACCACCTCCTACACCTACGATAAACTGGGCCGGGCACTCTCCATTACCGATGCCAATGGCGGTGTCACCTATGCCCAGTATGATGCCAATGGGAATATCGTGAAGACCACTGACCCAGAAGGCAATGTGACCAGCTACACCTATGACGCCAGAAATCAACTTACAAGCTATACCGATGCCGAGGGGTATACCTTCTTCTACACTTATGACGGAAATGGAAATGTCGTCTCGGAGACCGATGGCAACGGCAATACTACCCGATATGTCTACGATGGACTGAACCGGGTGGTAGAGCAAATTAATGCTGAGGGCAATCCCTCCACAAACGAGTACGATGCAGACGGCCGGATGATCAAGGCAATTGACGAAGAGGGTGCAGTGACAGCATACACCTATGATGAAAATGGCCGCCTTACCCAGATGACCAATGCCCTGGGCTTCTCTACTTCCTTTGAGTACGACGCGATGGACCGGGTGGTCAAGGTCACCGATGCAAAGGGGAATGCCACCACCTATACCTACGATGCGGTGGGTAACGTGAGTACAGAGACCAACGCCAAGGGCGTGACCACCAGCTATGTCTATGACGCCAATTACAACCTGACCTCCTTGACTGACGCGGCAGGAACTTCCACCTACCTGTATGATGCAATGGACCGGGTGGTGGGCCAGACAGACCGCCGGGGCAATACACAGTGGTTCCGCTACGACGCCATTGGCCGGATCACTGCAGTGCGGGACAAGAACGGCAACCTGACCGAGTACATCTACGACGGCAACGGCAATATTGTGAAGACCATAGACGCTCTTGGAACTGAAGCGGTCTTTACCTATAACAAGAATGACCAGCTTATCTCCATGGATCTCCATCGTATGGATACAGTCAATAACGTGGACAGCCATGAGATCACCCTGTACGAGTATGACGGCAGAAACCTGGTGACCAAGGAGATCAACGCCTTGGGCGACAGCACCCTGTACGTCTACGACGGCAATGGAAACTTGGTGTCTAAGACTGATGCCGACGGCTATGTCACAGAATATTCCTACACAGCCCTTGATTTGGTGCAGAGCATCAATTACAATGGGGGTAAAGCGGTCTCCTACCAGTACAACAAGGTAGGCGAACTGATCCAAATGGATGACTGGACCGGCACCAACACCTTTGAATTGGACCTGCTGAGACAACTCAAAAAGGCCACTGACCACAAGGGAAATGTGACCGAATACACCTACGACGAGGTGGGCAATCAGGTTACGGTAAAGTATCCGGACGGAGGCATCGTTTCAAATTTCTACGATGCGGTCAACAATCTGACCAGTGTGATCGACCCGGACAAGGGCACTTATGCCTATACCTATGACGATGCCAACCGGCCGGTGAAGCTGCACTACCCCAATGGCTGGGTGGAGGAGTACACCTACGATGCCGAGGGGAATCTGATTAAGACGGTAGATATCGACCCCTTCCAACTCTACAACAAGACGCCATCTATCAAGTTTGAGTATACCTACGATGCTGAGGGTAACGTGACCCATGAGTTCCAGCGGGACAGCGATGCGGTGGAAAACAAGAAAAGCCATACAGACTATACCTATGACGCTTTGAACCGTTTGACCGGCAGCACCCGCAAGCTGGAGATCTATCCTTACAACACTCTCTCCTATACTTACACCTATGACACCCTGGGCAACCTATTGCAGGAGGCCGGTCCAACAACAAAGGATCTGGACACCTACCAGTATAACGACCTGAATCAAATGACGGCCAAGAGAGTATGCGGCTATGAGCAGACGATCACCCGTATCCATAATTACGGCTATACCTACGACAAGCGCGGTAATTTGGTGAAGGAAGAGGAAATCTGCTCCCCCACTACCACCGGGCCAGAGACCATCACCATCGCTACCTACAAGTATGATGAGACCAACCGTATGGTCCAGGGCACTAACAAGGCTGGTGAGGCAAGTCTCTACACTTTCAATGGCCTGGGTGTGCGCGTCGGGTCGGAGCTGATCTTGGAGGACAACACCCACGGCTACACAGACTTCCACTGCCAGAGTCCCAGCATCGAGACCACGGTGGGAGGCCCCCATGGCCCCGAGGTCGTGAAGGCAGACTATGTGATCGACTACACCCGGCTGGATGTCGATCAGCGGGTTTTGATGAAATCCGAGGAAGATGGCTATGACTTCCGCTATGTCTACGGCCTGGATAAGGTTCAGGTAAAGGTCACTGGCGAGGGCAGCGATTGGTGGGGGCAGAACATTCAGAAATGCGTGAACATGGCCTATGTTCACACCGACCGGCTGGGCAGCGTGGTGAATCTCTCCGACCAGTATGGCCGTGTCACGGCCCGGGCGGACTACACCGACTGGGGTGAGGTGCGCGCTTATACAGACATCACCGTAGACCAGGGGTTCCGTATCCTGCTCCCGGAACTGACCTATGCTACCCATGAGTATGACGATGTGCTGGACCAGTTCTACGCCAAGGCGCGGATGTACGATGCCCCCAATAAACGGTTTACCGCAATGGACCCATTGAAGGGAACACCAGATAATCCAACTCAATATATTCAGTATTTGTATGTTGAAAATGCTCCCATAACAAAAATTGATCCTGATGGCCGCATGGCGTTAACGGTAGTCCTTTCTGCTGGAGCATTTACTCTAATAGCAGCAGGCAGTGTTATATTGTTCAAAGGCCTCCAGGAGCTGTGTCGCACGGTCGCAGACATGGTTTATCCCAATTTGGTTGATGGCTACAATCGCGTTATAAATGATATCAATCGTGGGGTTCGTACATTTGAGACGTATTTTGAGTCTATCCAGGAGTATGAGGAGTATACAAAGACGCTGACAAATATCCAGGACATCGGAAAGTTTGATCAAGCGACCATAGGGGCCTATGTCCCCTCGACTTCTGAATTAGAAGGAGAACTACTGGATGCACTTGGTGTTGGCGCAAACACCCTCGAAAGAAATGAACTGAAAAGCTATATTCAGTCTATCAAAAACTCCGCTTACGACTACTTAGTCACGGTTGTAGATGGGTCTGCCATCGTAACGTATGCAGGAACAGAAGATTACAAAGAATATTTTACAAAGATTAGATGTGAAGTAAAGGCCAAAATAGAGGCAAGGACGAATCAGAAACTGGAACGCGGCTATTGTGTCTATGTACTAAATATACCGCCCAAGAATGATGTAGTTTATGTCGGTATGACTGTTGAGCCGGAAAGAAGACTTGCCTCACATAATGCTAGTGGTAAATTTGGGGATAAAAGAGTAGATTTAACTGTTGTTGCAAAAGCGACAGATAAAAATGATGCCCGAGCCAAAGAGATGTTCTATATGACCATCTACTTTGATGAACTGTATGCAGCAGCATACAACCGGATTAGAAGCATCAGCCCGGAGAAGATGGGATCTGACAAATACAGCAATACAGTAAAAGTCCTTGCGGAGATGGTCGGTGACATCACAGAGAACGAGCTGCTGTGTATGCTGGAAGAGACCGTGCCGCCTGGCTTCGGACACTGAATGAAAAAGGAGGAAAATAGGATAGATGGGTACATGGGACACCTCGTTGTATGGCGGCGATCTTCCGCTGGATATCAAGGACGAATACTATGAACAGCTTTATGATGGTCACACGCCGGAAGAGGCGGCGGCCCTGGTCTGGAAGGAGCTGCAGCTGAGCGAGGAGGATCTCTCTGTATTCCGGCTGGTCTTGGCGGACATCCAGTGGAAGCTGGGCCAGATGACGGAGGATACCCTGCGCAATGCGCTGGAGGTATTGGACAACGGGGCGGCGATGGCGGAATGGGAAGGAGCCAGCGAGTCGGACCGCCGCAGTCGGCAACGTGTGCTGGACCGGCTGCGCAAGAAGCTGGAATCCCCCCAGGGGCCGCTCAAAACAGTGAAGCGTCCCCAACCCAAGAAGTTTAAGTTCAAGATAGGAGATGTTATTTCAGTCCAGCTTGTTCCAGAACTGGTGAAGGGAAAGCCAGAGATCGAAATATATTGTAATAAGTATTTCATGGTGCAGGCCATCGGATATACAAATAATCCCACCAGTTGTGGCCGCTATCCAACGTTTGAGCAGTGCGGGGACCTTGTTGTACTGGATTGGAAGGGAGATGCCATGCCCGATATGGAAGCGTTTGGGGCCGCGCCCATGCTGGACTTAAAGGAAGCGCTGTATTGGTTTACCAGAAGCTTTATTATTGCAGGGATGTATGGTGCGAAGGATGTCCAGTGTACGTGATTGGACATGCTGAGGTAAAATTCAGTCAGGAGGTTCCAGAATGCGATGGGCCAAATGGCATACATAATTGGAACTCTACAGTTTAATATTCGTTTGGGAAAATCCTCATACTCCATCTTTGGAGGACGAAACTACAATTACGTTTGAATGAATAGAGTAGTACATTTTGTAAATAGCGACTAAGCATCCCCGTCTGGCCCTCAAGCATTGTTCTGGGGGCCGGATAAGGTTTACCGAAGGAGGCGGAAAATGGGGACATGGGACACTTCGTTGTACGGTGGAGATCTTCCGCTGGATATCAAGGAACCTCTTTAGGAAGCAGGGGCGGCCCAACAAAGTGGTCCGCCCCTCGCTTACATTGGTATATCCCGGTGAGATTCCCTGCAATTCCCAACGGAACCCTGGGATGATTTAAAGAAGGTCCTGGATTGCTTTAGTCACCCGGTTCTAAACACATATCCTGAGCTATGGATATATTCCTCATTACTTGATGAAATACTAAATTAGGAGTAGAGAGGCTTCATCTCCGGCACTTTCAGATAAGCCCCGCCTACTCAGTAAGTCAGATTTCCCCCTTCGCATCCCGGATATGTTTTATCTATATCGCCATATCACTTATAGTGTGACCAGAAAGGCGAGCATGAGCCACGCCCCTCACATTTCCTTATGTCAGAGAAGAACGCAGATGCCCAGGCAGACTCCCAATCACCACATGAGAGCTTTTTTCGTCCCAAAAGAAATAGATCCGCAGGCAGTAGAGGGCATTGTGATTGACACCTTTTTTCAAGTGCCGCTCCAGTAGACGTCGCTTCCCTCCATAGGTGATGTAATATTCGTCTCCCTGTTCCAGAATATCACTGGCTCCTCCAAATCCACATTCGCTCAGGCCGGGATCGACCTTAGCGCAGCACTGTAAAAAGGTGTCTCGATTGATCCGCCCCATCCGGTAATCGTAGTAGTCCTCCGCCAGAAGGATCAGACAGCGGTAGACCATAGATGGGTTTTGATAGACGGCAGATTTCAGGGCACGGACTGCCCGCGGATGCAGGTAGAGCCGGTCCGGGTAATATTGTTCCACCCATTTTGCCATCTGCTCATAGCCCAAATCGACCGGAGGCTGTTCCGCTCTCCCATTCAATCGTGCGATCTCCCGCCTTTGGCGGTTCAACATCTCCGTCATGGCTGTCATCTGTTTTTGCAGTGCCTGGCTGTCCTCCTGGCAGGCCACCATATCGGCATAGTACGTCTCAGCCAGCGCCTTATATTCCTCTTGGGACTCGTGCACCCGGCGTAGTTGCTCCCGGCACTGTTTCAACAGTTCCTCTGTGCTCTCTTCTCCACTGACGGAGAGCATACGCATCTGCTCTGCTTCCACATAAAACCGGAT
>ERZ812616.2813-NODE-2813-length-13504-cov-3.150420_pt1 | contig 13504 bp, 16 predicted proteins | sample MGYA00376249_ERZ812616 | MGnify/ENA primary metagenome ERZ812616 (study PRJEB26924, sample SAMEA4378265) | human gut metagenome | biome: human gut; feature: human-associated habitat; material: faeces | place: China | collected 2013 ... | reverse complement strand
AGTATCTGGCGAATGGCGGAAAGCCTTGTATGGCAGGATTTGTGCTGAAAAATACGTTGTCTGATAACGGTGGTGTGACTCGTGGTATCTGTAAGATGGATGAGGATAACAATCTGACCGAAGTTGTAGAGAAAAAGAATATTGTGAGGACCGCAACCGGAGCAGAAGCAGACGGAAAAGTGATTGATGTAGATTCTCTGGTTTCCATGAATATGTGGGGATTAACTTCTGATTTTCTAGATGTTCTGGAGGAAGGTTTCAAGGAGTTCTTCGAGAAGGAAGTGCCGGATAATCCTCTGAAAGCAGAGTATCCGATCCCTATCTTCATCGGTGAACTGTTGGAGCAGGGAAAGATGTCTGTCAAAGTATTGAAAACAAACGATACCTGGTATGGCATGACCTATCACGAAGATGTCGCAGCAGTAAAGGACAGCTTCAAGAAGATGCTGGAGAATGGCATGTACAAGGCTGACCTGTTCAGTGATCTGTAAACGACGATGAAAGAGACAATCGATTTACTTGGAAAGATCCTCACAAACATTTTAACTGCTCTTTATGAGCCAGTTGGATTCTCACTCTTGCTTTCTTTTCTTGCTATGTTTTTCTACCTGTATGCGTATGAGCCAATACATGCTGGCAAAGGCTGGAAGAGTGCCATAGTGACTTGGTATCAGAAATTCAAAGAGAGTGTGTTCTTTCGGAAGTTGTTCTTACTGGCCTTTGTGACATCAATGATTTTGTTTAGGACGTTACTAAACCGTAATCTATGGCTAAATCCTTTGTCTGACGTTATGGGCGGATGGGGAATCTGGGAGACTGTGAACGGCGAACAGAAGTTGACCACCGGGTGCATCGAGAATGTGATCATGATGGTGCTGTTTTGTTCTGTAGTGATGTGGGCATTCGGAGAGAAGATAGGAAAAGGCTGGAAGAAGATACTGTGGTATAGCGGAAAGATATCGTTTGGCTTTTCGGTAAGCATTGAAATGCTACAGCTACTGCTACGGCTAGGAACATTCCAACTATCAGACATCTTCTATAACACTGTAGGTGGAATGATTGGCGGATTGATGTACTGTGCGGTGATGAAGGCAAGAAAGCGTCTGTAAAACTTGAGAAAATTGTGGTATACTAGGAGCAGTAGCTCCCTATACTGCTCTGATAATCACACACCTCTTCGTGGTGAGCTGCAGGCAACGATCTATTATGATCGGCGAAGGTGTGAGAAAGATAAAAAAGTAAAGGAGGTCTGACGATGATTCATCGAGTGACTTGTAATAGATGTGGCTCTATTTCAGAATATGATGATAAATCTATATGGGAAGGAAACCGGGAACACGAAGATATAGAGTGTCCAGTGTGTGGAAATATCATTGGCAGTGCATTTACGGACTTAACTCCTGTAGCCACGCTTATTAAAAAAGGAAAGAAGAACGAACTTTAATTTTTATTTTGTTATAAAGAGGTTATCCAGAAACATTTGGGTATGTTAATTGAACTTTTTATTTAAATTCTGGATAATTAATTTGAATTGTCATATACTGTAATTAGAAAAATGAAAGGAGACAAAGTATGGTAAGCGTTAATACTGCTGCAAGCTACATTTATGAAAAGTATAAATCTGAGTTTGGTACAACAATTGACGAAATGAAACTCCATAAGTTGCTGTACTTTGCACAATGAGAATCGATTATTCATACATACGTTTGGGGTCAGACCCCATTAAAATTTTATAAAAAATGTTATTTTAATTTTCACACATGACATCTGTTTTTTTTCATACATAATCTTCTACGGATCATCACACACATGCTATAATAAATACACAAAAGATTCGGACAGATAAAAAAAGAAACACGAGAGGATACAGTATATGAAAATACAGGAAAGAATCACAACATTAACAGAAGAAGTAAAAGATGATAACACGACAAGCCTGTGGCGTGTGTGCAGGGGAATTGTGGAAAATGTAAGCCAGCATAATAAACAGATCATTGCACAGATGCGGGATTACGACACACATGACAAAGAACACAGCGAAAAAGTACTGGAGATCATAGAAGATATCCTAGGACAGAATATGGAGAAACTGACCGTGTATGAGCTACTTCTACTGTATATGTCCGCATATCTGCACGATTCGGCGATGGCATTGCCGGACTGGGAGTATAAAGTACTGAAAGCAGTAGAAGGAACAGAAGAATACCACGATAATACACTGGAATTCACCATATGCAATGACTACAAACCAAAGCATACATATTCAGAGGCCTTACGGATCATCAAGGAAAATAAAGATAAACTGTTCTGCTACGACACGGCGAAAAACTATGTATGTGCAAAGCCGACAGAAGATAAGATGACAGAGTCACTGGCAGAATTTATGCAGCAGTATGAAGAGTTCCGTAACGGATACATAACAGACCTGGACAAATGCAAGGGCTCTGTTTCTGAATATATGGATAAAAGCAGATGGATCCGCAGCGAATTTATACGGCAGACACACCATATCAGGGCAGTGGAGAATGTCGAAAGCCTGAAAGGGAAAATCGCAGATGCGATCGGCGGATTCTATGCAGAAAAATTCATAGAAGACCTGGCTGCAATATGCAGATGTCACGGAGAAAATCTGGAAAGCGTATTCCAGTTGCCGGATGCGAGAAAAGACTGGCTTGGCGGAACGGCGAACATACAATTCCTTGCAATGATGTTAAGACTGGGAGATGTCATTCATTTTGATTCCAAAAGAGCACCCCGCTCCTTGTATGCGGAGAAACAGATTACAGATGCGGTGAGTTATAAGCATTGGAATGCAAAATTCCAGGAACTGCAGTATAAAGTACAGAATACAAATGGAAAAGTTATCATCTGCTATCAGGCATACTGTGAAGATCCGGAGATGTACTATTTTATTCAGGGCTACATGGGATGGATCAATAATGAGATTGACAATTACTATGTACTGAAAAATAGATGGGAAATGAACCAGAGCAGTGAAAACGGTCAATACTGCTTCAATATAGAGAAAGTTGACAGAACGGACATAGGCTATGATAAAGATCAGTTTGTGCCGGATAACGATATGAAATTCGTTCTGAACCAGTCAAAAATCCTTGAACTGTTAATGGGGATCCAGCTGTATAAAGATCCGTTTCTGTGCCTGCGGGAGATTTATCAGAATGCACTTGATGCTTCGAAGTGTATGAAAGCATATAATAAGAAAAAAGGGAAGACAGAGAACCTGACGATCGAATTCGGTATCGGAGAAGAAGACCTTCACGGGAAAAAAGAAAGATACATCTATTGTCTGGATCACGGAACCGGTATGAATGCATACATCATCAAGAACTACCTGCTTCATATTGGAAATTCTTATTACAGGTCTAAAGACTTCGCAAAACAAAACACAGATTGGGGATACGATGTAAAACCAACATCACAGTTCGGCATCGGACTTTTATCCGGCTATATGCTTGCAGATAAAATCGGAATCACAACGATTCACTACGAAGAAAGCGGAAATGCATTGAGCTTTATGATGGAAGGCGTCAACGAACATTTTTATTACACAAAGCCGAAGAGGACAGAAGCAGAGGCAATCGGAGATCATGGTACACTGGTGAAGTTGTATCTGAAAGAAGAATACCGGGATAAGGTTAATGCGGAATATATTCCGAAACTGCCGCTGGCGTTGATGTGTGATAACGATGATGATGATATTGAGGATGAACTTGGGCAAAATTTATTTTATATTTTGAATCGTCATATAGGAATAAAATGTTCTGAGATTTCTGTGATGATTTGTGATGCTGAGGGGAATGAGCGAGAACTTTATTATTGTAATTCTATTTTTGATCAGAAAAATTATAATGAAATTTCAGATGAAGAAATGAAAAATGTATTTGAAAAAGTATTTTATTTATCTGGTGATGAAGATCTGATTAAAATAGCAATTGGGAAAAAGAAACAGATTGAAAATTATGTGATTAAAGTAACTAGTGAAAATATGGAATTATATTCTCATGTAGCTTTTCCCAAAAAGGGAATAGGAGAGTATAAAAGAATATTTGATTATGTTAGATTCCTAGGAAATGTGGAGGAAAGTATATATGTTGATGGAATATTGATAGAAAGAGAAAGATCAATTAGGCTTAGTGGGCAATTAGAGCAAGTGCTTAAGGATGATATATTAAAAGATAGTATAATTAATTATGTTGGAAGTAAGAGGCCGATTTTGTCAGTAGATCGTAATTCGTGTGTTGCATTTCCTAACATGGAATTGGAGTTAGAAATAATAAAAGATGGGTTTGTTGAAGAGCTTTGTAGAATTATTACAAAACATATTTTAAAGGAACATATGTCAACAGATGATCCAGAACAATTGATGATATTGGATATTATAGCTAGAAAGTTTCCTTCGATATTGGAGAAACTATTAAGAAAATTGAAAATATCGCAAAATATGAAAATAACACTAGATAAAAATTTTGTAGAAAAAAATAAATATATATTAGATGACATTTTTTCAAAAGAACAGTTATGGTTAAATGATGTTGATTTTAGGAGCTATATGGAAATTACGCGCCAGACTATATTAGGAAGAAGTATTACAGCAGATGAAATTAAAGTGGAGGATCTTAATGTTATTATCCGAGGTGGAAAGTGTCAAGAAGTCATAGATTCAACATATATGAATCCTTATTATGAACAGATGTCGTTAGAAATAATGGCTATATGTGCAGATGAATGGAAAGGAAGATTTCGAGAATATGATATCGTTAATAAAATATGGCCAGTAGTTAATCAAGATTTATATAAATGTCTCAATTGTGAGGGACTCATAAGCGAGAGAACAAATCGGTGTAAAATGATTTATGATATGGACGAAATTATAGAAATCGCAAATCTGGATCCGGTGTTGGTGCATCCTGTTTATGGCATCAGTTCAAGAGGTAACAGAAGGTTTGAAGACGGAGAAAGTCAGGTAGGTGAATTTTATAAAAATCAAAGGAAATATAAATTAAATGAAATGACGGGTTATGGGAGATTAACTTCTGAAAAGAAAGTTAGTTATGCATTGTATGTATATATTGCATCAAGAGACTTGGATGAAACAGATCAGCAGAAGTTGGAAGAGTATAAAGAGAAAGACCCAGATTATGTACGCGGTGTAAAAGAAGGCTGGAGTATCCTTTTCTTGGGTGAATGTCAAAAGTATGTAATCTGTCCAGGAATCGTGCCAAGAGCGGAAATGGCTCAAAAAGTAAAAGAAGATTATAGAAAATTGACACCGGATATCACATACCTGTATTCAGATGGAACAAAAGTATTCGATGAATAAATGAAGAATAAAAAGTGCTTGACACCATTAAATTTTATATGAATTTCTATTCTATTTTTTACATAACAACCTTAAAGAATAATGCTATAATATGTTCAAAAGAAATGAGGTGAAGGCATATGATGTATCCGTATATGACACTGGCAGATGAGACAGAAATTATTCATTCACAGATTATAGAAAAAGATGGAATGGAAGTAAAAGGTGCCTGACACTATTAAATTTTTACAACAGCAAATGACTATACAGCAGAAAAAGATTCACCATTTTGTACTAATGAAGACAGCTCATATATGTTCCCGTCAAAGTATTTGATGGATCAAATGAATTTAACGTGGAATAGTTCGTTTGTGTATGTTGCAAATGGCAGAAAGCGCTATTCTATTCGGGGTCAGACCACATGAAAGATATATAAACTCGTTAGACTATATTGACTAAACATATCATGGATGATATAATATCGAAAAGTTTAATGGAGTGAATAGGTATGGATAATACAATAAAGGTCTATAAAGAGGAGAAAGAATTAAGAGAAAAGCGTTTGGCAGCGTATGCAGAAGCAATACGGGAAAAGGTAGAGAATGATTCGGAGCAGGTAATCAAAGAACTGGTAGAGGAGAGATACCGTCAGAAGAAGACGCAGCAGGAGATGGCGGATATAACCGGAGTAAGGGCATCGAATATTGCCAGATTTGAAAGAGCAAGCTGTATGCCGACCCTGATCATGTTAGAGAAGTATGCGAATGCGTTGGGGAAACATATAGAGATCAGAATATGTGAAGACGAGGAGTAGCGATCAGAAGTTCGCTATTTCTCAAAATAATCATAAATGATAGTATTATAAAACGCAGAATATATAGAAAGAAAGGGAAAGCGTGGCGAGAAGAAAGAGAGAATGGTTTCCGGGAGCAACGTATCATATTATGCACCAGGGAGTAAGAAGATTCAAGGAAGACATTAGATCCGTTGCATCAACCAGTAGAAGATAAAAAAGTGTCAGTATCTAGGGTAAATGGAATACATACATATCCGCCAAATTTCATATTTATTACGGTCACGAATCCTTGCTCCTATGGTTATTATCCAAAATCTTGTTGCATAAGCTTTGATGATCAGATTATAATGAATATAAAGGAAGTTAAAAATAAGTTGTGAGACGGATATAATATAATAGCAAAAGAAATAGAACCTGAAGTAGCGGATAACCAGAAAGGATGAATCACTTATGGGAACAACAGTAACAGTAAAAAAATCAGATTTTATAGATGAAATGGAAGAAAACCAGAAAGATGTCAGAAAAATGGTAATGGATAGTTATCGTGATATCAAGAAAGGAAAAGGCAAGGATTATAAAGAGTTCTTTGCAGAATTAGAACGCAGGTATAGGAATGCAAATATATAAAGTTATGATGCTTCCTCTTGCAGAAGAAGATATCAGGAATAATACGGATTATATTGCATTTGAGAAAAAAACGCCTGAAACAGCTTTAGAATTGGCAATGGGGTTTCGAAACACCATTGCCAAACTTGAGTTTATGCCCAAACAGCATGAATTGGATGAAGACGGAGAGCTGGCGGCACGAATGATTCGAAAATGCTATTACAAAAATTATAAAATATATTTCTTCATAGATGAAAAAAATAGCACAGTATATGTTTTGAGAGTCTTACATATGTTGGTAAATGCAAAGCCATTATTATTGAATATGAGATTTTGATCTTGTATTACTGGAATAAAAATAAAGATGAGAGTGTGGAATTTCCGCACTCTCGGTTCATTGTTAGGTGCAGCCGAAATCAAAAGTGATATATTGTATATACTGGACGAATAATATAAGATGTGATATTATGAAAACACTTAAATTAGGTGATAAATTTTTTATAAATTTTACATATTATCATAGAATATAATAGAATCAGTAGAGTATGGAAAGCAGGTGAATGTGTGATATGTCGTATAAGCTAATTGTAGAAAATTATGGAAAAATAGAAAAAGCAGAACTGGAAGTTGCTCCATTGACATTGTTTGTTGGAGATAATAATAGTGGAAAAAGTTATTTGCTGTCATTACTATGGGCACTTTTTTCAGGAGAAGAAAATGGTATTCTATATAGGGGTATGGATGAATTATTGGAGAAAAAATTTCCAAAGTTTTATTCTGGATTTATGGACATACTTGCTGATGATGAAGTAGATGGGAAATATATAGTAACGGATGAGCAGGAATTGCTTCGAATAATGAATGAACTGTTTTTGCTGAATAAAGATGACTTTGTAAGAAGTATTTTTAATTATGAAGGTATGTCGATAGGAAAAATAGAACTAAAAAAAGGAACTAATCATCACTATAAAATAAAAAGTGAAAAAATGGAAGAAGGCAGGCGCGAGATAAGGGTTTTTTGTGATGAAAAACCTGGTTGGCAAATGGGATTTAGCTTTTTAACAAAAGAAAAAATGGAAAAATTCATCATCGACAGAGTTGTCAGACAAATGACAATGTTTCTTTTAGATAGTGGTAGATCAAGAAATTCGTCTTTTTATCTTCCGGCTGCACGTACCGGATTTATGCTTGCTAAAAATACGATAAACCAGGTGGGTAGAAAAAGAGCATTTGATTGGGAAATTATATTAGATGAGGAGCATAAAACTGCTGATGTCTCTCCGTTCCCGAAGTCGATTATTCATTTTTTGGATGCAATGGATAATTTGAACCTGGAGAATGAAAAGGAAATATATAAAAAACTGATTGATTGGATTAATGATAATATGACTAATGGAAATATTGAATGTGTTGATCATAATAGTGGTAATATTCAATATATTCCAAATGGAATGGAAAGTGGCATACCATTAAGAGCAACTTCAGGGGTAGTTACGGAATTAACACCGCTTATATTACTTTTGAAATATGCAAGACACCTTCGGGAAATTTGTTATGAAGAGCCAGAGATGTGTCTGCATCCACAATTACAGTATCAGATGGCAAGATTAATTATCCGAATGGTTAATTCAAAAATTAATATCGTGGCTTCAACGCACAGTGATATTATTGTTCAACATATTAATAATATGTGTCAGATGTGCGGAGCAGATGCTGATGATAAGACGCTGGAAAGAATGGGATTGGATCGGGAAGATTTGATAAGTGTGGACAAGATTGCTGTATATCAGTTCAAGGGAAATGCGGGAGAGACAAGAGTGGAACGCATTTTACCGGAAGATAATACATTTAAAGTGCCATCGTTTATGGATGCATTGAAAAATATATTGAATAAAACCATTGCAGTATCGGATATAGTTTATGGTGAGGATGATTGACATGTTTCCAGAAGATGTACGAAAGAAATTAGACTTCTTTAATAAGGATAAATATACAATTGCTACAGAAGAAGTAGATTTGAAAGAAAAGAAGAAATATGGAGAAGTTTGCCTTAAATGTAAGTTGAATAAAGATACACTCATCTTTATGGAGCCAGAGAAGAATACGCTGCCATATCTGGATGAGAAAATAAAATATGCAAAAGCATGCCCGGATAAATTTTTATTTGAATTAGATACAGATGATAAATGGATTTTACATGTGATGGAATTTAAGAGAACGATAGATACTTCGTCTATTAGTAAATCTAAACGGCAGTTTGTAATGGGGATATATAATGCAAGAGCTTTGGCAGGGTTCTTAAATATGCAGGTGAAGGAAATACATATTTATTCAGCGTATAGAAATGATAAGATAGAGTCGATGGATGATTCTTTGATTCAGATAAGAAGTATGAACATGGATCCGGAAGCATTAAAAATAATAAGAGAGTGGAAAAAAGGAAAGTGCAGTTTGGACTTAGATTCCAGAAATAGTGTATTTCCACATGAAAAAATTCAATTGGATCAGGATGGAAAAGGAGAATGCGTTTTAAAGCAGTAAATAACAGATTGCATGAAGGTAGTGTAAAATGTTTTGCGTAAACCGCTTGGCTTGATGAAAAAATCATAGTGATTTACATTAAATTTTTAGAATGGTATAAGGCTTGGATGGCATGATTGCTGTTTAAGCCTTGTTTACTATATTAACACGGATATGCAGGTATGTCTTTTTCTGTAGTAAACGGTTATCGACTCCGACGTGTTCGAAAAGCATGAAAAACTGTACAACCGGAATCAAGGTACTCTTTTGTGCAGGAAGAAGCCGGTGGGGACGGAGTTTAATGGATTTTTTGGTGTCCCTGGTGGGGAGGACATTTTTGAAAGGAAGAATCGTGGAGCTTAGCTTACTTGATGAGAGGACAGTTATTAAATTTTGAAAAATTTCGATAAAAAACGACAGTTTTAGGTGTTATGTGTATATATATTTAGAAGATATTTTGAATAAATGAAAAGGAGAAAATGAAATGAATGAGATAGTAATTCCGTTAGTATCACCATTATCTAGAAAATATTATGCTTATGCATCTGAGAAAAGTGAACATAAACATCATCGGGCAGAAGATGTTAGAATTTGCCTTGAATATATTTGTGATCATATAATATATATTTTTGTGTCAGAAGAGGATAAGGAAAAATGGAAAAAGTATAAGTTAGATAAAAAAATAAAAGCTTCATGTAGTTTCTTGGATGATGAAATTGTAAATAAATTATTATCCGCAAAATGTATTGGGAATGCTGGTGTGCATGAAGGAGAAGAAGGAAATTATTCTGAACAGGATATAGTTGCTTCACTTGTGGTAATAAGAGAATTTTCGTTAAGAATATTCTATGCATATTTTGAAAAGTATGGATTTGGCTATACTAAAAATAGTTGGATGCCTACGGTTTTTAGTACATTACCACCGATGTATAGAGTTGGTATTTTGGAAAAATATTATAATAATTGTGATAAATCAGTATTTGTAATTGATAAACTTTCAAAAGCGTATTTGAAGAGCGGCAAAGAACAAAAAGCACGAACTTTTTTGAGAAGTTCATATGAAGCAAATGAAATAACGTGCGAAATTTATGAAGTATTAGATAATGATATATCTTTGCTTAAAGAAAACCTGAAGAGATTACCGATTGCAACAGACCTTGAGATGTCTAAAGATAATTTCAATAGTTTATTACCAGAAATTGCTGAAGATGAAAGAGACAGCTTTATTTGTTTGATGTCTATGATTTTGAATGGATCATTTGAAAAAGATGAAAAAAGCAAAGAATAAAGAGGTGATTATTATGGCTAAGAGAGCCCGCATTTTTAAACCAAATGGAAAATCGGTAAAAGCAAATGAGGTATATAGAAAAATGCCGTTTTTTTGTGATGTGGAAGGTTGTAATGCACACCAATGGTAATTGTTTCTATGGGTGAAGATTCTGCACATTTTAGAAGTAAATCAAAAGGTGCTCATAGATTTCCTGAATGTATTCGTAATGATATTATTTTTAATACAGATCGATATAGTAAAAGACTTTTTAAATTAAATAGTTTCAAAGAGAGAGTGCTTAGTAGCGGTTCGGAAAAGATTAATATTCATAATGGTTCAGGTGGAGGTGGAAATGTAGGTACAGGTTCTGAATTGCACCTGATACACTAAAGTCAATTATTATCAGCATAGATGAAAATCAAAATATCCGATATACCGGTGATAGTTATGTGTTTTCTGTAAATGAAGTATGCTTTAGCGAAAAATTTATTAGAAAACCTTGCATAATTGCTTGGAGAAGAACATCCAAAAGTGATGGCTTTAAAATCAGAATATAGAATGGAAGCGGAATAGTATAGTATTTTATGCTGTAAAAAGGTCGATATGTCTTTATTGTGAGATACAAGACATTATGTTAATATACATCTATATGGAAATACATTAAAGTGTACGAGATCATCGGGAAGTGGAGTAGAACATGGATAATCATATTTCAGATATTTATATCAGATCATTTAGAGGAATAAGCAATTTAGAACTGAAAGATATAAAGTTGATTAATATATTAACTGGCGATAATAATGGTGGGAAGACAAGTGTTTTGGAAGTTATTCAGAGCATAAAGAATCCATTTGATTTTCGAACATGGAGAAGCTTGATTAGAAGAGGAGAAAGGATTTCTGTTATTAGAGGAATGTCATATTATGAAGGCTTTTATGACTTGTTTGATATTAACAAAGAAGAAAAAATAATAGAATATGATGTTTGTTTAATAAACGGTCAAAAATATAATGTAAAGGTAATAGCAGAAAGAGTAGAAGAAGAGATCATGGAAAAAGATCTTGTGAAGTTACAAGGGGATTACAATGCAATGGATGAAGATTCTCTTCAAGATAATTTCCTGAATGTTTCAAAATTAAATTTGAAGACATTTCTTGATGGAACTGAAATGATGGAGGATTCCTTGTATGAGGGTCAGATACGTTATATACCGGAAGAGGTGAAAGAGGACAAGAATTTTGTAGAGAAGATTGTTTATGTTTCGCCAATACGTCATGCAGAAGGGAACTTATATTTAAGTCAGATTTTAGCTTATCCTGAAATGTATGAACAGATGTTACAGGTGTTAAAAGAATATGATGAAGATATCATCAGTATTAATTATGATGATAATGAAAGACGAATTGGAAAGGGAACGTATAAAATCTTGTCAAAATCCAATAAAAAAGCATTGCCATTAAATGCATACGGAGATGGTATGAAAAAAGCAATCCTTCTAATTGAAACAGCAATCCATACATCTGCAATGAATAAAACTTTTAAGTGGATTATAGAAAGCTGTAAAAAATTAAATGTTCAGGTGTTTATGACATCTCATAGTAAAGAGGCAATAGACAAAGTACTCAAATGTTCACCTGAATGTATAGATGATATGGCTGTATATACATTATACAAAGATTCGGAAGGTACATCAGTTAGAAGACTGGATGGAAAAATGGCAATTGAAGCACAGGATGAAATGGGATTGGAGTTAAGATAAATGAATAGTATTATATTATGCGAAGGTTCATCGGATTTTGTCTTGTTTCAGTATTATATGAGAAAAGTATATGGAGGACTGACGAAAGAACACAGAATATCAGATTGGATAGTATAAAAAGAAGCCGGACTCTGAAAAAGGACGAAATTTATTAACAATTGGAGGATGTGGCGGTTGTAGTAAAATTATACCGGCATTTGAAAAGATTTTACAACGTAATAGTATTTCAGCAGTGGGAGAGGCTTTTGATAAGGTAGTAATTATAACAGATCGTGATGAAGTGGGAACAGAAGAAGAATTTATTGAAAAAATTAATACGTCTGTTCAAAAATATTAGCTTATGATGAAGGATGATATTAAAAATAATACATGGTTATCCTGTGAATATCAGAATGGTCATGGAAAGAAGCAGATAATGGAGTTATTATTACTGGTTATTCCATTTGAAGATACCGGAGCGATGGAAACATTCTTATTAAATGCTATTGCGAATGATAGTGCATACGATGCAGAGATTATTAGAAAAGGGAATCAGTTTGTTGAAGAAGTTGATAAAGAAAGAAGATATCTTACAAAACGTAGATACATAACAAAGTCCAAATTCGATGTATATTTTTCAATCAGAACAGCGGCGGAGCAATTTGTTGAAAGGCAGAATATATTAAAGCGTGTTCCATGGGAGCAATATTCACAGATTCAAGAAGAATTTCAGAAACTCAAAGATTTAACATAGTGAGAGTGCGGAATCCCCGGGACCATTGGGGACGGGGATTTGTGGCTTTTTTGGTGTCCCTGGTGGCATTTTATAAAAAATAGACTTATCATGATTATCTATATAAAAAGAATTACCGTATAGAGACAGGGAAGATTTTTATACTAAAGTATGCAAGAGAAGCTGCCGGTGGCAGGTTCTCTGTATATAAAAGATTTTATGATTAATATGTAGAGGAGAAAACTGGACAAGAGGAAAGAATTAAAACATTAACCTTTAAATATAAGATATCTACAAGGACCTATTCTATTGATAAAAGTAATAAAGATTAGTTTGAAAATTCAGATATTTTGCGCATGGATAATTTGTCCTATAATAGTTAAAATTCACATAAAACAGGCAGAGGAGGAAAGTATGTGAATAGGACACAAGATACAATTATTTTAGAAAAAATATTTAACGAAAGATTGGAATTATCAATTTATAAGAATAGGGGACAATTTTTTTTAACGAAAAATTTA
>ERZ812616.2807-NODE-2807-length-13537-cov-9.393265_pt1 | contig 13537 bp, 11 predicted proteins | sample MGYA00376249_ERZ812616 | MGnify/ENA primary metagenome ERZ812616 (study PRJEB26924, sample SAMEA4378265) | human gut metagenome | biome: human gut; feature: human-associated habitat; material: faeces | place: China | collected 2013 ... | reverse complement strand
TTCTACAGAGGGTGTCTTTCTTTTGTGCAATATTTTGGATTTGCTCATTTATAGTACCATACTAAATTTTACATCATAAGTTCAAATAACGATTTATCGAAAACGCCATCGTTAGATGGTCCACAGTGTGTGGAACGAAAACTGTTGTCTTCATAGACAGCAGTTTTTTTGTTGTCTAAAATTAGAAATGAAACATGGTTATGATTCAGTACTGTGAGAACAGCAAGAACCAGGAAGTAGAATTGTTGAAAATAGGAAAGAAAAGATGTAAAAAATCAAAATATATGGTAAAATTAGATAAAATGTAGAAAATGGAGGAAAGAATAGATGAAAGGGGAATATTATCTCGGACTTGATATGGGAAGCAGTTCGGTTGGATGGGCTGTGACAAATGAGAAGTACGAAATTTTGCGCGCACATGGAAAAACACTTTGGGGTGTACGGCTATTTGACAGTGCACAGACTGCAGAAGAGAGAAGAGGGTTTCGGACAGCAAAACGAAGATTGGATCGTCGTAATTGGAGAATAGAATTGCTGCAGAAAATTTTTGCGGAAGAAGTAGAAAAGATAGACGATGGATTTTTTCGCAGAATGAAAGAGAGTCGTTACTGGCCAGAGGATAAGCGTGACAGGCGGGGAAAGTGTCCAGAACTTCCCTATGCATTGTTTGCGGATGATGATTACACAGACAAAGAATATCATAAACAGTTTCCAACCATCTATCATCTGAGAAAATGGTTAATGGAAACTGACGAAACGCCTGATATTCGCCTGATATATCTTGCTCTGCATCATATGATGAAACACAGAGGCCATTTTCTATTAAACGGAAATATCGAACAGGTAAGAGAATTTCAGACAACATTTGAACAGTTCCTTGAAGCAGTGAGGGCAGAAGAACTTGGCTTTTCTTCCGAGATTGGAGTGGAAAGAAGCAAGGAAATAGAGGCAATTTTAAAAGACCGAACATTGACCAAATCTGCGAAAAAGACAAAAGCAGTAAAAGCAATGCGGGCAGAAACATCCTGTGAAAAAGAGTGGCTGGGATTGATTACCGGTGGAACAGCAAAACTGGGAAATCTGTTTGGGGAAAAACAGATGGATACACTGGAACGGCCAAAACTTTGCTTCGCAGATGCAGGTTATGAAGAATACGCTGGAGAGATCGAAGCAGAGCTGGGAGAAAAATATGTATTAATTGAACACGCAAAAGCAGTGTACGATTGGGCTGTTCTGGCTGATATTTTGCAGAACTATTCTTCTCTTTCAGAGGCAAAAGTGGCACTTTATGAAAAGCATAAAAAAGATCTGAAAGATCTGAAAAAGCTGGTCAGAGAGAATCTTTCAAGGGAAGAATATCAGAGACTGTTTGCAAAAAAGGATGAAAAAGCTAATTATTATGCGTATATCAAGGCACCAAAACAATGTAGTCAGGAAGACTTTTACGGTTATCTGAAAAAGAATATTCTGGGCAAGATATCAGATGTGACGAAAGTATCCTGTATGCAGAAGGAAATGGAAATGGGAACGTTTCTTCCGAAACAGACTGTAAAAGACAACAGTGTCATTCCGTATCAGATTCATTTATATGAATTAAATGCAATCCTGAAAAATCTGGAAGATAAAGTTCCGCTACTGAAAGAGAATGGAGAGAAGATTCAAAAGATTTTCACATTCCGCATTCCGTACTACGTAGGACCCTTAAACGGAATTCGAAAAAAAGGGGAGAAGAGTAACTGGGCGGTACGAAAAGAAGGCAAAATATATCCATGGAACTTCGATGAGATGGTAGATTTGGAAGCAAGTGCAGAGCAGTTTATTCGAAGAATGACGAATAAATGTACTTATCTGCCAAGTGAAGATGTTTTACCAAAGTATTCTCTGCTGTACAGCAAATACGAAGTTTTAAATGAATTAAATAATCTGCGTTTGGATGGAGAAAAGATATCTGTAGAGCAGAAACAGAAAATATATGAAGAAGTATTCCAGAAAAGCAGAAAGGTTACACAGAAAAAACTGAAAAACTATTTAGTGAAAGAAGGAATTACCGGAAAAGAAGTTGAAATTACCGGAATTGATGGTGATTTCAAGAGTTCTCTTACGGCATACCATGACTTTAAAGAGAAATTAACAAATCTGTCACTGAACCAGGCGGAAAAAGAATGCATCATCCTGAACGTAACGCTGTTTGGAGATGATAAAGCGATACTGAAACAGAGATTAAAGAAACTGTTTCCGGAGTTGACAGAAAAACAAAGAGACAGCATAAGTAAACTGCCGTATCGTGGTTGGGGAAGACTCTCAAAAGTGTTTTTGGAAGAGATGGAAGCACCGGCACCGGAAACGGGAGAGGCATGGTCTATTATTCGGGCTTTGTGGGAGACGAATGACAATCTGATGCAACTGCTTAGCGAAAAATATTTGTTTGCATCGGCAATCGAAGAAAAGAATGGAAACGAACAGAAAAAACGGGATATTTCGTATGAATTAGTCGAGGAGCTTTACGTATCACCGGCAGTGAAGCGGCAGATTTGGCAGAGCCTTTTGATTGTAAAGGAAATCTGTAAAGTGATGGGAAACCCACCGAAACGTGTTTTTATAGAAATGGCAAGAGAAAAAACCGATCAGGGAAGAACCTCTTCAAGAAAAAAGAAACTGCTGGAACTTTATAAAAAATGTAAAGCGGAAGAAAAAGACTGGATAGATGAGATTGAAAAGCGTTCCGATGCGGAAATGAGAAGAGACAAGCTGTATTTGTATTATACGCAAAAAGGAAAATGCATGTATTCCGGTGAAACAATTGAACTGGAGGAATTGTGGGATAATCAGAAGTATGACATTGATCATATTTTTCCACAGTCCAAAGTGATGGATGATAGCCTGGATAACCGGGTACTTGTAAAGAAAAAGTGTAATCAGATGAAAGAGGATAAATATCCGATCGATGAAACAGTTCGGAAAAAAATGCAGCCATTCTGGAAATCTTTAGTGGATGCCGGATTGATCAGTGAAGAAAAATATAAACGGCTGATAAGAGGAAATGGATTTGAACCGTCTGAATTGGCTGGATTTATTTCCAGGCAGCTGGTGGAAACTCGTCAGAGTACAAAAGCGGCAGCAAGTATTCTGCAGCAGGTGATCCCGGATACACAGATTGTTTATGTGAAAGCGCCAACCGTTTCAAAGTTCCGTAAGGATTTTAAATTTCTGAAGGTACGGGAGATGAATGATTATCATCATGCGAAGGATGCTTATTTGAATATTGTCGTTGGCAACGCATATTTTGTAAAATTCACATCAAATCCGATTCACTTCATTAAGGAAAATCCGGGAAGAAGTTATAATCTGAAGAAGATGTTTGAACAGGAAAGAATTGAACGAAACGGAGAAATTGCCTGGGAAGGCGGGAACGGAACCATTGTGACAGTCCGAAAGTTTATGGAAAAGAACAACATTCTTGTGACGCGAAGATCGTATGAGGCAACAGGTGCATTGTTTGACCAGCAGATTGTCAAAAAAGGAAAAGGTCAGGTTCCGATCAAGAGCAGTGATGAACGGCTTTGTGATATACAGAAGTATGGAGGATATAACAAAGAGGCGGGAGCTTACTTTGTACTGGCAGAATCGGAGGGCAAAAAGGGAAAGAAAATACGAACAATCGAGTATGTGCCGATTCGTCTGAAAAAGGAAATTCAGAAGTCAGAAGAAAATATAATTCGGTATCTGGAAGAGGAAAGACAGTTAAAGAATCCGCGAGTGCTGGTGCCGGAAATCAAAATAGATACTCTGTTTTGTGTGGACGGATTTTATATGTGGGTTTCCGGAAGATCAGGGGATCAGCTATTGATGCAAGGTGCAAATCAGCTGGTACTTTCCCAGGAAGAAACAGAAATACTGAAAAAAATAGTACAGTACGTGGAACGTAAAAAACAGAATAAAGAACTGAAAATTTACGATTCCGACCATTTAGAAGAAAAGAAGGTGGTGATGCTGTATGAAACCTTTTTAAATAAATTAACAAATACGGTATATGCAAAAAAACTTGGAGCACAGGCAAAGACATTAACGGAAAAAAGAGAAAAATTTAAAGAATTATGCATAGAAGAAAAGTGTATCGTTTTGTATGAAGTTTTACATTTTTTCCAGTGCCAGAGTGCTGCCGCTGATTTGAAATTAATTGGAGGATCTGGAAGAGCAGGAATTTTGTGTCTCAACAAAAATATAACCGATTGCAGTCGAATCGAAATGATTCATCAATCGCCAACCGGTATCTACGAGCAGACAGTAGACCTGAATGCATTATGAGCTGGCGGATTGTGGTTATTTCCAAACGGGCAAAGCTGGACTATCAGCTTGGTTACCTTGTGGTGCGAAATGAGGAAGTAACAAAAATACATTTAAGTGAAATATCAACCATTCTGATTGAGTCAACAGCAGCAACAGTCACAACAAGTCTGCTGGCAGAGCTGACAAAAAAGAAAATAAAAGTGATTTTTTGCGATGAAAAGAGAAATCCATCGTCGGAACTGGTTGGGTATTACGGAAGTCATGATACCAGCAATAAAATCAGAAAGCAGATTCAGTGGAGCCGGCACAGTAAAGAAGCGATCTGGACAGAAATTGTGACGGAAAAAATACGAAAACAGAAGGAACTGTTAAAAAATATGGGAAAGGAAGAAGCGGGTCTGTTAGAATCATATTTACAGGAGATTGGCTGGAACGATGAGACAAACCGGGAAGGGCATGCGGCAAAGGTATATTTTAATGCATTGTTCGGTATGACATTTACCAGAACTGCGGATTGTCCGGAAAATGCAGCGCTGAATTACGGATATAGCATTTTGTTGTCTGCGTTTGCGAGAGAAATTGTAGCGAGCGGTTATATTACACAGCTCGGACTCTTTCATGATAATATGTTTAATCAGTTTAATCTGGCGTCCGATTTGATGGAACCGTTCCGTGTTCTGATTGACCGGGAAGTAATCCAAATGCAGAGGAAAGAATTTACGCATGAGGAAAAAATACAGTTGGTCAATGTATTAAACAACGAAGTCATGATAGACGGGAAAACACAGTATGTGAATAATGCCATAAAAATTTACTGTAAAAGTGTATTTGATGCCTTAAATGAGAATGACAGTGCATTGATCCGGTTTTATGGCCTATGAGTTATCGTTTTATGAGAGTATTGGTACTGTTTGATCTTCCGGTGCTGACGGGCGATCAGAGAAGAGAATATGCGAGATTTCGAAAGTTTTTATTGAAAAGCGGATTCCTGATGCTCCAGGAATCCGTATACTGTAAGCTTGCGTTAAATACAACTGTAGTGAATGGAATCGTGGATCAGATTCATAAAAATAAGCCGGAAGAAGGTCTGATACAGCTTTTAACGGTGACTGAGAAGCAGTATGCGAAAATGGATCTGATTGTTGGGAACGTAAAGAGTGAAGTGTTGAATACGGATGAAAGGCTGGTGATTTTATGAAACTGGTACATGTGGACTTGGAAAAACCTATTGCGATTCATCGGAACTGTCCCACGGAATGGATTATAGAATCACCGGAGCTGTTTTTAAAATATGTGGAGCAGCTGCAAAAACAAAATCAGGGAGAGAAGGGAAATTTCGTACTTTCTAAAGCTGACACAGAGCTGAATATGAAAAGAGATGTGGAATTGGTATTAACGCCCTTTTCTCTTGATTTTGCGGATCACAGAATACAAAAACGGTTATTTACAGAGCTGGTCAAAAGTGCGCAAAATGAAGAAATGTTTCTGGAAACGCAGAGAATTATTGCGGAACTGAAGAAATACATCTATCAATTGGAAGCTGTCAGTGGGTACGAATTGGAACAAAATGAGGAAATCGATTTGAGCGCACTCCTAAAATTGATGGGAGTTCAGACAGAAACCGAAAAAGAGATGGGGCTTCTGGAAAAATTAACGCAATATATCAAAGTTATGGCCGAACTTCTCCAAAAAGAACTGGTGATTTTGGTCAATATTCGATCCTATCTGAACGAAACACAAATAAACAAACTCTCCCAAATGGCATGCTACTATGAAATATCCTTGCTTTTCATAGAAAATATACAAAGGGACTTTTCGAATCAGAGAGAATATTATATAATTGACAAAGATGGATGTGATGTCTATTAATATCCATCGGATGTTTGAGTACCTGTTTTGTGCAGATGAAAGCAGTTCATTTTTAAATTTGAGGTTTGAGAATGATGTAAAAATGTATGGTACTCAAACTTATGAGAAGCTCGGCGGAAACGGGTTCAGTTTGAGAATGATGTAAAAATGTATGGTACTCAAACACAAGATGTGTCTTTCATAGATTTCTGTTCGTTTGAGAATGATGTAAAAATGTATGGTACTCAAACAAAAAGAATAAAACTTATCAAACGTCTTGAGTTTGAGAATGATGTAAAAATGTATGGTACTCAAACGCCAGGCACTCTTTTTTGATGCGCAGAAAAGTTTGAGAATGATGTAAAAATGTATGGTACTCAAACCACCACAGTCCCATGAAGAGACGAAGGTATGTTTGAGAATGATGTAAAAATGTATGGTACTCAAACGATGATTTTTGCTTGATGAGTCCGATCAGCGTTTGAGAATGATGTAAAAATGTATGGTACTCAAACCAAGAAAAAATTGTGCCAAACCACAGCAAAGTTTGAGAATGATGTAAAAATGTATGGTACTCAAACCGCACGCACGCAGGGAGTGTTTGAGAATGATGTAAAAATGTATGGTACTCAAACTGGTCGCCCGGAAAGGAAGAATCATGGAATGGTTTGAGAATGATGTAAAAATGTATGGTACTCAAACGTTCTCCATTTCTTCGTTGATTTCCTGCAAGTTTGAGAATGATGTAAAAATGTATGGTACTCAAACGTTTTTGAACATCGGAATCGGCTGCTGAAAGTTTGAGAATGATGTAAAAATGTATGGTACTCAAACCAGCACTTCCCGCGGTACACCACACTTCTGGTTTGAGAATGATGTAAAAATGTATGGTACTCAAACTAAACAGCAATAAACACCCATACCACCTTAGTTTGAGAATGATGTAAAAATGTATGGTACTCAAACAACGGCAAAGTGTTCACGATCCCGACAGGGGTTTGAGAATGATGTAAAAATGTATGGTACTCAAACGTGACACTGAAAGAGATCTTCAATCACGCAGTTTGAGAATGATGTAAAAATGTATGGTACTCAAACGACATACCACTGAATCGGTGGTATTCTATAGTTTGAGAATGATGTAAAAATGTATGGTACTCAAACACGATTTGAGCGCGTAAATGACAGCTTCTAGTTTGAGAATGATGTAAAAATGTATGGTACTCAAACCGCTCGCTGCTCACTATCCATCACCGCCTGTTTGAGAATGATGTAAAAATGTATGGTACTCAAACTTTCCACCTCCCCTAAATCTGTAAGTAATGGTTTGAGAATGATGTAAAAATGTATAGTACTCAAACATTTTCAGGGCAAATTCTGCTAAATCGTACGTTTGAGAATGATGTAAAATTTATTTTTGTGAACAACAAGAATAGATAATTCAAAATGAAATATTCAGAAGACAGTATGAAATCGACTTAATTGTCTTTTTCTTGCTGTCTTTTTCCTTGTCTCAAAGCGCCGCACCATGTATAATAAAACCACAAGAATTTCATTTCATAGTTTTTACAGGAGGAACCTGAATCATGATCCTTGCAATAGACATCGGCAACACGAACATCGTCCTTGGGTGTGTGGAAGGGAAAAAAACATACTTTATCGAAAGACTCTCCACGGACAAGGCAAAAACAGAGCTGGAATACGCAGTCAGCCTGAAAAATGTACTGGAACTGTATGAGATTCCGGTGGAGCAGATCGAAGGAGGTATCATCTCTTCCGTTGTTCCGCAGGTGACAGAGCTCTGCCGGAGTGCGGCAGAAAAAGTGATTAAAAAGCCGGTCAAAGTTGTCGGCCCCGGTGTGAAGACCGGACTTAATATCAAACTGGACGACCCCGCAACGGCAGGAAGCGATCTTGTTGTTGTAGCAGTAGCAGCGCTGAATGAATACACATGTCCGCAGATTGTTATCGATATGGGAACTGCCACGACGATGAGTGTACTTGATCAGAAAGGAAGCTTCATCGGAGGCGTGATTCTTCCGGGACTTCGTACTTCGCTGGATGCTCTCGTATCAAATGCCGCGCAGCTTAGCCAGACCAGTCTGACAGCACCGAAAAAAGTCATTGGCAAAAATACGCTGGACTGTATGAAAGGCGGTATGATTTATGGAAACGCTGCCAGCATCGACGGCATGATCGAACGGATGGAAGAAGAACTTGGCTGCAAATGCACGATTGTGGCTACCGGAGGTCTGGCGAAAGCTGTGATTCCGCACTGCAGACATGACATCATCATCGATGAGAATCTGCTCCTGAAAGGTCTTCAGATCATCTACGAGAAAAACAGGTAGGGAAACCGTTTGTTGACAAAGTTTGCGAATTGTTATAACATATGTATAACAAAACGATACGAGAAAGCAGGGTGTAACTATGTATTATGAGACAATACAGATCGATTTCAACAGCGATGAAGCGATCTATATCCAGCTGAGAAATCAGATTATTCTGGGTATTGCCACTTCCAGAATTCAGGAAGGAGATACTCTACCTTCGGTAAGACAGCTCGCAGACAATATCGGAATCAACATGCATACCGTAAATAAGGCCTACAGCGTACTCCGGCAGGAGGGGCTTCTTTCGATTGACCGAAGAAAAGGAGCCGTTATCTCTATCGATGCGGATAAACTGTATGCCATGCAGGAACTGCGCGAAGATCTGCAGGTGATTCTTGCAAAAGCCGTCTGCAAAAATATATCAAAAGAAGAAGTACATCAGCTTGTAGATGAAATTTACAGCAATTACGCAGACGAAACATGAAGGAGACAATAGTATTATGAGAGAAGGATATACCAGTCAGGCAAAAAAAGCACTGGCATATGCGGTTAGGACAGCTGAAAAATGTGGACATAATTACGTAGGAACCGAACACCTTCTGATCGGACTTCTGAACGTGGAGGATGGCACAGCAGGCATGGTGCTTTCTGAGTTTCACGTAGATGCCGGACAGCTTACCGAACTGATTGACCGTCTGATTGCACCAGGCGGAAACACCGTGACCGAATCCCGACCGGGCTATACTCCGCGGGTACGCAGAGTGCTTGAAAATGCAGAAGCGGAGGCAGCGCGTTTTAAGAGCAGAGCTGTGGGAACCGAGCATTTGCTGATCGCAATCTTAAAAGAAAGTGACTGTGTTGCTACCCGTTTGCTTTTTACCATGGGGATCAACATTCAGAAACTATATGGAGCAATCCTTACTGCCATGGGCGAGGCACCGCTGCAGGGCGGTGCAAGCGGAAATGCAAATACCGGCCGCGGACCGCAGACAAGAGGTGGAGCGCAGACCAGCGAAACGCCGGCACTGGACCAGTACAGCCGGGATCTGACTGAGCTTGCGCGCGAAGGAAAACTCGATCCGGTTGTCGGCCGTGGGCAGGAAATTGAGCGTGTCATTCAGATCTTAAGTCGCCGGACAAAAAACAACCCGTGTCTGATCGGAGAGCCGGGTGTCGGAAAAACGGCGATTGCGGAAGGTCTGGCGCAGCGGATTGCCCTTGGCATTGTGCCGGAAACGATCCGCGATAAGCGAGTTGTTGTCCTTGACCTTTCCGGAATGGTAGCCGGAAGCAAATACCGCGGTGAGTTCGAAGAGCGTATCAAACGTGTCGTCAAAGAAGTGACGGACAATGAAAATATTCTGCTGTTCATCGATGAACTTCACACCATCATCGGGGCCGGCGGTGCAGAGGGAGCACTCGATGCATCCAATATCTTAAAACCGTCCCTTTCCCGCGGAGAAATTCAGCTCATCGGTGCAACCACGCTCGAAGAATACCGTAAATACATCGAAAAAGATGCCGCATTGGAGCGCCGTTTCCAGCCGGTCAAAGTAGAAGAACCGACGGAAAGCGAAGCACTTGATATCTTAAAAGGCCTGCGCCCATACTACGAACGCCACCACGGCGTGGAAATCACCGATGAAGCACTGGAAGCAGCCGTAAAAATGAGCGTCCGCTACATCAACGACCGTTTCCTGCCGGATAAAGCCATCGATCTGATCGATGAGGCATCCGCAGGCGTACAGCTCGCCGGCTACCAGGTGCCGGACAACATGGCAAAAGAGGAGCAGACACTGTTCGAAGTACAGAAAGAAAAAGAATCCGCGATCAGTGCCGGCGATTTTGAGCAGGCAAAAGAACTGCAGGCGCGCCAGCAGGAGCTCGAAAAAGATCTGGAGCAGATCCGAAAACGCTTTGAACGCCGTTGCAAAAACAAAAAACTGCAGGTAACAGAAGAAGAAATCGCAAAAACCGTATCCACCTGGACGAAAATTCCGGTACAGCGTCTCGCGGAAGGAGAATCGAAACGTCTGGCAAGACTGGAGCAGACACTCCATAAACGCGTTGTCGGCCAGGAAGAAGCCGTGACAGCTGTGGCAAAAGCCGTAAAACGAGGCAGAGTCGGATTAAAAGACCCGAACCGTCCGACAGGATCCTTCCTGTTTCTTGGACCGACCGGTGTCGGAAAAACAGAACTTTCCAAAGCACTCGCCGAGGCAGTTTTCGGTACAGAGCAGGCCCTGATCCGCGTCGACATGTCGGAGTACATGGAGAAACACAGCGTCTCCAAACTGATCGGATCCCCTCCGGGATACGTCGGCTACGAGGAAGGCGGCCAGCTCTCCGAAAAAGTGCGCCGCAACCCGTACAGTGTGATCCTGTTTGACGAGATCGAAAAAGCGCACCCGGATGTCTTCAACATTCTGCTGCAGGTGCTTGATGATGGCCATATCACCGACGCGCAGGGCAGAAAAGTTGATTTCAAACAGACCTGCATTATCATGACATCCAATGCCGGAGCACAGAACATTGTAGCGCCGAAACGCCTTGGATTCCTTTCGACAGAAGATGAGCGGAAAGACTACGAATACATGAAGGGCCAGGTGATGGAAGAAGTCAAACGGATGTTTAAGCCGGAATTCCTGAACCGAATCGACGAGATTATTGTATTCCATCAGCTTACCAAGGCGGATATGAAGAAGATTCTGCAGATTCTGCTCAAAGATCTGGAGCGCCGCTGCAAGGAGCAGATGGACATTGAATTGAAAGTCCGTGACACCGTGAAAGAATATCTCGTGGAAAACAGCTTCGACAGCAAGTACGGTGCCCGCCCGTTAAAACGCGCGATCCAGAGCAAAATTGAGGATCCGCTCGCAGAAGCCATCCTGAACGGAGAAGTGAAAAAAGGCGATACCGTTGCGGCTGGAATGAATAAGAAAGAGATTACATTTAAGGTTTTTGAGAAAAAATAATATAAAATTCCATAAATTATATGGTAAAATCTTTTTGATTATGGTATGATTTTCACAAAGAAACGAAACACCACAAAAGACAAGACCAGGAGGGCATTTACAAATGTCAGTAGTAAAAGAATTAATCCGCACAGAGGCAGACGGAGGCATCAGCTTCGGAGATTATGAGCTTGCGGCAAAGGCAAAAAAATCTGATTTTGAGCACAGAGGAGATCTGTATAAAGTAAAAACCTTTAAGGAAATCACAAAGCTGGAGAGAAACGGACTGTTCGTATACGAATCCGTTCCGGGAACCGCAGTTACCGATCTGAACGTATTCGACGACGGCATGACCTTCAAAGTAGAAGGACCGGAGGATGCACAGATCACCGTTGAAATGGAAGCAGAGACCGAATACAAGGTGCTGCTCGACGGCGTAAACGTTGGCCACATGACCACAAATCTCGGCGGAAAACTTTCCTTCAGCGTAGAGCTGGAAAAAGCAGAGGATGTAGCAGTAGAAATCGTAAAAGCATGATGAAATAAGAAAAGAAGGCTGTCGCAGAACGTGTGCGGCAGCTTTTTTTGACAATTATAAGGGAGACACAACTATGGCAAAAGCAAAAAAAACAGCCTTTTTCTGCCAGAACTGCGGATATGAGTCAGCAAAATGGATGGGTCAGTGTCCGGCGTGCAGAGAATGGAATACGTTTGTGGAGGAACCGATGGCGGCCAAAACACCGGCGGGAAACCAGGGGCTCGGAAGCCACAGCGCAGCGGGCAGAAAGCCGGTGCATCTGACGGAAATTTCAACAGGAAAAGAAGAGCGTATCCCGACGGGAATCGGAGAACTCGACCGGGTGCTCGGCGGAGGAATTGTGCCGGGTTCCCTGACACTGGTCGGCGGCGATCCGGGAATTGGAAAATCCACACTCCTTCTGCAGGTGTGCCGCATGCTGTCCACAGCAGGACATCAGGTTTTATACATTTCCGGCGAGGAGTCCCTGCGCCAGATCAAACTGCGCGCCGTGCGGATCGGAGAATTTAATGAAAATCTGTCCTTGCTCTGCGAGACGAATCTTGATATCATCCGCGCCGTCATGGAAAAAGAGAAACCGGAGATGGCCGTCATCGACTCGATCCAGACCATGTACAACGAGGAGGTCAGCTCCGCGCCGGGCAGTGTATCCCAGGTCCGGGAATCGACGAATGTGCTGATGCAGATTGCAAAGGGAATGGGAATTTCGATCTTTATCGTCGGTCATGTGACAAAAGACGGTAATGTGGCCGGCCCACGTGTGCTGGAACACATGGTAGATACCGTGCTGTACTTCGAGGGCGACCGTCATGCGTCCTACCGGATTCTGCGCGGCGTCAAAAACCGTTTTGGTTCTACAAATGAGATCGGCGTCTTCGAAATGCAGACAGAGGGACTCGTGGAAGTGAAAAATCCATCGGAATACATGCTGAACGGACGGCCGGAGGGAGCTTCCGGTTCGGTTGTCGCATGCTCCATGGAGGGAACGCGCCCGATCCTGATCGAGATTCAGGCACTGGTCTGCCACAGTAATTTCGGAATCCCGCGCCGCACCGCAGCAGGATGCGATTTCAACCGTGTGAACCTGCTGATGGCAGTGCTGGAAAAACGCGCAAGAGTCAATCTTTCGACAAGCGATGCCTACGTCAACATCGCAGGCGGAATCAAGATGAATGAGCCGGCGATTGATCTTGGCATCGCACTTGCCGTCGTATCGAGCTACAAAGATCAGGTGATCGATGAGAAAACGGTCGTATTTGGCGAGGTCGGCTTAAGCGGTGAGGTCCGCGCCGTCAGCATGGCGGAACAGCGTGTACTGGAAGCAAAAAAACTGGGCTTCGAGCGGGTGATTTTACCTGCTGTCTGCATGAAGTCCGTGGAGAAAATCGGTGGAATCGCACTGATTCCGGTGGAAAATATTCAGGATGCGATTCTGCGCGTGGGGAAAAATTAGAAGGAAGTTGTGGAAAAAGGACCGGCGTGTGATGCGTACGGTCTTTTTTAAAAAATTCAGATAAAATATAAAATATGCAGAATTAACTATATTTTTCTAAAAATAAGAAAATTCGAAAAAAGGT
>ERZ812616.2802-NODE-2802-length-13570-cov-39.948650_pt1 | contig 13570 bp, 10 predicted proteins | sample MGYA00376249_ERZ812616 | MGnify/ENA primary metagenome ERZ812616 (study PRJEB26924, sample SAMEA4378265) | human gut metagenome | biome: human gut; feature: human-associated habitat; material: faeces | place: China | collected 2013 ... | reverse complement strand
GGATCATTAGACTTTTTACTTTTAATATACTATATAGAATCGCGGAGACGCTTACCAGAGATGAAGAATTTATGAAGGATTGAAAAAAAATCCTTCATAATAAGTGGCAGTAAATCAACTTGCTAAGCCATAATGAAGAATTTGAAGGAAAAAACGGTTAAAAACTTATTTCCTTCCCTAATTCCTTCCAGTCCAGGATACCCTTATCCAGATTATACACCTTGAATCCTTTTTTTACCAGAATGTTGGCGGCATTGCGGCTGCGTCTTCCACTTTTGCAGTAAACGGCTACGGGGCGGTCTTTTTGAAGAAGCTCCTCGATGTTTGTGCCAAACTCATTGTCCAATACATTGATATTGATGCTGCCCGGTATATGGCCTTCGGAATATTCGGCTACCGTGCGTACATCAACCAGTTGGATGGTCTTGTCCTGTATCATTTCCTCAAACTGGTCGGAGGATAGATTCTTGAATTTGTCACTGTCTTTGCCGGTACATGCCCATAATCCTAGTGAGAATGCGCAGATGAAGAATACAAAATAGATGGTCTTTATCATAAAATGGAATGTTTTGATGTTTTTGTTTGCTAAAAATAAAAGATACGACTGGTCATACCTTCTTTGTAAGTACGGATGTTGAATACAATCTTATCGCCTTTATGCAGTTTGCCGGCGTATGCCCACAAGGGAACAGACAGATAGACTTTACGGTTGAAACCTTCGATGTCATTATTCCTGTCATGATAGAGTGTCAAGTATAATGTTTGTTCTCCGTCTTTGTTCTCCAGTTTGTTCTCAATAAAGTGATAACCGTGTTTCTGGTCTTTGACTTTGACTTGTAAAATCAGGTTCAGGTAATTCCCACCCCGCCAGATGCTTTGAATGGCTACCGGGTCGGTCTTTATCTCCTTGAATTTAGATTCGGACAAAGGAACAGGAGAAATAACCAGTTGGGTATTGTAAAGCATGGCTTCTTTTTCTGCTTCTTCCGAGTCTGTCAATGGAGCGTACATGGTAACCGTGCGGTACGTGGTGTCTGGTGCCAGTCCGTCAAGACCGGTACGTGACTGGATGCGCCACTCTGTCCCTTCATCCGTTATCAGATACCGTCCGGTTCCTGTATGGTCGGTTTTCAAGTCGATCATATCTGTCAGAACATTAGGATATACATAGTCGTCTTCACCGCACGCGCCGAGAAGCAAAGAGGTTAGAAAAGATAAAATAACGACTTTTCTCATGTTTATTATTTTCTTTTTCAGGGTGGACTGTAACATCCACCCTTTACGGTAAACGTTCTTATCCTTTTGCCGCTTTCAGGTAATTGATGAGCGGATTGGCATACATAGTCAGCAAAGCATGACGCAGGAAGGCGGTGTCTTTGTTGGGAAGATCGACTTTGGCAATCTGCTGTTCCAGATATTTTTCAAAGTGCTCTTTTTCTTCTTCTGTGTACTCGGCCGTGAAACGGTTGTCTCCCATCAAGAGGTCACACGCCACATAATTACCTGCAAACAGGCGGTAACTGCTGTGTATATGCCGGTCTATGGTTTCCGATATGGCGGTAAACAAATCACATTTCGGCAAATTGAGTTCTTTCAGTTCGTCCAGTTCATGATTCAGACAGGCGGAAGTCTGGAAATGGATGCGTCCCTTGTATCCGTAAAGGCCGGTCTGCATATTGATCAGGTCGTCTTCGGGACTTTTCTGGAAATGTTCGTCGTCGCGTTTTTGCTGCAACTCTTTTGCTTTCAGGAAGTCACACGGGTCGTATTCGTAAGAAATGGCTAGCGGAACGATGTTCAGTTCTTTCAGTCTTTCGGTAACATCGCCTTCACCTGCCATGGCCATCATTTTCAATACACTGTCCTGGGTACGGTCATTGGAATCTTTGGCACGTCCCTGACGTTGCGCTATCCATAAATTCTCATGTTTTTCCTTCATGGCGAAATGCATGTAGCGCGACATCAAGGCAGATGCTTCCAGTTTCTGCCGCATGTTGAGGCCGCGTTTCACGATGAATGATTTATTGACACGTACCAGCTTATGAATCCATGGGTAGATGAGCAGGTTGTCGCCGATGGCGATCTCTACGGTTGTCATTCCGTTGTCTATCAGTAGGATAGATAGAAAAGCCGAGTCCAGAATAATATCACGATGATTGGAGATGAAAGTGTAGTTCCGGGTTAAGTCGGACAAGGCGGAACAGTCGAATGTCAGTCCGTTGGCTGTTTTTTTCACTAAATCCCATAATAGTCCGTAAAAGAACGCTTTTTGGAATTCCAGGTTTGTTTTGCATTGACGCATCTTCATGGCAAGACCTTCGAAAGGTACGCCCGGCATAACAGACTCTACCACTGTCCGGAAAGCGGGATCAGCGATTAATTCTTCATAGATTTGCGGCAACTCTTCGGGAGTGTACGGACGAATCTCGTTAAATTCAGCTGGTATGTTCATAATTTATAAAGGTTAGTCAGTGATATCACTAAAATTTATTTTCTATAATGTCAGTCATCACATCTTTTATATCCAATCCTGCTGCACGCACCTGTTGGGGAATGAAGCTGGTAGCTGTCATGCCCGGAGTGGTATTGATTTCGAGCAAGTTTACTTTTTCGCCTTCGGTAATGATATAGTCAATGCGGATAAGGCCGGAGCATCCCAGAATGTCATAAATGGCCGAGGTGAGCAGACGTACACGCTCGGCTGTATCTTCGGGCAGGCGGGCAGGTGTGATTTCCTGTGACTCGCCGTTGTATTTGGCTCCATAGTCAAAGAATTCGTTGGCACTTACCACCTCGGTGATGGGGAATACCACTTCCTTGTCCGAGGTCTTGTAACAGCCGCAGGTGATTTCCGTTCCTTTCATAAAGGCTTCAATCATTACTTCGTCACTTTCCTCGAAAGCTTTTTCGATGGCGGGTTGTATATCTTCCTTAGTCTTTACTTTGGTGACACCGAAGCTGGAACCGCCGGCGTTGGGCTTGATGAAACAAGGCAGACCGATTTTGTTGATTACTTCTTCGTCTGTAATTTCAAATCCTTTACGCAGGATCAGTGATTCGGCTACGCGGATACCGAAGCCTTTCAGGTATTGGTTGCAGGTGAATTTATTGAAAGTCATGGCCGATACCAGTACGTTACAACTGGAGTAGGGGATTCCTAACAGGTCGAAGTAACCTTGCAGGATACCGTTTTCCCCCGGAGTTCCGTGGATGGTGATGTAGGCGAAGTCGAATTGTTTCTTTTCGCCGTTCTCCATGAAACTGAAGTCATTACGGTCTATCGGGGTTTTGGAGCCGTCCGGAAGGACTACTTCCCACCGATGCCCTTCCATCTCTACTATATATAGGTTATAACGCTCTTTGTCAATGAAAGAGTAAAGTCCCTGTGCACTGCGCAAGGAAACGACAAGTTCGCTGGAATCTCCTCCGGCTACTATGGCAATAGTACGTTTCATAGTTCTTCTCTGTTACTGATATAGTTTCTCCACTTGTCTATCAGGTTTGTCATATCCTCGGGCAGCGGAGAGGTGAAGAACATCTCTTCGCCTGTACGGGGATGGACAAAGCCCAGCGTCATGGCGTGTAATGCCTGGCGGGGGCAGGTCTCGAAACAGTTGTTTACGAATTGTTTGTATTTACTAAAATGAGTTCCTTTTAAAATTTCGTTTCCGCCATAACGCTCATCGTTGAACAGCGTGTGTCCGATGTGCTTCATGTGGACACGTATCTGGTGGGTGCGTCCCGTTTCAAGTACACACTCTACCAGCGTGACATAGCCCAGACGTTCCAGTACCCGATAGTGGGTGACGGCGTGCTTTCCTTGGGCGGGGTCACTCAGTACGGCCATTTGCATGCGGTCTTTGGGGTTTCGCCCTATATTCCCTTCTATGGTTCCTTCGTTATTTTCTACGACACCCCATACCAGAGCATTGTATTTACGTTTGGTGGTCTTGTTGTAGAACTGAAGTCCCAAATGAGTCTTGGCATCGGGGGTCTTGGCTACCACGAGCAGGCCTGAGGTATCTTTGTCTATACGGTGGACTAATCCCACTTGCGGATCGTTAGGGTCGTATTTGGGATTGTCTTTCAGATGCCATGCTATGGCGTTGACCAGCGTGCCGTGGTAGTTTCCGCATCCCGGATGCACTACCAGTCCGGCCGGTTTGTTGACTACCATCAAATCGTTGTCCTCATAGACTATATCCAATGGAATATCTTCGGGAATGATATCATTATCATAACGTGGACGGTCCATCATCACCGTCAGCACGTCGCAAGGCTTTACTTTATAACTGCTTTTCACCGGTTTGCCGTTCGCCATGATAAGACCGGCGTCGGCAGCCTTCTGAATACGGTTGCGCGAAGAGTTGACAAGCCGTTCGAACAAATATTTGTCCACGCGCACCTGTGACTGTCCTTTGTCTACTACTACACGGAAATGTTCATACAGTTCGGCAGGGTTGTCCACTACCGGTTCCACATCATCCAGTGTGTCGTCCAGTTCATCCACATATTCTTCTTTCATCATCACTGTGTGTTAAGTTTAAAACCAGGATTCGTCTACCACCGGTTTGTCATCGTTCGCAGTTCCGGATTCATTTACCAATGCAGAATCTTCGGGCATGGTTTCATTGCCGTTGCCTACCGTGAGTGTCAGTACGGCTTCGTGAGGAACCTTTTCTCCGGCTTTCAAGTCGCGTCCTCGGTATTTTATGCTGTATACCCAGTCTTTTTCGCCGCTGATATATTCGGGTTCGGTTATTTTAAAACCTAATGCACGTAATTTGGCTTCGGCCTGGCGGAGAGAACTATTATCCATGACATCGGGAATGGCTACCTTGGGGGCGCTGTCTGCATTGACGGTCAGATAGACGGTTCTGCCCGACTTCACCTTGGAGCCACCGGCGGGATTCTGTTCCAGAATAGCACCGGGGGCTATTCCTTTTACATAGCTGGAGTCTATGACGATTGATTTTAGTGACTGCTTGTCGAGTTCATTTTCTGCGATCCGCAGATTCATTCCTTTTACATCGGGCACTACCACTGCTTCGCCGTGGCGTGTATAGCTGTCCAGCCATTGAAGGGTTCCCCAGGCTGCTGCCACAATGACCACTACCATCGCTATCAGATTGAGCCAGAAGAAGCGGTTATTCTTGAATGAAAAGAATTCTTTGAATGTTACCATATCTAACTTAATTATTTCGGGTCAAAGATACGACAATTTCATTTCTGTTCCTACATTTAGTTATGAATATCATATACTTTTTGTACCTTTGCACCCCGAAAAAACGACCTGTTTCCTGTCAGAGTAAACAAAATTGAGGTAAAAAGAAGATGAACGAGACAACAAATGAACAAGAGGTGCTGCTATTGCGCCGTAAACTAGACCTTTTATTACGTACCGGCAAGCTGCTGATGGAGAGTGCGGCAGACACTAACCGGATTGAAAGAAACATGAAGCGCGTGGCCGCTTATCTGGGCATTCCGGAAGAGAAACTGCATATTGATATCCGGTGGACGATGCTGATGGTCAATGTGAGTGACGAGAAGCACTCTTTTTCCAAGTTTCAGAAATGCGAGAAACATGGCATCAATATGGAAGCCATTTCAAAAATCAGTAAACTTTCGTGGCGTGCCATTGAGCAGGATTATTCATTGGATAAATACGAGGAAGAACTGGAGAAGATTGCTCGTCAGGAGCGTAATTATACCCCCTATGTCGTGGCAATCTGTACCGGGTTTGCCTGTGGAGGGTTCTGCAAGCTGTTTGGTGGTGACTGGATTGCTTTTCTGATTACGGCTATTTGTACTTTTGTGGGGTTCCGTACCCGTGCCCGTTGTATTGAGTTCGGTATCAATGTATATATGAGTATTGCGATCTCTGCATTTTTATGTACTTGTCTGGCTTATGCGTTTTCTTTTTCAGGTTTATCTTCCACTCCGTATCATCCGTTGCTGGCCTGTACCTTATATATAGTTCCCGGTGTGCCGCTGATAAATTTTGTGGACGATATGATTGACAATCACTTGTTGGTAGGTATTACGCGTGCAGCCAACACGGTAATGATGGTAGGAGGCATGGCGTTTGGTATCGCTTTTGCCTTGAGGCTGTTGGTGATGAGTGATGTGACTATCGACCAGAAGTTCAGTGAACTGAGCATGGTGCCGCACGATGCTTATTGGGTATATGCTGTTGCGGCTGCTATTGCGGCTATGGGATTCGCCACTATATTTAATGTGCAGAGACGTTTGTTGTGGGTGGTGGCTGTAGGTGGAATAATTGCAGTATGTACCCGTAACTTTGTAAACTTTGAATTAGGATATGGTCCGGTGATCGGTTCGTTTATGGGAAGCTTTGTTGTGAGTTTGATAGCTGTCAAAGCCGTTCATTGGTTTCATGTTCCTAATCATGTGCTGACTATTCCTTCTGTCATTCCGATGGTTCCCGGTGTCTTGATGTATCGTTCGTTGCTGGCGCTTATCAATATGCGTGGAGTGGTAGGAGAAGTGACACTTGCTTTTTCCAATGGTATTAACTCGGCGCTTATCATTTTCTGTATAGCCTTGGGGGTAGCTGTTCCTAATATTTTTGCCCGGCGTTACATAGCCAAGGACCGCCAGCGTTTTCTTACACAGATGTTGGCGGAACGCAGAGCTCGTGGTAAATTTATAGAGTGGTAGCTGGTGTATGTAAGCAGTATTCATAAAAACTTGATAGACAAAGAAAAAGGATTTTCCATTGCGGAAAATCCTTTTTCTTTGTCTATCAAGTTTACTCTGTTAATTTCTGGGTAAGGCTTCTTTTACTACCATTGGACGCCCGGCATATTCTGCGCCGTTCAACTGTTTGATAGCGTTTGAAGCTTCTGAAGTTTCCGGCATTTCGACAAAGGCGAAACCTTTTGATCTTCTTGTATCACGGTCAATGATTAACTTGACTGAGCCTACTGTTCCATACTCTTCCATAACTTCTCTCAAATCTACTTCCTTAACGTTGTAGCTAAGGTTTCCAACATACATATTCATAACTGTCAATATAAAAAATTAATAATCTAACAACGAAATTTCAAGAAGCTCTAAATCAGGAATGAATATACTCAATGTGGATAACTGAGAAGATACATGATGAGAATAAAACTAGAATAAATCTCTAATTGTTTGTTGGACAAAGTAAACTCTTTCATTTGGATTATGCACTATATTTCTGCTTTTATTCCATATTATATATCATTTATTATTATAAATGGTCGGAAATTAACACAATATGGAATGAAAACAGGGTTTTATAGGGTTATTGAGTGTTGACAGGCGGTTTCTCTCTGTATTGGGTAGGGGAACAACCTGTATGCTGTTTGAATACAGTGCTGAAATATCTGGCGGTCGAGAATCCTGTCTTATCTGCTATGTCATTGACACTGAGTTCTGTATGGAGAATAAGCCAGATAGCTCTCTCCATACGTATTTTGGTTATATAGTCGTTGGCTCCCATATCTGTCAATGCTTTCAGCTTATTGTATAAAGAAGCTCTGCTGATTCCTATTTTGTTGCAAATGAATGGAATACCCAACTGTTCGTTATCCAGATGTTCTGTGATTATCTGATTCAGGCGATTTAAAAATTCTTCATCGGCCGAACTGAAGGTTCCTTCTTCGGGTGGCGGCAGAGGACCGATGTCTGTATAGCGGGTACGCATCAGTTCCCGGTTATGCAGTTGGCTACAGACAATTGCATACAGCATACTTACTTCAAAAGGTTTTGTGATGTAGGCGTCTGCTCCGTTTTTATAACCATATAGTTGGCTTTCTTCGTCATTACGTGCAGTGAGCAGGATAACCGGGATATGGCTTATTTCCAAATCTTCTTTTATTTGTTTACATAGCTCATAGCCGTTCATATGGGGCATTTGGATATCGCTTACAACTATATGAGGACGTTTTTCCCGGCAAAGACGCAATGCTTCCTCTCCATCGGCTGCTACCCATATTGTCTTAAACCGGTCTTTCAGGGCTGTTGCCAGATAATCGGTCAGGTCTTTGTTGTCATCTACTATTAATAAGGTATGGCTTTGGGCTGTTTTATTTTCTTCCTGTTGTTCGGGAATGCTTTCTGTTTCTTGCGTGGGTGCCAAAAGTGTATTCAGATATTCTTGTGGGTGCAGCGTGATATTTCCCGGTTCGGTATTTAATGGAAGTTCGAACCAGAAAGTAGCTCCCGGACTTCCGAAATTCTTGTTGTCGTAGGCTCCAATGTTGCCTCCGTGTTGTTCGACCAGTATTTTAGAATAGGACAATCCGATTCCTGTGCCGGGACGACTGTTGTTGCCTTGGTAAAAGCGGACAAAGAGATTGTTGGTATCCACATCTTTCAGTCCCGGACCTTGGTCGGAAATGGATATGCGTACTCTTGTCCTGTCTTCCGACAAACGGGTTGAAATGCTGATTGTACTCTCATCGGGAGTATATTTCAATGCGTTAATTAATAGGTTGGTCAGGATAGTGGTACATTTTTCTTTGTCGAAGCACAAGGTTTGAATCTCCGGCTCAGGTTGATAGACGAGTGTGATGCCTCTGACGGAGGCTTCCGGTTTAAAATCGGAAATCAGTTGCTCCGCCCATTCATCCAATTGTATGCTCTGGATATGGAGTGTGCTTTGTCCTACTTCCATTTTGCGAACATTCAGAACAGTATTCAGAATGTTCTTCATCCGTTCAGATTGTTTACAGATGCTTTGGATCAACGGATAATTTTCGTTGTCGGCGGTAAGTTTGTCCATTAGTTGTTTCAAGGGTGCATGTATCAAGGTCAGTGGAGTCCGGAGCTCATGGCTGATGTTGATGAGAAAGCGCACTTTTTCTTCGTATACCTGCTGTTCATGTTCTTTCATTGCCCACTTTAGCTTGGTTTCTTTGTTGCGCAATATCAGGATGAAAGTGAGGATGACACTGATGAAGATAAAAAGGGTGCAACTTAGGATGAACCAGCCGGATTTATACCAGGGAGGCAGTACTGTCAGGGTAAGAATATCATAGTCTGCTGTCCAGTCACCGTTGCGGGTACTACAGGCGGCTTTTATGTGATAACTGCCTGTAGGCAGACTGCTTAAGTTTATTTCCGGTAAATAAGAATAGATGTTTTGTCCGTTCAGTCCTGTAATGGTGTATCTATACATGGGTTTGCGGAAAATATCCTTATCACGGGTGATGATTTTGATGATGATCGGTTTGCTTTTTTCATTGACACTAAGTTGGTGGTCGTTTGATATCCGGTCGTAGACACGTTCTCCGCCCACTAGGATGTCGGCCAGTTGAAGAGTGGGGAGAAGTGCGGGTTCGTCAGGTAAGTGCCGGTTGATATGTAGCAAGCCGTTTACACCTCCCATATAGACATCTCCGGATGAAGAGAGCAACCGGGGTTTCTCCAGATATTCGTTTTGTACCACTCCGTCCGGTTCACCGAATAAGATGAACTTCTTTTCTTTAATCAGATATGCGAATAATTTTTCTTCCGTTCCTATCCATACACGTCCTTGCCGGTCACAAATGAGCGAGCTTATTTCATTAATCAGGGTATTGGGGACAAGGGTATATTGCTTTGTACCCGGATTATAATAACTTAAACCATGGTTACTGCCTATCCATAGCAATCCGTTCTCGTCTTGTGAAACAGAATTGAACACGGTGTCTGTTTGACAGGTAAATATAAGTTCCAGTTCGTTGAGGCTGGAGTTGATATGATAGATATGTTCCAAATCGTGCAGATAGCAATCCTCTCCTGTGCTGTTTATGGGTAACAATGTACCGACAATATCAGTGATGCCTTTTCCCTTGGTGATGGGAATGAATTGCTTTTTACCAATATGGTATTTATAAGGTATTTCGGATAACATCAAAATGGTTTCAGGAGTATTTTGATATACATTGACTGTTTTTCCCCGATGGCATAAAATATCATTAATGCTGTCGTTGATAATGACAAGCGGCTGATATCGGTGGGTTTCTTTATGAAAGATAAACAGGCCTTGGCTGAATAGCGAAACCAGCAGATGGTCTTTGTCCATGCCGGTGATGGAAGCCACCTTTTCTTCCCAGGTAGAAAGTATGTGATGAAACTTTCCGGTGGCCGGGTCGAAGAGGTTGATGCCCCCTCCGTCTGTTCCGATCCATATTTGATTGTCATGGTCCTGATAAATGGATAGGATTGTTTTCTCACTCAGTCCGTAATTCTGTCCCGGCAGTACGTCTTGATAGGTTTTCATTCCTACCTCTTTAATATTGATTAATCCGTTACGTACACTTCCTGCCCACATATTGTCGCTTTTGTCGTTATATAGACAAAGAATAGAGTTGGCAGGCAAGGAGTAACGATCTCCCGGAATGTACCTCAATGTCGATATCTTGCCGGTCTGCGGATTGAGAATATGGATTCCTCCTCCGTCTGTACCCATCCATATTTGTCCGTTATGCTCTTCTAATGATAGCACTACATTGGTTTTGAGGGGAGAGTTTTGTGTATGATAGGTCTGTAATTGTTTTCCATTGCGGTCATAACAGCTTACTCCCTGATTGTAATGAGCTACCCATACATTCCCTTTTTTATCAATCAACAGTGAGATAATCTGTTCACTGTTGAAGGGAACAGGACGGGTGTTGCCCGTAGCGATATCAATAAACAGAGCTTTTGCCCATCGGTTGGTGGCCAGGAGAGTGCGGGAATCCCATTGGTAAAGATTGGAAATATGATACTTGCCGTTCGGCTTCAACGTATGGAACAGGTTGATAATATGGTCTTCATAGTTGTATTTGTATAGACTGCCTCTTCCCCCGAAGATTACTCCGTCCTCCCATAGGCAAAGAGAACTGGCTATTACCGGATTGTTGTCTTTATCCCGCACAAGGGTAAACTTGTCTTCTTTTTCATTGTAGCGGAATACTCCCTTTTCTGTGATGGCCCAAATGGTATGTTCTTCATCTTCCAAAATATGTGTGACATTACCGCGCAGATATCTTCGCTGTTCGTAACCGTCGAATCGTCCGATTCCTGAGCGTGTCCCTATCCAGACATATCCTTTTTCCTGACTGACTTCCATACAGCGTACCATGGAGGAAAGTCCGTTTTGAGAGGGGATTTGTTGGAAAAAGTACTGTTTGGCTTCTGATATAGAATGCAGTAGAGTGAATAGAAGGAGCAAGGACAGGATTCGTATGTTGTGGGCAGATGTTTTCATTGCTTACTCAAGGTTTGGGAACAAAAATAGTTGATTGTCTTGAATAACACAACAAAATGACGTATGAATAATGCGGACAACCGATAAAAAGTCTCTTTTTGGCTGATTAATTCCTGTCTGCTCCTTCGTTTCCTTTTATTTTGCTATAGCATCGTAAACAGCTTTTGCCATCACTTTCGCTCCTTCTTCATTGGGATGGATATGGTCGGGGAATAATTCCGGCATTCCATCCATTGCGCTGTGAAGGTCAATGACAGGCAGCTTGTTTTTCTTGGCAACCTTCTTAATCATAGGTATAATCTCTTTTGAGATGATATCATCATTAATGCTTTCTCCGGTAAGATATGCCTTTGAAGGATAGCATAGATAGATTTCAGGTTGTGAGGGAAGGGCTTTAAAGGCGTCAATCATGGTTTGTGTATCTTTTATGAAATCTGCTTTATGTACCCAGTTGAATGACTTGCTGTCATTGGTTCCCAGTTTGATAACAACGATATTGGGGTTGAACGCCAATGCTTGTTGGTAAGCTTGTTCTTTCATATAAGGGCGATCACCTTTATTCAGCATGGTACGTGCGCTGACTCCAAAGTTTTTCACCCAGTATTTATCTCCTAGCAAACGGCCTAGAACGGAGGGATAGCTGTCGTGGCTCCGGTTTTTGATTCCTGCTCCGTAAGTAATGCTGTTGCCTACACAGGCTACCCGGACAGCATCTTTACGGGGAGCTTTGAAACTGCGCAACCAGGCGGATAAATCGTTTAACATCTCATTCTTGTAAATGAAGTTTTCGCGGATACCCCAGCCATGTCCGCCACTGGCATAAATATGGAGTACGGCTGGTACATGATTCTTGTGCAGCCCCAGGTAATAATTTACCCCATTGGCAGGAGGAACTGTCTTGTCATCGTCACTGTAGGCGATAAAGGCGCAGGGAGTTTCTTTGGTTACTTGTTTCTCATTGGAAAATTCGGTTTCCAGTTCGGCGGAAGCGTCCTTACCTAAAAGATTATCGTGAGATCCTATGTGAGTATAGGATTTATCCATGGTGATGACAGGATAGAACAGGATTTGAAAGTTAGGGCGGAGTTCGGGGCGGGCATGTGTGGCGATGGTTGAAGCTAGATGCCCTCCGGCAGAGGAGCCCATTATACCTATATCATATGGATTCAGATTCCATACATCGGCACTGTCGCGCGCCATTTTCATGGCAGCTTCGGCGTCCGAGATGGGGAGAGTGCGGTCACCATGAGGCATCCGATATTTCAGTACAATCAGTGCGATGCCTTGTTTGTTGAAGTAAGGTGCCCAGTCATAGCCTTCGTGGTTGACAGCCAGTCCGCCATATCCGCCACCCGGACAGGCTACTATGGCACGGCCTGTCGCCAGTTCGGGAGCCGGAAGGAAGACGCGGAGCGAAGGGGTGTCAATATCAAACGGTTGGGGAGCCTTTTGGGCGGCCAAGGGAAAAGATGCTGATAAGAAGAACAGCAGGATCGTTAAAATAGAAAGTTTTAGTTTCATAATATATTGATTAATGGATAAAAACATATTTGACGATACAAAGTTACTACAAAAAAGTGAAATGCGGAAAGATATAGTGATAGAATTGAGTTACAGGGGTTTCAGTTGTACTTCCGATTATTCGTGAAGCCATCGCAATCACCGCTGAAGCCAAATCAGGACGCCGCTACGTTACTTGTCCGTAACCATGCACGGAATGGCGACAAACGGACACGGATAACGAAACAAGGCGTTAAGGATTAGTGAGTTACTGACAACTCACGCAACAAATCCGGTTACGGAAAAAGATTGCGCCGTTCCTCCCCGTTTTGCGTACCGACACCGGACTCTTCACCAACTAATTTTGAACCTAAAAAAATTAAGGACGATGAAGAGTACATTTTCAGTAATCTACTACCTCAAGCGTCAGGTAGTGAAAAAGGACGGGACAGTACCCGTCATGGGACGCATCACGGTGGACGGCAGCCAGACGCAGTTCAGCTGCAAGCTGACCGTCGATCCCAAGCTGTGGGACACCAAAGGGGGACGTGTCACGGGCAGAAGCTCGGCGGCACTCGAAACGAACCGCATGCTCGACAAGATGCGTGTGCGTATCAACAAACACTATCAGGAAATCATGGAGCGTGACAACTTTGTCACGGCGGAGAAGGTCAAGAACGCCTTTCTCGGACTGGAACACCGCTACCACACGCTGATGCAGGTGTTCCGCCAGCACAACGAGGACTACGAGAAACAGGTGGAGGCCGGCATGAAAGCCAAAGGCACGCTCTTGAAGTACAGGACCGTTTACAAGCACCTGCAAGAGTTCCTCACCATCCGCTACCG
>ERZ812616.2792-NODE-2792-length-13670-cov-2.999119_pt1 | contig 13670 bp, 14 predicted proteins | sample MGYA00376249_ERZ812616 | MGnify/ENA primary metagenome ERZ812616 (study PRJEB26924, sample SAMEA4378265) | human gut metagenome | biome: human gut; feature: human-associated habitat; material: faeces | place: China | collected 2013 ... | reverse complement strand
TTTTCTCAGGTCTCTAGTAATTGAAATAATAAATAACATGGAAAGCAGAGGTGTTGTGTGAGAGTAATCACGCTTCTGCTTTTTAAAATTATTTGACAATACGAATATCACACTGTGATTACGATCACATTAGCAGTTATGCCCTTATGCTAAAAATTATCTCCAGTTACCAGAGATAATGAGAAAGGTAACTTCCCTCTCGCGGGGGAAGTTACCTTTCTTTTTTTTTGCCTTACGGAAATTGGAGCTAACTATGTCAATCGAATCTCTCAATGCGTTCTCAATGGATTTTTTCTCCCTGAAAGGTAAAACCGCAATTGTTACCGGTGGGAATAGCGGTTTAGGCCAGGCATTTGCCATGGCGTTGGCCAAAGCTGGCGCAAATATCTTTATTCCTAGTTTCGTCAAAGATAACGGCGAAACAAAGGAAATGATTGAAAAACAGGGTGTTGAGGTGGACTTCATGCAGGTGGGTATCACCGCAGAAGGCGCGCCGCAGAAGATTATCGCTGCTTGCTGTGAGCGTTTCGGTACAGTTGATATTCTGGTTAACAATGCCGGTATTTGTAAGCTGAATAAGGTGCTGGACTTCGGTCGTGCCGACTGGGATCCGATGATTGATGTGAACCTGACCGCCGCATTCGAGTTAAGCTATGAAGCTGCAAAAATTATGATCCCGCAGAAAAGCGGCAAAATTATTAATATCTGTTCATTGTTCTCTTACTTAGGTGGACAATGGTCACCTGCATATTCTGCCACTAAACATGCTCTTGCCGGGTTCACCAAAGCTTATTGTGATGAACTAGGTCAATATAATATTCAGGTAAATGGTATCGCCCCTGGCTATTATGCAACAGATATTACGCTGGCGACACGCAGTAATCCAGAAACCAATCAGCGCGTTCTTGATCATATTCCGGCAAACCGTTGGGGCGATACTCAGGATTTAATGGGCGCAGCCGTATTCCTCGCAAGTCCGGCATCGAATTATGTCAACGGGCATTTATTAGTGGTTGATGGCGGTTATTTAGTGCGCTAACCCATAACGGTGGTTTCTGTTTTCTCTTATTAATGATTATTCCATTTTTATTATCAGGAAGGAATTACTATGTCTTTATCTCGCGCAGCGATTGTCGACCAGCTAAAGGAAATTGTTGGTGCAGATCGCGTAATTACCGATGAAACAGTATTGACCGTTTTCGTAAATTTCCGGATATTCATGGCATTTATACTTTGCCGATTCCGGCAGCGGTCGTAAAACTCGGTTCCACAGAGCAAGTATCCCGTGTGCTGAATTTTATGAATGCGCACAAAATTAACGGTGTGCCGCGTACCGGTGCTTCCGCCACCGAAGGTGGGCTGGAAACTGTTGTAGAAAACTCGGTGGTGCTCGACGGCTCCGCCATGAATCAAATCATTAATATTGATATTGAGAATATGCAGGCGACGGCGCAATGTGGTGTTCCGCTGGAAGTGCTGGAAAACGCGTTGCGTGAAAAAGGTTACACCACGGGGCATTCTCCGCAGTCAAAGCCGCTGGCGCAGATGGGCGGCCTGGTAGCAACCCGAAGTATCGGGCAGTTCTCCACACTCTACGGCGCAATCGAAGATATGGTCGTTGGTCTGGAAGCAGTATTGGCTGATGGCACCGTCACACGCATTAAAAACGTGCCACGCCGCGCGGCTGGCCCGGACATTCGTCACATCATCATCGGCAACGAAGGTGCATTGTGCTATATCACTGAAGTAACAGTGAAAATCTTTAAATTCACCCCGGAAAACAACCTCTTCTACGGCTATATCCTGGAAGACATGAAAACCGGCTTCAACATCCTGCGTGAAATCATGGTGGAAGGGTATCGTCCGTCAATCGCTCGTTTGTATGACGCTGAAGATGGCACCCAACACTTCACCCATTTTGCCGACGGAAAATGCGTGCTGATCTTTATGGCTGAAGGTAACCCTCGCATTGCGAAGGTGACGGGCGAAGGGATTGCGGAAATCGTTGCCCGCTACCCGCAATGCCAGCGCGTGGACAGCAAGCTGATCGAAACCTGGTTTAACAACCTGAACTGGGGACCGGATAAAGTGGCTGCCGAACGTGTGCAGATCCTCAAAACCGGCAACATGGGCTTTACCACCGAAGTATCCGGCTGCTGGAGCTGCATCCACGAAATCTACGAAAGCGTTATTAACCGTATTCGTACTGAGTTCCCGCACGCCGACGACATCACCATGCTGGGCGGTCATTCCTCTCATAGCTATCAGAACGGCACCAACATGTACTTCGTCTACGATTACAACGTCGTTGACTGTAAGCCGGAAGAGGAAATCGACAAGTACCACAATCCGCTCAACAAGATCATCTGTGAAGAAACCATTCGCCTCGGCGGTTCGATGGTGCACCACCACGGTATCGGTAAACATCGCGTTCACTGGAGCAAACTGGAACACGGCAGCGCGTGGGCGTTGCTGGAAGGGCTGAAAAAGCAGTTCGATCCTAATGGCATTATGAATACGGGTACTATCTATCCGATTGAAAAATAATGTGTCAGGCAGCGTTCCGCGATGACGGGGCGTTGCCTTTTCGGCTTCTCAGGCGAGAAGCCGTTCTTATTACCGGACAATGAAGGGGTAAAGATGAACACTTCACCGGTGCGAATGGATGATTTACCGCTTAACCGTTTTCACTGCCGCATTGCTGCGCTCACTTTCGGCGCACACCTGACCGACGGTTATGTTCTCGGCGTCATTGGTTACGCCATTATTCAGCTTACGCCCGCCATGCAACTGACGCCGTTTATGGCGGGAATGATCGGCGGCTCGGCGCTCCTTGGTTTGTTCCTTGGCAGCCTGGTTCTTGGGTGGATCTCCGACCATATTGGTCGGCAAAAAATCTTCACCTTCAGCTTTTTGCTGATTACGCTTGCTTCGTTTTTACAATTTTTTGCCACCACGCCAGAGCATCTTATTGGACTGCGCATTTTGATTGGCATTGGTCTGGGAGGCGATTATTCAGTAGGTCACACCTTGCTGGCTGAATTTTCCCCGCGCCGCCATCGCGGTATTTTGCTGGGCGCATTCAGCGTGGTGTGGACCGTAGGCTATGTGCTGGCAAGTATTGCCGGACATCACTTTATTTCCGAAAACCCGGAGGCCTGGCGCTGGCTACTGGCATCGGCAGCTCTGCCCGCGTTGTTGATTACGTTATTACGCTGGGGAACGCCAGAATCACCACGCTGGCTACTGCGCCAGGGGCGCTTTGCAGAAGCTCACGCTATCGTGCATCGCTATTTTGGTCCCCATGTTTTACTGGGCGATGAAGTGGTAACGGCGACCCATAAACACATCAAAACCTTGTTCTCTTCGCGTTACTGGCGGCGCACGGCGTTTAACAGCGTCTTCTTTGTCTGCCTCGTAATCCCATGGTTTGTGATTTATACCTGGCTGCCAACTATCGCCCAGACTATTGGTCTGGAAGATGCGCTGACTGCCAGCCTGATGCTTAATGCGTTGTTAATTGTGGGCGCGCTGCTGGGATTAGTTCTGACGCACCTGCTGGCACATCGCAAATTTTTGCTGGGAAGTTTTTTGCTGCTGGCGGCAACGCTGGTAGTCATGGCCTGTTTGCCTTCCGGCAGTTCATTAACGCTGCTGCTTTTTGTTCTCTTCAGCACCACCATTTCGGCAGTCAGTAATCTGGTGGGCATTTTGCCTGCGGAAAGTTTTCCTACTGACATTCGCTCGCTGGGCGTCGGTTTTGCCACTGCCATGAGTCGACTTGGCGCGGCGGTAAGTACTGGCCTGCTGCCGTGGGTGCTGGCGCAGTGGGGAATGCAAGTCACCTTATTGCTCCTGGCGACAGTGTTGTTGGTTGGTTTTGTTGTGACCTGGCTATGGGCACCAGAAACTAAAGCCCTCCCGCTGGTGGCGGCGGGAAATGTAGGAGGTGCGAATGAACATTCTGTTAGCGTTTAAAGCCGAACCGGATGCCGGAATGCTGGCGGAAAAAGAGTGGCAGGCGGCGGCTCAGGGTAAAAGCGGACCGGATATTTCGCTACTGCGAAGTTTACTCGGTGCTGATGAACAGGCCGCTGCCGCGCTGCTGTTGGCGCAGAGAAAAAACGGTACGCCGATGTCTTTAACCGCGTTGAGCATGGGGGATGAACGGGCATTGCACTGGCTGCGCTATCTCATGGCTCTTGGGTTTGAGGAAGCTGTATTGCTGGAGACGGCGGCAGATCTGCGCTTTGCGCCGGAATTTGTCGCTCGCCATATTGCCGAATGGCAGCATCAGAATCCGCTGGATCTGATAATTACCGGCTGCCAAAGCAGCGAAGGGCAGAATGGGCAAACGCCATTTTTGCTGGCGGAAATGCTGGGCTGGCCCTGCTTCACCCAGGTGGAGCGTTTCACTCTCGACGCGCTGTTTATCACCCTCGAACAGCGTACTGAACATGGGTTGCGTTGTTGCCGGGTTCGCTTGCCTGCGGTGATTGCCGTGCGTCAGTGCGGTGAAGTGGCCTTGCCAGTACCGGGAATGCGCCAGCGAATGGCTGCGGGGAAAGCAGAAATTATCCGTAAAACTGTTGCTGCCGAAATGCCAGCGATGCAGTGTCTGCAACTGGCAAGAGCAGAGCAACGACGCGGAGCGACGCTGATTGATGGGCAAACGGTAGCAGAAAAAGCTCAAAAGCTATGGCAGGACTATTTACGCCAAAGGATGCAGCCATGAATATCGCAATTGTGACAATAAATCAGGAGAATGCCGCAATAGCAAGCTGGCTGGCGGCGCAGGATTTCAGCGGTTGTACCCTGGCGCACTGGCAGATTGAACCTCAGCCTGTAGTGGCGGAACAGGTGCTGGATGCGTTGGTGGAACAGTGGCAGCGAACGCCTGCGGACGTTGTTCTCTTTCCGCCGGGAACGTTTGGCGATGAACTGTCGACCCGGCTGGCCTGGCGTTTACATGGTGCAAGCATCTGCCAGGTGACTTCGTTAGATATTCCAACCGTAAGCGTGCGCAAATCCCACTGGGGAAATGCGCTAACGGCGACGCTGCAAACAGAAAAATGCCCGCTATGCCTTTCCCTGGCGCGTCAGGCGGGAGCAGCGAAAAACGCCACGTTGCCCTCTGGAATGCAACAACTGAACATTGTCCCGGGTGCGCTTCCGGACTGGCTGGTTAGCACAGAGGATCTGAAAAATGTTACCCGCGACCCATTAGCTGAGGCCAGACGGGTGCTGGTGGTGGGGCAGGGCGGAGAGGCAGATAACCAGGAAATCGCTATGCTGGCAGAAAAGCTGGGAGCCGAAGTGGGCTACAGTCGGGCGCGAGTGATGAACGGTGGCGTTGATGCTGAAAAAGTGATTGGTATTTCCGGACATCTGCTGGCACCTGAGGTGTGTATTGTTGTTGGCGCTTCTGGCGCAGCAGCGTTAATGGCGGGCGTACGCAATAGCAAGTTTGTGGTGGCGATTAATCATGACGCCAGCGCTGCGGTATTTTCACAGGCAGATGTTGGCGTGGTTGATGACTGGAAAGTGGTGCTGGAGGCACTGGTGACAAACATTCACGCAGATTGCCAATAACGTGTTGCCGGATGATCCTGCCTACGGTTCTGGCCTGGGGACTTGTAGGCCTGATAAGACGCGTCAAGCGTCGCATCAGGCGCTGAATGTCGGATGTGGCGTGCGGCCTACAAATCAAACCAAATTCAATTGGTTACGATTATCCCGTCAAAGTAATTTTTTCGCTAACGTCCAGACCCCGGTATTGGTGGTGGAAAGCGCCACGACACCCGCGTTAATCGCATTACGCGCATCTTCTTCATCGCACACCAGCCCACCGGCAATCAGCGGTTGGCGGATTTTCTCTGTCACCCAGCCCAGCACTTTGGGCATACAGCTTGGCAGGATCTCAATACAATCCGGATTCGATTGCGCAACTTGCTTATCAATGTTGTGAAACGAAATTGAATCAACAATAAACAGGCGATGAATACAGAAAAAACCTTCCGCTCTTGCCGCTTTCAACATTGAGGCTTTGGTACTGATAATGCCGTCCGCCTCGGTCACCAGTTTCAAAAACTGAATAACGACTTCTTTATTTGACGCGCCTTCCAGCAAATCAACATGAATAAAAGCATATTTCCCGGCGTTCTTAATCTTTTTAACGATATTACTGATGGTGCAGATATTGCCGTACAACACGGAAATAAATTGGCATTCAGAATCGATTGCCAGTTGCAGGCTGGCATTATCTTTAACGGCAGCAATCACCGGATTCTGGCGGAGCAGGTGTAAGAGGGGCATAAATTATCCTTATTATTTATCCAAAGCGGTAGGTGATGCCGAATCCGGAAGGCGGATAGCGCCACTGTTGTAGTGTTGATTCGTCGCACAGCAAACGGCAGGTGCCACACTCCAGGCAACTGCGATAGTCAATACGTAAGTTACCTTCCGGTGTGAGCGAAAAAAGACCTGCCGGACAGGCGTTAATCAACCGTTCTGCCGTCTGGCGCTCAACGGAGTCAGCCGGAACAATGTGCGGCGCATCAGCAACGCGCCAGAGATTACGGGCTACAGACATCGCAGACTCCTGATAACATCGCCCGCCAGATGCCACAGGCCGTGACGACGTAAATGATGCCAGAATAACTGGCGCAGCGGTGGAACAGGTTTATCACCCTGATCCCATAAATCGCGGGAAATATCCTGCATTAACGCAGGCCACGTACGGTACCATCCCGGGCGTTGCAAAAGCGCCGGAACATGCTGATAACGCTGTAGAACATCCCACAGCAGGCTGCGCTCTACGTTGTGATGATAAAGCGGAAACAGATTTTGCGGCTCGCGGTGCTGGCAGGCGCTTATCAGCGTTTGTGCCGCCGCCTGCGCGCCAGTCAGCGCCATATCCATGCCGCGCACGGAAATTCCGGTATTGACGCAACTGCGCAACGCATCGCCCACCAGCAGCCAGCCGTTACCGGCGTATTGCACCGGCATACTGTGCAAGCCACCTTCTGGCACCAGATGCGCACCATACTCCAGTGATTCCGTGTTTTTGATAAGCGGGCGCACTGCCGGATGCGCTTTAAAGCGAGTCAGCAGCTCGCTTGCCGGAACACGACTTTGCGTAAGGGAAGAGAGCGGGCAAACAATCCCTAACGAGAGCGTTTGTTGATTAGTATAAAGAAATGCGCCGCCGGGTAAGTCATCACAGATCCTGCCGCTGAACAGCAACGCTGCGCCTTCGTTATTCTCCAGATGAAAACGTTCTTCAATAGCGGATGTTTCCAGCGACAGCACTTCTTTGATCCCCAACGCCATCGCTTCGCCAGCAGGACGAGTCACTAACCCGTGACGTTCAGCCAGGACGCTGTTGGCACCTTCTGCCAGCACCACATAACGGGCGCGGAGAATATCGTCACCACAAATAACGCCACAGACTCTGCCGTTTTCTTCATACAGTGCATCCACCGTCGCTCCGGGGATGCATTCGACACCTTCTTTTTCGGCTTCGGCAACCAGCCACGGATCGAATCGTGCACGTAATACACTCCAGGATTCACCGCCGGGCTGTAAGCTGGAAAACGTCGTTACGCCATCGGGCGTTAACAGGGAAAGGCTTTCGTGAGTGATGCGTCGTTCAAGAGGCGCGGTCAGATGAAATTGCGGGAGGAGTTCCGCGAGTGCATGGGTATATAACCGCCCGCCGGAAAGATTTTTGCTGCCGGGGATTTCAGCGCGTTCCAGTAACAAAACGGATAAACCCGCTCGCGCGCAGCGTAACGCGCAAGCGGTGCCTGCAATACCGGCACCAATAATAATAATGTCGCAGTCGTCTTCCATGTCATGCCCCAGATATCCAGAACACAACACCCTAACATAGCGTTACTTAAGGGAAATTGACCGCCGACACACTCTTATCATTCGCCGCGATAGATACAACCTGCGGTGCAGGTTTCTTTTACCATCACCGCACTTAACAGCGGCACAACGGGTTTAACCTGATCCCAAATCCATTTTGCTAAAACCTCGCTGGTTGGGTTTTCCAGACCTGGAATATCATTGAGATAATGGTGATCGAGGCGCTCGTAGGTTGGTTTAAACGCCGCTTTTAGTTCAGCGAAATCGATAATCCAGCCCGTATGCGGATCGACTTCCCCGGTAATTTCCAGTCGCACCATAAAGGAATGCCCGTGCAGGCGACCACATTTATGCCCTTCCGGGACGTGTGGTAAGCGGTGAGCGGCTTCGAAGGTGAAATCTTTAAATAACGTGGTGGACATCATAATTTCTCTACAGGACGATAAAACCGCCGTAGAGTACCGGAAAGGCTGTTTTTTCGCATTATCTAAAACGACTTTGTTGCGCAAAATCGCTGATTTATCTTAATGATTGGCTAAATTCATTTGTTTTTCATTAGGTTGGTTAATCTATTTTGTTGTTAAAGACTATTGCTAAAACAGGTTAGTCGATTTGGTTATTAGTTATCGCTATCCCGTCTTTAATCCACACCGTTTGCCCCGTTAACCTTACCTTCTCTTCTGTTTTATGGGCGCTGACAGGGCGCAGAAACAGCTTTGCTTACTGGAACATAACGACGCATGACGACACAGGTCCCACCTTCCGCGTTGCTTCCGTTGAACCCGGAGCAACTGGCACGCCTTCAGGCGGCCACGACCGATTTAACTCCCACCCAGCTTGCCTGGGTTTCTGGCTATTTCTGGGGCGTACTCAATCAGCAGCCTGCTGCGCTTGCAGCGACGCCAGCGCCAGCCGCAGAAATGCCGGGTATAACTATTATCTCCGCCTCGCAAACCGGCAATGCGCGCCGGGTTGCTGAAGCATTACGTGATGATTTATTAGCAGCAAAACTGAACGTTAAGCTGGTGAACGCGGGCGACTATAAATTCAAACAAATCGCCAGCGAAAAACTGCTCATCGTAGTGACGTCAACGCAAGGGGAAGGGGAACCGCCGGAAGAAGCCGTCGCGCTGCATAAGTTCCTGTTCTCCAAAAAAGCGCCAAAGCTGGAAAACACCGCGTTTGCCGTGTTTAGCCTCGGCGATAGCTCTTATGAATTTTTCTGCCAGTCCGGGAAAGATTTCGACAGCAAGCTGGCGGAACTGGGTGGTGAACGCCTGCTCGACCGTGTCGATGCCGATGTTGAATACCTGGCTGCTGCCAGCGAGTGGCGCGCCCGCGTGGTTGATGCGCTTAAATCGCGTGCGCCTGTCGCGGCACCTTCGCAATCCGTCGCTACTGGCGCGGTAAATGAAATCCACACCAGCCCGTACAGCAAAGACGCGCCGCTGGTGGCTAGCCTCTCTGTTAACCAGAAAATTACCGGGCGTAACTCTGAAAAAGACGTTCGCCATATCGAAATTGACTTAGGTGACTCGGGCCTGCGTTACCAGCCGGGTGACGCGCTGGGCGTCTGGTATCAGAACGATCCGGCACTGGTGAAAGAACTTGTCGAACTGCTGTGGCTGAAAGGCGATGAACCTGTCACCGTCGAGGGCAAAACGTTGCCTCTGAACGAAGCGCTACAGTGGCACTTCGAACTGACCGTCAACACCGCCAACATTGTTGAGAATTACGCCACGCTTACCCGCAGTGAAACACTGCTGCCGCTGGTGGGCGATAAAGCGAAGTTACAGCATTACGCCGCGACGACGCCGATTGTTGACATGGTGCGTTTCTCCCCGGCACAGCTTGATGCCGAAGCGCTAATTAATCTGCTGCGCCCGCTGACGCCGCGTCTGTATTCCATCGCCTCCTCGCAGGCGGAAGTCGAGAACGAAGTACACGTCACCGTTGGTGTGGTGCGTTACGACGTGGAAGGCCGCGCCCGTGCCGGTGGTGCCTCCAGCTTCCTCGCTGACCGCGTGGAAGAAGAGGGCGAAGTCCGCGTATTTATCGAACATAACGATAACTTCCGCCTGCCAGCCAATCCAGAAACCCCGGTGATTATGATTGGCCCAGGCACCGGTATTGCGCCGTTCCGCGCCTTTATGCAGCAACGCGCCGCCGACGAAGCGCCAGGTAAAAACTGGCTGTTCTTTGGTAATCCGCACTTTACGGAAGACTTCCTGTACCAGGTGGAGTGGCAGCGCTACGTCAAAGATGGCGTGCTGACACGTATCGATCTTGCCTGGTCGCGCGATCAAAAAGAAAAAGTTTACGTACAAGACAAACTGCGCGAACAGGGCGCGGAGCTGTGGCGCTGGATCAATGATGGTGCCCACATTTATGTCTGCGGCGACGCTAATCGCATGGCGAAAGACGTTGAGCAGGCACTTCTGGAAGTGATTGCCGAATTTGGTGGCATGGACACCGAAGCGGCGGATGAATTTTTAAGTGAGCTGCGCGTAGAGCGCCGTTATCAGCGAGATGTCTACTAATGAGCGAAAAACATCCAGGGCCTTTAGTGGTCGAAGGAAAACTGACAGACGCCGAGCGCATGAAGCATGAAAGCAACTACCTGCGCGGCACCATTGCGGAAGATTTAAACGACGGTCTGACCGGCGGCTTTAAGGGCGACAACTTCCTGCTGATTCGCTTCCACGGCATGTATCAGCAGGATGACCGCGACATCCGCGCCGAACGTGCTGAACAGAAGCTGGAGCCGCGCCACGCGATGCTGCTTCGCTGTCGTCTGCCGGGTGGGGTGATTACCACTAAACAGTGGCAGGCGATCGACAAATTTGCCGGTGAAAACACCATCTATGGCAGCATTCGCCTGACCAACCGCCAGACGTTTCAGTTCCACGGCATTCTGAAAAAGAACGTCAAACCGGTGCACCAGATGCTGCACTCGGTCGGTCTTGATGCGCTGGCGACAGCTAACGACATGAACCGTAACGTACTCTGCACCTCGAACCCTTACGAGTCGCAGCTGCACGCGGAAGCGTACGAGTGGGCGAAGAAGATTTCTGAGCATCTGTTGCCTCGTACCCGCGCGTATGCGGAGATCTGGCTCGACCAGGAAAAAGTCGCCACTACTGATGAAGAACCGATCCTCGGCCAGACCTACCTGCCGCGTAAATTCAAAACCACGGTAGTGATCCCGCCACAGAACGATATCGATCTGCACGCCAACGACATGAACTTCGTGGCGATCGCCGAAAACGGCAAGCTGGTGGGCTTTAACCTGTTGGTGGGCGGTGGGCTTTCCATCGAACACGGCAACAAGAAAACCTACGCCCGCACCGCGAGTGAGTTTGGCTATCTGCCGCTGGAGCATACGCTGGCGGTGGCCGAAGCCGTCGTGACAACTCAGCGTGACTGGGGTAACCGAACCGATCGTAAAAATGCCAAAACCAAATACACGCTGGAGCGCGTGGGGGTTGAGACGTTTAAAGCGGAAGTGGAGCGTCGCGCGGGGATCAAATTTGAACCGATCCGTCCATATGAGTTCACCGGACGAGGCGATCGTATTGGCTGGGTTAAGGGCATTGATGATAACTGGCACCTGACGCTGTTTATCGAAAATGGTCGCATCCTTGATTATCCGGCGCGTCCGCTAAAAACCGGCCTGCTGGAGATCGCGAAGATCCACAAAGGCGATTTCCGCATTACGGCGAACCAGAATCTGATCATCGCCGGTGTACCGGAAAGCGAGAAAGCGAAGATCGAGAAGATCGCCAAAGAGAGCGGGTTAATGAATGCCGTCACGCCGCAGCGTGAAAACTCGATGGCTTGCGTGTCATTCCCGACTTGCCCGCTGGCGATGGCGGAAGCAGAGCGTTTCCTGCCGTCTTTTATCGACAACATCGATAATTTAATGGCGAAACATGGTGTCAGCGATGAGCATATCGTGATGCGTGTAACAGGCTGCCCGAACGGTTGTGGTCGCGCGATGCTGGCGGAAGTGGGCCTGGTGGGTAAAGCGCCGGGTCGCTACAACCTGCATCTTGGCGGCAACCGCATTGGGACACGTATCCCACGGATGTATAAAGAAAACATCACCGAGCCGGAAATCCTGGCGTCGCTTGATGAACTGATAGGGCGCTGGGCGAAAGAGCGCGAAGCGGGTGAAGGCTTCGGCGACTTTACGGTGCGTGCGGGCATCATTCGCCCGGTGCTCGATCCGGCGCGCGATTTGTGGGATTAACCATCAGCCCGGTCTTGTAGGCCTGATAAGAACGCGTGAGCGTCGCATCAGGCAAGGCAAACAGTGAGGAATCTATGTCCAAACTCGATCTAAACGCCCTGAACGAACTGCCGAAGGTAGATCGCATTCTGGCGCTGGCGGAAACTAACGCCGAACTGGAAAAACTGGACGCTGAAGGCCGCGTAGCCTGGGCGCTGGATAATCTGCCCGGTGAATATGTACTTTCTTCCAGCTTTGGCATTCAGGCGGCGGTGAGCCTGCATCTGGTGAATCAAATTCGCCCGGATATTCCGGTGATCCTCACCGATACGGGTTACTTGTTCCCGGAAACCTACCGCTTTATTGACGAGTTAACGGACAAACTCAAGCTCAACCTGAAAGTGTACCGTGCTACCGAAAGCGCAGCCTGGCAGGAAGCACGCTACGGAAAACTGTGGGAGCAGGGCGTTGAAGGCATTGAAAAGTACAATGACATCAACAAAGTCGAACCGATGAACCGGGCTCTGAAAGAACTGAATGCGCAAACCTGGTTTGCTGGCCTGCGCCGTGAACAATCCGGCAGTCGTGCCAATTTACCGGTGCTGGCAATTCAGCGTGGCGTATTTAAAGTGCTGCCGATTATCGACTGGGATAACCGAACTATTTATCAGTACCTGCAAAAACATGGCCTGAAATATCACCCATTATGGGATGAAGGATATTTATCGGTGGGCGATACCCATACAACCCGTAAATGGGAACCCGGCATGGCGGAAGAAGAAACGCGTTTCTTTGGCTTAAAAAGGGAATGTGGGTTACACGAAGGGTAAATATTGCCGGACAAATTAAACGCCTCTGTCAGAAATGATGGGGGCGTTTTTATTTTGCGAGCAGCATTCCTGATTTTAAACGTGAACGCCGCGGGAAGAATTATCAGGTATAGAATGGCGTCGGGTGCTTGAGGCTGTCTGGCGTTAAGCATTCGCGAGGTTCCAGATGGACAAAAGCCCCAGGCGATATTTCTATCAACCTGAGGCCAGCGTTCGAACCCAAACAATTCGAATGTTAGTCTCTTCTTTGCAGGGAGGCAAGACATGTGTATATCACTGTAATTCGATATTTATGAGCAGCATCGAAAAATAGCCCGCTGATATCATCGATAATACTAAAAAAACAGGGAGGCTATTAATGGAACCTTTTAAATATATATGCCATTACTGGGGAAAATCCTCAAAAAGCTTGACGAAAGGAAATGATATTCATCTGTTAATTTATCATTGCCTTGATGTTGCTGCTGTTGCAGATTGCTGGTGGGATCAATCAGTCGTACTGCAAAATACTTTTTGCCGAAATGAAATGCTATCAAAACAGAGGGTGAAGGCCTGGCTGTTATTTTTCATTGCTCTTCATGATATTGGAAAGTTTGATATACGATTCCAATATAAATCAGCAGAAAGTTGGCTGAAATTAAATCCTGCAACGCCATCACTTAATGGTCCATCAACACAAATGTGAACCGCCCCGGGTTTCCTGGAGAGTGTTTTATCTGTGAACTCAGGCTGCCAGA
>ERZ812616.2786-NODE-2786-length-13710-cov-2.519736_pt1 | contig 13710 bp, 10 predicted proteins | sample MGYA00376249_ERZ812616 | MGnify/ENA primary metagenome ERZ812616 (study PRJEB26924, sample SAMEA4378265) | human gut metagenome | biome: human gut; feature: human-associated habitat; material: faeces | place: China | collected 2013 ... | reverse complement strand
TTCTGTTGAATCCCACAGAGTTCCATCAACATCAAAAATAATACTGTCCATAATATAGTCCTTTCAGGAAAAAAATGAGATTTATCATACTGGTAAAATTGCCTTAATTCATATTCTATATGGTAAAATAAAAAAAATCAACTGTCTTTTAGCGGGATTTATGGTATACTGAGGGTACTGTTTACTGATACTGATAATAATAAGACAAAAAACAAGACAGGACTAGAAGAATGCTGAATGACATTGTAAAGCCACTGACAGAGTGGTACAGGCAGAATAAGCGCAGCCTTCCATGGAGAGACCGGCACAATGCCTATTATACCTGGGTATCGGAGATCATGCTGCAGCAGACAAGAGTGGAGGCAGTGAAGCCATATTTTCGCAGGTTCACAGAAGAACTTCCGGATCCGGCGGCACTTGCAGAGTGCCCGGAGGAGAAGCTTCTCAAACTGTGGGAGGGACTTGGGTATTACAACCGCGTCCGGAATATGCAGATTGCGGCACAGACGGTTGTGGAGGAATATGATGGTGTGCTTCCGGCATCTTACGAGAAACTTCTTTCCCTTAAGGGAATCGGAAGCTATACAGCAGGAGCAATTGCATCGATCGCTTATGATATACCGGTTCCGGCAGTAGATGGAAATGTACTTCGCGTGATCACCAGGATTATAGAGGATGATGGTGATATCATGAAGCAGTCTGTAAAGAAACGGATAGAAAATAAGCTTCAGGAGATCATGCCAGGGGAGTACCCCGGAGATTTCAATCAGGCACTGATGGAACTCGGCGCAGTTGTCTGTGTGCCAAATGGCGAACCCAAATGCGATGTCTGTCCGGTGGCTTTTTGCTGCGGGGCAAGAGCTCATGGAACGATCGACAGATTTCCCGTCAAAGCACAGAAGAAAGACAGGAAGCTGGAAGATCGGACCGTTCTTGTGATCCAGGATGGAGAAAAGACAGCAATCCGCAGGCGTCCATCGAGAGGACTTCTTGCGGGATTATATGAGCTTCCGAATCTCCTGGGCCATCTTACACGGGAGGAAGTGCTGGATAAGGTAAAAAATATGCAGCTGGAACCGCTCTATATTGAGAAACTTCCGGATGCAAAGCATATTTTTTCGCATATTGAATGGAGGATGACCGGATATCTGATTCGGGTGGCAGCGCTGGACAGAGGATTGCCATTTATTTTTGCTGAGAAAAAACAGTCTGAAAAGCAGTACGCGATTCCGTCTGCATTCAGAGCTTATGTAAAATACATGAAGGAGGAATCTGGAAAATGAAATTGTTGAGTATAGCAATTCCGTGTTATAATTCAGAAGCATATATGGAGAAATGTATCGAATCTTTGTTAAAAGGTGGAGAAGAAGTGGAGATCCTTGTGGTCAATGATGGTTCTTCTGACCGAACTGCTGAGATTGCGGATGCTTATGCCGAAAAATATCCGACGATCATAAAAGCTATTCATCAGGAAAACGGTGGTCATGGTGAAGCAGTAAATGCCGGAATCCGTAATGCGACAGGCCTTTATTTCAAAGTTGTTGACAGTGATGACTGGGTAAATGAAGAGGCATATAAACAAATCTTAAAAACACTTGAAGAACTGACAAGAGGACCAAAAACACTGGATATGCTGATCAGCAATTTTGTATATGAAAAACAGGGTGCTTCCAGAAAAAAAGTCATGCAGTACAGACGTTGTCTTCCGGTGAATGAAATTTTCGGATGGGACAGTGTGCATATGTCAAAAGGTAAATATCTGTTGATGCATTCTATTATTTATCGTACAAAACTGCTTCACGAATGTGGATTGGAACTGCCGAAGCATACATTCTATGTGGATAACCTGTTTGCATTTGAGCCGCTTCCGTTTGTGAAGAACATGTACTATCTGGATGTCAATTTTTATCGTTATTTTATCGGAAGAGATGATCAGTCTGTCAATGAAAAGGTGATGATTAAGAGAATTGACCAGCAGATCCGTGTCAATAAATTGATGGCGGACGCATTCCATAATTGTCAGTTTGACAGTAAACATCTTAAGAAATATATGCTCAGCTATCTGGATATCATTACGACCGTGTCCTCGATCATGCTGGTACGTGCAGGTACTCAGGAAGCACTGGATAAGAAAAAAGAAATGCTGGAGTATATTCGTGAACAGGATCTCTGGCTGTATCATAAACTGCGTTACAGTATTCTGGGACGTGCAGCCAATCTTCCGGGCAGAGGTGGACGCAAAATGTTTGTAGCTGCTTACAAAGTATGTCAGAAATTCTATGGATTCAACTAAAAAACTTCCCCTTTATGGGGAAGTTTTTTGCGTTGCAGAAATTACTTCTATGAGATCATATTGATTTGTTTCGGTTCCATACATACAGAAAAATCATGCAAAAGGCCAGCGGATTCTCCGTCTTTATGTACGGCCAGTCTGGCTTCACTGTGGATATCAATTTTTTTACAGCGAAAAATGTGGATACCATTGAAATGTGTATGTTTTCCGAAGAAAGCAGTAGGAAGACAACATATTACTTTGGGTTTGCTCAAACTGTCTACAACGATCACATCCAGATAGCCGTCGGAAGGACTGGCATCGGGACAGAATTTGAATCCACCGCCTTCGTATTTCTGATTCATGATGGCAGTAAAATATACTTTGGAAAACTCTTCTTTTTTATTGTCATCCATGAGCAGTGTCATAGAAGATGGCTTCAGGAAAAGCAACTGTTTCAATGCGACAAAGAGATAGACCAGTTTGCCGAGGCCGATTTTGTTCAGGACTTTTTTCATAGGAGTGACGCCAACTTCATGGCATACCGCTGCGTCAAAACCGATTCCACAGCTGATCGCGAAACGACTGCTGCTGGAACCACAGGAAATATGAGGAACGTCCATCAGATGTGGACGTTTATCGGAAAGAATCAGTTCGAGTGCCTTCATAGGATCCTGTGGAAGTTTCATACTGCGGCAGAAATCGTTTCCGGATCCGGTGGGAATGTAGCCGAAAATGACACGGGAAATATCTTTTACTCCGCTCAGGACTTCCTGTATCGTACCATCACCGCCAACGGCAATCAGCTTGATTTGACTATCTTCCGGAATCGAGGCAGTAATGGAAGCAGAAAGCTTAACAGCATGTCCTTTATATTCTGTAAAAAAAGTTTGGTATTTAATATTCCGTTCACGCAGAATGTTCTCCAGATCCCTCCAGATCAGAGCACCTTTGCCGGAACGGGAGTTGGGATTTATAATAAAATAGTACATGAGTTCCTCCCTTATGTTCTCGTTTATCATAGCATGTTCGACAGAAATTTACAAACATTTAACACTGTGCAGGCCGGAAATTTAACGTTCATTTTTTATACTTTGCAAAAAGATAAAAAAGAACCTGTTTGTGAAGAAACAGACAGGCAGGAGGAAATAAATGATCTATCTTGTAGAAGACGATGAGAGTATTCGTGAACTTGTAGTATATACATTAAAGAGTCAGGGAATGGATGCAAAAGGATTTGAACGACCGTCCCTGTTCTGGAAAGAACTGGAGAAAGAAGTGCCGGCATTGATTCTTCTGGATATCATGCTTCCTGAAGAAGACGGAATATCGATTTTACGAAAACTGCGTACCAGACCGGACACACGCAAGATTCCGGTAATCATGCTGACGGCCAAAGGCACAGAATATGATGTGGTCATGGGACTGGACAGCGGTGCAGATGATTATATCCCGAAGCCGTTTCGTATGATGGAGCTGATCTCACGTATCAAGGCACGGCTTCGTCGGGCAGAGGATAAAGGCGCAGAAGAATATCATCTGGAAAACCTGTATCTGTGTCCGGGAAGACATATAGTGACGGTGGATCAGGAACCTGTTAATCTGACATTGAAGGAGTATGAGATGCTAGTGCTGCTTCTGAAAAACAGCGGAATGGTTTTATCAAGAACACAGCTTCTGAATCAGATATGGGGATATGAATTTGATGGTGAAAGCAGAACTGTGGATGTACATATCCGGACACTCAGGCAGAAGCTGGGAAGCGCCGGAGATCTGATTGAAACAGTGCGTGGCGTAGGATATAAGATTGGAAGGTGACATACCTTCCTTTTTTTGTTGGGATATGATATACTCACATCAAAGCAGATTTAACTGAAAGCTTGCTGGGAAAACAGACAGCAACGGATAATAACCTGAGAAAGAGGCAGAAGTATGAAGTCATTGGTAATAGCAGAGAAGCCATCTGTAGCAAGGGATATTGCAAGAGTACTCCATTGTACCCAGAAGGGTAACGGAATCCTTGAGGGCAAAGAATATGTTGTAACATGGGCCCTGGGACATCTTGTGACACTTGCAGATCCGGAAGAATATGATAAGAAATATATGAAATGGGATATGGAAACTCTGCCGATGATGCCGGATAAAATGAAACTTGTCGTTATCCGACAGACTTCCAAACAATATCAGGCAGTGAAGACACAGCTGTTCCGAAAAGATATCGGTGATATCATCATTGCAACCGATGCCGGAAGAGAGGGAGAACTGGTTGCCCGCTGGATTCTGGATAAGTCCGGATGTCACAAACCAATTCGCCGTCTGTGGATATCTTCAGTAACCGATAAAGCAATTCGTGACGGATTTCACAATCTGAAAGACGGCAGAGATTATGATAATCTTTATCGTGCGGCAGTTGCCAGAGCAGAGGCAGACTGGTTGGTTGGAATCAATGGAACAAGAGCGCTGACCTGTAAACATAATGCACAGCTTTCCTGCGGGCGTGTACAGACACCGACACTTGCAATCATTGCGAGAAGAGAAGAAGAAATACGTAAGTTTAAACCAGAGGATTACTTTGGAGTAACTTTGCAGGCTGGTGGAATACAGTGGACCTGGAAAGATGCGAAGAACGGAAGCTATCGAACTTTTCAGAAAGAGCGTGCGGAGGAGATCCAGAAGAAGATTTCCAATACGGATCTGGAACTTGTATCTGTGGACAGAAAGCCTAAGAAAACAATGGCTCCCGGACTTTATGATCTGACGACTCTGCAGCGGGAAGCAAACCAGAAATATGGATTTTCCGCAAAAGAAACACTCAATATCATGCAGAGATTATATGAGAATCATAAGGTACTTACGTATCCGAGAACGGATTCCCGTTATATCGGCAAGGATGTTGTCCCGACGATCAAAGAGAGACTGAAAGCCTGTGGAACCGGCCCATATCGAAAACTTGCCGGTGCGCTGCTTACTAAACCAATCCATACAAACGGAAGTTTCGTGGATGATAAAAAGGTCAGTGACCATCATGCGATCATTCCGACAGAGCAGTTTGTACAGCTGGATCATATGACAAATGAAGAGCGCAAAATCTATGATATGGTTGTGCGGAGATTTTTGAGTGTTCTTTATTCTCCATTTGAATATGAACAGACTTCCATGGAAGGGAAGGCAGCGGGACAGAGTTTTGTGGCAAGTGGCAAGACGGTTGTGAGTGCTGGCTGGAAAGAAGTTTACGAAGGCGGAAGCACGGACGATGACGAAGAAGAGCAGACACTGAAAGACCAGAAGCTTCCGGTATTGAAACAGGGAGAGAAGCTTCCGATAGGCAGTGTTCGTCTGACAACAGGTAAGACCAAGCCGCCGGCACATTTTACTGAGGCAACGCTTCTGGCGGCAATGGAGAATCCGGTGAAATATATGTCCTCAAAAGATACACAAGCAGCAAAGACGCTGGGAGAAACCGGTGGACTTGGCACAGTTGCCACCAGAGCAGATATTATTGAAAAACTTTTCCACACCTTCCTTATGGAAAAGAGAGGCAATGAAATCTATCTGACTTCCAAAGCAAAACAGCTTCTGGACCTTGTACCGGAAGATCTTAAGAAACCGGAACTGACAGCAGACTGGGAAAAGAAACTGTCTGATATATCCAAAGGCAAACTGAAACAGAAAGTCTTTCTTGATGGAATTCGCGAATATACCGAGGAGATCGTTGGTGAGATCAAGACAGGAACGGGAACCTTCCGTCATGATAATCTGACGAATAAGATCTGTCCGAACTGTGGTAAACGAATGCTTGCAGTAAATGGCAAGAACAGTAAGATGCTGGTATGTCAGGATCGCGAATGCGGATACAGAGAGACGATTTCACGTACAACAAATGCACGATGTCCGAAATGTCACAAGCGAATGGAGATGCTGGTCAAAGGCAAAGAAGAAACATTTGTATGTGCATGTGGATATAAAGAGAAACTGTCATCTTTCCAGGCCAGAAGAGCCAAAGAAGGAGCCGGTGTCAACAAAAGAGACGTACAGAAATATCTGAAAAAACAGCAGAAAGAAGCAGCAGAACCAGTAAACAATGCGTTTGCACAGGCACTTTCCGGGATTAAACTGGATTAAATTTCTGCCGGAAGTTTCACAGATAATAATTGAATAAGGTAAAAATAGAACTGCTGTAAATGGCAGTAATAAAAAGGAGTGTGGGCTTTATGGAGTTACAGAAATATCAGAAATGTTCAAAAGTAACCCGTGGACTGAGAAAAGCAGAATTTGTACTGAAAAATGCCCGTATTGTGAATGTTTTTACCAGAGAGATCCTGGAAGGTGATATTGCGATTCAGGATGGAATGATCGTTGGAATCGGAAACTACCAGGGTGAAGAAGAAACAGATCTGGGCGGCAGGTATGTCTGTCCGGGATTTATAGACAGTCATCTGCATCTGGAATCTACACTTGTGACTCCGGCAGAGCTGGTAACAGTGGCGTCCCGGCATGGAACGACAACGTTTATCGTAGATCCACATGAATCGGCCAATGTGTCCGGATTAAAGGGCATTGATTATATTTTGAATCAGACAGAAGACGTGGATGCCAATGTTTTTGTTATGATGCCATCCTGTGTTCCGGCAACTGCGATTGACGATAATGGATGCACGCTTACTGCACAGGATATGGAACCTTATCTTTCAAAAAAAAGAATTCTCGGACTGGGTGAAGTCATGGACTACATATCAGTTGTAAAGGGTGATGAAGCCATGCACCAGAAACTGGAACTGTTCAGTGATAAAGTCAGGGATGGACATGCACCATTTCTTTCTGATATGGATCTGCAGGCATATGCGATGGCCGGAATTGCTACAGATCATGAATGTTCAGACTTTGCATATGCGATGAGAGAGCGTCGAAATGGCATGGTCGTGCATATTCGTGAAGGCAGTGCTGCAAGAAATCTGAAAGCAATTGTGAATGGAATCGTAGAGAATCAGATGAATGGAGAAGGATTCTGCTTCTGTACAGATGATAAACATATCGAAGATATTGAAAAAGAGGGTCATATCGACCATAATGTACGTAAGGCTATCGGACTTGGATTGAATCCGGTAGATGCAATCTGTATGGCAACCATCAATTCTGCAAAATGTTATGGATTAACACATCTTGGGGCGATTGCACCTGGATATCAGGCAGATCTGCTTGTTGTGGATGATCTTGAAAAGATGACGATCCAGGATGTTTACTATAAGGGCAGAAAAATTGATCAGGACGGAGAGATCATTGTAAAAGAATGTCCATCAGAACTGAAAAATACAGTTCATGTTGGAAAATTTTCAAAGGAAGACTTGCGGCTGGAATCTCCGGATGGTATATTCAATGTAGTCGGAATGCAGGAAGGTGAAATTACAACTGTCCGTAAAAATGTACAGATACTTCATGAAATGGGAGTATTCACCGCAGATGAACAGTATCAGAAGATTGCGGTGGTTGAAAGGCACAAAGCAACTGGAAAAACAGGTGTCGGTGTTGTGAGTGGATTTGGTATTCAGGGTGGCGCAATTGCGTCAAGTGTATCCCATGATTCTCACAATATCATTGTAATTGGTGACAATGATGAAGATATGTATCTTGCTGTACAGGAACTGATCCGTACGCAGGGCGGTTATACACTGGTTGCAGATCATCATGTATATGATACACTGGAACTTCCGATAATGGGACTGATGAGTGATGCAGGTTTTCAGTACAGTCATAGAAAACTGGAACGAATGATCCGCAAGGCACACGAGATGGGTGTGCCGGATGCTATGGCGCCATTTATCACTCTGTCCTTTATGGCTCTGCCGGTCATTCCAGAGATACGCGTTACTCCACGGGGAATCTATAATGTGTGCAGCGGTGAGTTTTATCAGAATTAAAGACAGATAAGTGATTACAGATTCATGGTAATCATTGCAACAATACAAACAATAAAAGAGGAGCAGCAGTTTATTATGCCAGTATTTGATTTCAGCAACAGCAAAACAGAAAAGAAAGATCCGGAATGTACTTATACGATGTTCCAGTCCAATGAAAAAGTACCTTCAGCAGAAAAACCGATTCTGGTTATTGAGAACAGAAACCGTCAGTGGAAACATCATTCCTGTGGTGTATTTTCCAACCCAAACCAGAAATCATCCTTCGAGTTTAAAGAGGATGATGGCGTGTTTCCGGCAGATATCTTAAAGATTGATGCACGTTTTGTGAGCCTCGTAAAATGGCTGGGCGAAAACCATATTAGTGTACGATTATCTGGACAGAATACAGAAGATGGATATGCAATCTATAAGATTCGTGAAACTGCGTTTGGAGGAGCCGGAAAACTTTCAGCAGAAGATGGATTCCTGCAGTTTATGATCGAACGTCTTCTGGCAAGTAATGCACCGACAGAGCTTCCGGATGGAGATGAGGAAGATGAGGACGGCGATGATATGAAGCTGACCAGCATTCAGAGCATCACGGATTTTATGACCTGTGCAGGAAGGACCATGCCGGATAATATCCGTCTCTGGGCAAGAAGAAACCTTGCTGTTGCGAAATCTCATGAGGTATCGCAGGAAGAACGCAGACATGCACAGAGAGCACTGTCCATTATGATGAATATTCAGTGGAAAAATAACTATTTTGAATCCATTGATCCAGTAGAGGCGCGCCGTATTCTGGATGAAGAACTCTATGGAATGGAAAAAGTAAAACAGAGAATCATTGAGACGATCATTCAGATTAACCGTACGCATACACTTCCGGCATACGGGCTGCTTCTGGTTGGTCCGGCAGGAACCGGCAAATCCCAGATTGCTTATGCAGTTGCACGTATCCTGAAACTTCCGTGGACAACATTGGATATGAGTTCCATTAATGATCCGGAGCAGCTTACCGGAAGTTCCCGTGTCTATGCCAATGCAAAGCCTGGAATCATTATGGAAGCATTTTCCATGGCAGGCGAGTCCAATCTTGTATTTATTATCAATGAGCTGGATAAGGCAACCAATGGCAAGGGAAATGGTAATCCGGCGGATGTACTTCTGACACTCCTTGATAACCTTGGATTTACAGATAACTATATGGAATGTATGGTTCCGACTGGCGGTGTTTATCCGATTGCGACAGCCAACGACAAAGCACAGATCAGTGCTCCGTTAATGTCCCGCTTTGCGGTCATTGAACTTCCGGATTACACAGCAGAAGAAAAGAAAGTTATTTTCTCCAAATTTGCACTTCCGAAAGTATTAAAACGCATGAGTCTCAAAGAAGAAGAGTGCGTAGTGGCTCCGGATGGACTTGATGCAGTGATCGATCAGTTTGCTGATACGACCGGTATCCGTGATCTGGAACAGGCGGCAGAACACATTGCTGCAAATGCTCTGTATCAGATTGAAGTAAATCATGTATCTTCTGTGATTTTTGACGCGGATATGGTGAAGAAGTTATTTGAATAAAATCGGTAAATACTTATTTCATACACAGTAACTAAAATTTTACTCCGGAATGTAAAAATATACTTGCATTCCGGAGTCCTTTTTGTTATACTACAAAAAGTTTCATAAGTAGATTTTTATGAAATGTTTTATAAATTTCATAACTGGTTCGAAACCCTCCCAGTATAAAAAACTAGGTCATGCAGGTATCTTCCGATCGTCGATACCTTTTTCTGTGGAGGATTTTTATAAAAATCACCTGGAAGAAGGAAAGGTTGGAAGTTTTTTTATGCGTAAAATTATTATAGACTGTGATCCGGGAATTGACGATGCACTTGCGATCATGCTTGCTGCAAATTCTCCGGAACTTGATATTCTGGCAATCACAACAGTATCAGGTAATGTGCCATCTGATATGGGGGCGGCTAATGCACGAAAGGTTCTGAAGCAGCTTGGCAGAATGGATATTCCAATCTATATTGGAGAAGAAGTTCCGCTCCGGGAAGAATATATTGATGCGAGGGATACCCATGGGATGGATGGACTTGGAGAAAGCTTTTTTCCGGAAGTGGAAGGTGAATATGAGAAGAAGAATGCAGTTGATTTTCTGGCAGAACTTCTGGAGAGAGAAAAAATATCCATTATCGCACTTGGCCCGATGACGAATCTAGCAAAAGTATTTTCGAGAAAGCCGGAACTGATCGCTAATGTAGAAGAGATGGTATCCATGGGAGGAAGTTTCAAGAGTCATGGAAATTGTTCGCCGGTAGCTGAGTATAATTACTGGTGTGATCCGGATGCAGCTGCCGTTGTGTATGATCTTTTTGCAAAGGCAGGAAGCAAGATTCATATGATTGGACTGGATGTAACGCGTGAAATTGTCCTGACACCGAACAGGCTGGAATATATGTGCCGCCTGGATCCGGAGATGGGAGAATTTATTCGTAAGATCACAGGATTTTATATGGATTTTCACTGGGAACAGGAGGGGATTATTGGTTGCGTGATCAATGATCCACTGGCAGTGGCATATTTTATTGACCGATCCATGTGCGATGGATTTGATAGCTTTACAGTCGTTGCAACTGACGGAGTTTGTCGTGGTCAGACTGTTGTAGATTCTATGAACTTCTGGAAAAAAGAACCGAATAGCAGGATTCTTACAGAAACAGATTCTGAAAGATTTTTTGCATTCTTTATGGAACGTGTACTCAGAAAAAATGATGGAAGCAGATGGAAGAAGGATGAATTTAAACTTCTGCATGAGCTGTAGAGAGGTGACAGAATGAAGATAACAATGAAAAGAAACAAAAAAGATTATTCAGAAAACAAGATCAATGTTTACCAGATCTGTCTGGTGGCACTGGCAGTAGGAATCAATATTGTCGGGGGACAGATTGCACTCTTTATGAAACTGCCGGTTTATCTGGACAGCATTGGAACTATTCTGACAGGTGCAGTTCTGGGACCGTGGTTTGGTATGCTGCCGAACCTGATCAGTGGAATTTTTATGGGTATGACAGTGGATATCTATTCGTTATATTTTGCACCTGTGGGTATGATCACAGGTATCATGAGTGGACTTGTTTTTCGTAAGTTATCCGTAAAGAAAGTAAAAGTGCTGTTTGCTGCAGTACTGATCACTGTACCGGGAACGATTGTAAGTTCTGTGATCAATGCAGTATTATTTGGAGGTGTGACCTCATCAGGATCTTCGATTCTGGTCCAGCTTCTTTCCAGAACACCGCTTGGACTGACCGGAAGTATCTTTGCAGTACAGTTTCTGACGGATTATCTGGACAGATGCATTTCTGTATTTGCGGTAAGTGTATTTGTGACGATGCTCGGTGGAGAATTGCGACAGAGACTGACGGGGAATGTGCATAACAGAGCAATATAAAAGAAAAGAGGAGTAATCACACGAAAATTGTGTGAGATACTCCTCTTTTTTGCATCGCTTAAGAAAGAATTGTCGATTTGCGATGCAGTATGCCTTTTATAATATGAATCAGCAGAAGCTCTTGAGCCAGTTGACCAGAGAATCGTGCCATATATTGTCGTAAACTGTTTTCTTCATCTGATCGGTGACGGGACCGTTGTTTGCCATCTTTGCGAGGATGCCAGCCTGGAGCTCTTCGATGGACATGTCTTCCGGAGCTTTGTTCGGATCGAAATTGACAGGCTCCTTTTCAGTAGAGGCAGGAGTTCTATCGGTGTCTTCTTTTGTACTTGCAGCTTCCGGTACAGAGGAAGCTGAGGCTGTTTTGGTTTCTGCAGAGCCTTCGTTTTTGACTTCTTCCTGAGTAACAGGTGTTTCTTCAACGATAGAGTCCTTGTTTTCAGAAAATGTTTCAGGAACAGATGTTTCTTCTGATGGTACCCAGATTTCGCCACTGTTTGCACCCACGCGTACATTGATGTGTCCACCTTCTACAGAAACTTTCTGCCCGGTCAGTGTGCCAATATATTCAACAGCATTTCCGGCAGGAAGATTCATCCAGGCATCGTTGTCGTCATTGTTGACAGTCACAATCACACGCACGCTGTCCAGATCACGTGCAAATGCAAACTGACGATTGGTAAGCTGCAGTTCTGTGTAGCTTCCATAGCTCAGAGCAGGTGTATTCTGTCTGATCTTACCAAGAGCTGCAATGAGAGCAGTGCAAGGATTATCACTGAGGGCAGATTCGTAATCTTCAAGATTAAGTGCTGGTCTCAGACTGTCATCGGAAGAGCGTTCTTTACGTCCTTCGATCCCAAACTCAGAACCATAATAAATACTTGGAACGCCCGGAAGGGTATAGAGCAGAATATGAACCGGAGTAAAGTGCGCCTTATTGGATAGCTTTGTATAGATTCTTTCTACATCGTGGTTATCAACGAAATTATAAAGATCCAGATTTCCCATATTCTGGAGATATTTTACCGTATGGGCGATCTCGAAATAGTTGTGATCATTATGTCCGCTATAAAGTGCTTTGTGCAGAGCATAGTTTGTAACACTGTGCAGAGTCTCTCCATTTACCCAGCGACTGTAATCTCCATGAATTACTTCGCCCATCAGCCAGAAATCCGGTTTGACTTCTTCAGCAGTACGGCGGAGCGCACGCATGAAATCAAAATCCAGTACATCGGCAGCATCCAGGCGGATTCCATCTACATCAAACTCAGAAACCCAGTAACGGATCACATCACAGATATAATCCTGAACTTCTGGATTTCTCTGGTTTAATTTGACAAGCAGATTGTATCCACCCCAGTTATCATAGGAAAATCCATCGTTGTATTCATTGTTTCCCCAGAAATTTACATTACAATACCAGTTCAGATATCTGGAATTTTCACGATTCTGCTGAATATCTTTGAATGCAAAGAAATCGCGTCCGGTATGATTGAATACACCATCAAAAATTACTTTGATTTTTTTGTCATGACAGGCTTTTACAAAAGCAGTCAGATCTTCGTTTGTTCCAAGACGGGAGTCCAGTTTCTTGTAATCTGTTGTCTCATAGCCATGGCCGACACTTTCGAAGAGCGGTCCGATATACAGGGCTGTGCATCCGATTTCTTTGATATGGTCGATCCATGGAAGAAGAGTGTTCAGGCGATGTACCGGTTCTGTGTACTCATTCTGTTTGGGAGCACCGGTAAGGCCAAGTGGATAAATGTGATAAAAAATAGCTTCGTTATACCAACTCATGTCTCATCATCTCGTTTCGTAGTATTTTCTTTTTCATATTTAAATAAAATGTATCTCACCGGGAGATAAAAATCCAGGGGCTGTCGTTAAACGGCAGCCCCTGGATTTTGTTATTTAATATGAAATTATAACTGAGGACCAGCAGCAACAAGTGCTTTACCAGCAGCATTTCCTTCGTATTTAGCGAAGTTCTTGATGAATCTTGCAGCAAGATCTTTAGCTTTTTCTTCCCACTGAGCAGCGTCTGCATATGTGTCACGTGGATCAAGGATTCCTGTATCAAC
>ERZ812616.2783-NODE-2783-length-13727-cov-6.932563_pt1 | contig 13727 bp, 9 predicted proteins | sample MGYA00376249_ERZ812616 | MGnify/ENA primary metagenome ERZ812616 (study PRJEB26924, sample SAMEA4378265) | human gut metagenome | biome: human gut; feature: human-associated habitat; material: faeces | place: China | collected 2013 ... | reverse complement strand
TGCCGATGGGCACACGCCGGGTTTGTTGTATCATATTGCAGGGGCCGCCCGCGGCCTTGCGCAGGCTGCCCTGTATGGGTAACGGGCGGGCCAGGCATGTCCGGCCCCTACAGGCAGCAAAATTTTCAGTACCTCGCATACAGGAAGCTGCCGCCGCCGAGGAAGCGGCCCATGAACAGGAAAACAAAAATGCAGACCTCATAGACGGCCCAGCGGGCGGGCGTGGGCAGGGCGGCGATTTTGGTGCGCAGCGAGACACCGCGCTCATGGACGGCGTCCACGGTCAGCAGAATCGCAATGCCCGCGTAGAGCAGAATTTCCTCCTGCAGGCTCGTCAGGCCAAGCTCCCAATAGTTGGAGAACACGGCGTGCCCGCCATTGCAGAGAATACCCTTAAAAAGCTCTGCCGCGTTGGCAAGGCTGCTGGCGCGGAAAATCACGAACGCACCCGCCAGAATGCAGAATGTGCCCGCCACGCGCAGCGCATGGCGGAGCTTACCCGGGCGGCGGGGCGGCAGGTGGTTTTCCGCCGCTTGGCACAGGCCGTGCAGGCCGCCCCAGACGAGGTAGGTCAGCCCCGCGCCGTGCCACAGGCCGCTGACGAGGAAGGTTATAATCAGGTTTCCGTCCTTGCGCGCCTTGCTGCACCGGCTGCCGCCCAGCGGAATATAGATGTAATCCCGCAGCCATTGCGACAGGCTGATGTGCCACCGCGCCCAGATGTCCTTGACCGAGTCGGCAAAGAACGGCTGGCGGAAGTTTTCCGGCAGGTGCAGGCCCAGCACCTCGCCGACGCCCAGCACAATGTCGGTGTAGCCGGAGAAATCGGCGTAGAGCTGCACGGTGAACAGCACACCGCCCAGCAGCAGCTGGGTGCGGTCAAAGGCGGCGGGGTTGGCAAAGACTGTATCCACAACGACGGCGGCGCGGTCCGCTACGGCCAGCTTTTTAAAGTAGCCCCACGCGCTGCGCTGTACGCCGCGCCAGGCCCGGTCCGTATCCCAGACAGTGGGCCGGTCCAGCTGCGGCATCAGGGCGTCATAGCGGTTGAAGGGACCCTGCGTGATGGAGAGAAAGAACGACGCATAGCACAAAAGGCGGGCGTATTTTTCCTCAGGCAAAATCCTGCCCCGGCGCACGTCACACAGATAGCTGACGAGCTGCAGCGTAAAATAGCCGATGCCCAGAGCGTTCGCCAGCGTGCCCTGCCAGCCCAGCGCAGCGGGCAGATACTTGAGCAGGGCCAGCGGCAGTAGTGCCGCCGCAAGCCCCGCAAGGAACACGGGCTTTTTCGCGGTGCGCCGCCCGCACCACCAAACCAGAAAGCTGCTGCCCGCCAGCACCGGCAGTGCTGCCGGGCAGAGCACCGCGTAAAATAGTAAGTTTGCCCCCAGCAGCAGCTGCCAGCGGCGCGGCGGCGGGCAGGCATACCAAAGCCCCGCCAGCAGCGCCGCGAACAGCACAAAGCCGGGTGATATCACGGCGATCATGGCAGGGCCTCCTTCTTATTCGTCTTGCAGCTTTGCATAATAGGCCATCAGGACGGAGTCGTCCGGGGTGAGGGTCAGCTTTTCCTCCACCGTCTGATAGAAAAGATCGTCAACGCTCTCCCCCGCCGCACGGCGTTGGATCGTTTTGCAGAGAATGGCGGTGAACTTTTCCGCCCCCGCGCCGTTCAGGTGGTGCGCGTCGGAGAAGTCCTCGATTTTCAGATTGATCTCGCTTTGCAGCTTGTACAGCGAGAAATCCCAGTATTCCAGCCCTTCATGCGCGGCGCAGAAGTTCCGCAGCGCATCGACGTAGGACTGATAGTTTTCGGTGTTGTACAGGTAGCCGCTGGGCAGCGGGGCCGTGAACAGCACAAGCCGGATGCCGTTTTCCGCGCAGAAATCGGTGATTTTGTTGAGGTATTCCCAGCCAAAATCCGACAATGGCGCGTCGGCATCTACGTTCAGCAGCGTGGCAAAGCCGTCCTGCGGGATGCCGGTGGTATAGACAAAGCCGCGGCCCCGGTACGCCTCACCGCTGTCCGGGTAGGTCACATAGCCGTAGCTGTCCGGCGTGTAGCCGTCAGTCAGCTTGGCCTTCCAGAGGGCGGGCATTGAGGACGGCGACGCAATGCCGTGGCGCGCGGGCAGCAGCAGGTCGGCATAGGCCGCCAGACCGCCCATCTCCGACAGGTAGGCGTACCGGTTGGGTGAGCGCCAGTCCATGTGGTCGGCCAGCAGATAGCAGGCCAGCGGGATGTTGGCGGACGCGCTCTCATTGTAGCCGGTGTAGAACATTTCGAGATAGACGGTTTTCAGCGGGTTCTGCGCAGCAGCTTCTTTCAGCATATAATAGGAGCCGTCCGGCAGCTGCTGGGACGACCCGGCGTTGAAGCTGTGGGTGCCCAGCGCCGCGTCCGCCTGCGCGGGGTCAACGCTGCGGTAGCAGTGGGACGAGCCCAAAAACAGCGTATCTATGTTTCCGGCGTCGGCATACAGCTCCTGCAGCATGACGCGGGAGTAGGAGTGTACATCATCCACCAGCAGAAAATCCGCAGCCGCCAGCAGTGCCGCCGTGAGCAGCATAAACAGTGCGGCGGCTGCCGCTTTTTGCAGGATGGTTCGTTTCATACGGTTTCCTATCTGTCAGCGTTCGATCTTCATGTGGGGGTGCTTCGGCGTGTAGGCGGCGACGTCCAGCGTCCATTCCGTATTGCCGTTGGCCTCCTCCGCCGTTTTGGCAAAGTCATATTGCGCGTAAAATTCGCGCACCATGGCGTTTTTGGCTGTCGGATAATAATGGCCCATGATGGTTTTGACCCCGCGGGCGGCGGCCTCGGCCACGACGGTGTCCATCATGGCGTCCTCCATGCCGCGCTTGAGCACGCGGCAGCTCATGAGCCAGAGCGTCAGGTCAAGCACATCGCCCTGCTGCCGGCCCGCCACAACGGTGACAATGCCGTTATCACCGAATTTATCCACGAGCTTGCCGCAAAGGCAGAGGTCGTTTTTGTCCCCGGCCATGGCGCGGATGTCATCCTCGGAGCAGCGCAGCGTCGTCAGGTTGAACTGGTTGGACTTGTTCGTCAGCTGGGCAATGCGCTGGATGTAGAGCGGCTCAAAGCCCTTGATCGTGGCCGTCATTTCAAGGCTGTCGAGATACTGGCCGTAGTCGGCAAACGCCGCCTGTGCCTTGGCGCGCTCGGCGTTCTGGTGGTAAAGCTCGGTCTTTTTCAGGTCCTCTTTGGAAAGGGCCGTGACCTCAAAATAGCCGCCGTGGTCGAGGGTCTTGATGTAGTTTTCGGCCCCGTCCAGCGCGGGCACGGCCACACCGGGCACCTGCGCGGCCACGATGGCGCGCTCCGCCGGGTTGTCGTCGGCAAAGACAAAGCTGTCCGCGCCCAAATTCAGCTCGGACGCGATGGCCTTCAGGTTCAGGTCCTTCGGGTCCCAGTTGGCCTTGATGGCGACGAAATCATCGGGGCGCAGCACGCCGTCCGGGTGGTTCAGGCCCGCCAGCGCGTTGGCCTCGTCGTTTTTGGAGTCAACAGCCAGGATGACGCCGATAGATTTCAGCGCCTTGCAGTAGCTCTGGAACTCGGCGTAGACCTGACCCTCGGGCACCTCGGGGCCGATGGCCAGGCCATCCACGCCGTCGTCGCCGACGATGCCGCCCCAGAGCGTATTGTCCAGGTCGAGCACAAGCGCCTTTTTGTTGCGCCCGTACAGAGACTTGATGATATTGGCCACGCTGTTGGCCAGCGACGGGATCGCGTCGAGGCAGATGGCATATTTGTACATGTGCCAGAAGAAGGCGTCGCCCCATGCCGTCAGGCCGTAGTCCGCCGACAGGTAGTCGATGTCGTTGATGTAAAAGTGCTCATGGGACGCGGCATAGGCGTAAAATTTCTGGTTCAGGCGGCTGATGAAGTTGGAGCGGCCATGGGGGTCCCAGATGTCGCGGTTGCCCATGAGGCGGAAGTTCGGGCGGTCAAAGTTGTTCTGGATGACCGGGCAGGCGAATTTTTGCTCCAACGCCTGCCACATCGTCTCAAAATGGGCGTACTGCTCGTCGAGCATCGCGTCGATGGCAGCCTCGCTGTCGGCAGTCGTGGGCAGGGCGGTCAGGTTGCGCCAGTTTGTGTGGATGTAGATGACGTCGGGGTGGAAGTCGTCCAGCTCCGGCGTGCCGAACATGGCGTCCTGCCAATACTGGGCGTACTCGCTCTGGTAGAACTCCGCCTCGATGCCGTATTGCAGCAGAAACAGCCCCAGCTGGTCGGCCACTTCGTTTGTGGTGGACCCGCCGAGGATGGCAATTTTTTTGTGCAGCGGATGCGGGTTCCGGGCCAGCAGCTCACGCCGCAGCTTACGCTTTTTGCGCAGCAGCGTTTCGGTATCGAGAGGGTAATGGAAGCAGTCCATGGGAAGCTCCTTTTATAGTAATAAGCCTTGTGGGCAAAATGTAGGGGCGCATTCTATATGCGCCCGCAAGGTGTGCGGCTGCCGCAGACGGCCCGGGCGGATATGGAATCCGCCCCTACGGACCTTTATCAGCCCATCTCCGCCAGTGCGCCCTTGAGCGCCTGGGCGATCTGGTCGGGGCAGCTGGTGGGCTTGCGGCCACAGGTCGTGCCCTCCATGCGGGCGATGGCGTCCTCGGCCTTCATGCCGGGCAGCAGCTTGGCGATGCCCTTCAGGTTGCCGTCGCAGCCGCCCAGGATTTGCACGCTCTTGATGGTATGGTCGTCGTTCAGCTCCACGACGGTGCGGACGGAACAGGTGCCTTTATTGTTGTAGGTGTATGTCATTTTGATTTGCTCCTTATTTTTGTCTCTTGTAGGTCGATTTGCGCGCCTTGGCTATGTCGCCGATGCGCGCGATCATCTCGTCGCTGGTCGTAAATGCTCCCACCGGGCGCGGCGTCACAGTGTTGATGCCGTGGTAATCGGTGCCGCCCGTGACGATCAGTCCGTTTTCCTTGGCTAAGCGGGTCAGCTCGGCCCTGTCCTCCGGCGTGTTGCGGGGATGGTCGATCTCGACGCCGTCCAGCCGCCCGGCGGCGATCAGCTCGCGCGCCAGCTCCATGCTGTGGTAAACGCTGGGGTGCGCCAGCACGACCACTGCGCGGCTTGCCTTGATGACATCCAGCACGGTATCCACCGGCTCATACCGCGGCGTGTGCAGGATGCGCCCGCGCACGGGCTTGAGCCCGAACAGTGATTTGTATACGGTATTATACATGCCGTCGGCCAGACCGTACTGCCACAGCACCCGCATGACCTGCGCCTTGAACAGCGTGCCGCTGTCTTTGGCAAGCTCGAGCGCCTCCTCGGTGCGGAACTGGGGACAGATGGCTTCCAGCTCCTTACAGCTCTGCAGCATGGCGGTCAGGCGGCGCTCGGCCATCATGGCGGAGAAGTCCGCCAGCGCGGCGCAGTCGTCAGGCCAGTAGCAGAGCAGATGCACGCGGTGGGCGCGCTCGTAGTCGTAGGCGGTCAGCTCGGTGGCCGGGATGAGGTGGACGCCGTTCTGCACGGGATGGGCATAGGCGTAGCGCACGCTCCGGATCGAATCGTGGTCGGAGATGGCCAGATGGGTCATCCCCGCGCAGGCCGCCAGAAACGGCAGCTTGTCCGCCGGGGTCGAACCGTCGGAGAAGGTCGTATGGGTATGCAGATCGCCGGGCATGGGCGTCACCTCACTTGCGAATGTGGATGCTATGGGACATATTATTATACTACAAGTCGAGGGAGAATTGCAAGTAGGGGCGGACAATGCCCGCCCGCAAACCTGGCGCAGCCAGCAAGGCTCCCGGGCGGATATAGAATCCGCCCCTACGCTGTAGGGGTCGATGCTCGTCATCCACCCGGGAGCCATGCGAAGGCCGGAACATTTGCGGGCGGGCAATGCCCGTCCCTACAAATTTTACGCTATTTTCTCTCTTTTTTCAGTTCCTCCAAGTATTCCGCCAGCTCGTCTATGTCGGCGTCGGTGAGAGTGTCGGTTTCGGCAAGGGCGGCTACAAAGTTGCGGGGGCTGCCGCCGAAAAGGCGGCCCCACAGGTTGCGGCTTTCGGCGGGCAGATACGCGGCCCGGGTCAGGGCGGCGGTGTAGAGGTAGCCCCTCCCCTGCTTTTCACGGGTGACGCAGTCCTTTTCCTCCAGCCGGGCCAGCAGGGTCAGCAGCGTTGTGCGGGCGCGGGGCGGGCCGGGCAGTGCCGTTTCCAGCTCGGCGGCGGTCAGCGGCGCGTCGGCATCCCACAGGGTGTTCATGATTTCCAGCTCTGCGTCGGGCAGGCGTTTGATTTTGGACATGGGATGTCTCCTTTTTAAGACAGGCTGCGGCCCTCTACACAGATGGTGCGGGCGTCAAATTTCAGGCTGGCGTTGCCGTTATGAACGTAGAAGGTGTAGCGCTCCACACCGGGCCATTCGGCAGTAATATACAAGCCCTCGCGCGTGAAGTTCCAGACCCCCGGGTCGTCGCTTTGCAGGGTCTCCGGCGGGGTGTAGTCCGGAATGGCGGCGGTCTTGGGCGCTGAGAAATCCAGTGCGTTCAGCTCGTCGTAGGTCAGGTAGCCCGGCAGCCGGTTCCAGTCTGCTGTGTCGCTGAAATCAAGGTTCAGCACTAGCAAGGCGTCGGCCCCGCCGTAAAAATACTGGTTGCGGTAATAGAGGTAGGTTTCCAGCTCGTCCTGCGGCCAATCGCCGGGGTTAAAAAAGTTCTGCGCCCCCGCTTGGGCCAGCGCATCGCACTGGTGCAGCAGCATACGGTACTGGTTGTTGGTCAGATCCAGCTCCCGTGCCATCGGCAGAATCTCAAAATGTGCCGATTGATTCGGGTCGTCAGCAGACTGCCAGCCGCTGATGACCTCACAGGGCTGCGATTCGTCGAACGGTGCAATCAGATAGACATGAAAGCGTCCCTCGCCGTACTGTGTGCCCAGATACCAGGCTTCGGGCGTCAGCTCGGCTTCAAAGGTTGCTTTGACCAGCGCGCCCCGGCCGTCGTTCAGGTAGTCGCGCCAAGTTGTGCCGTCGCCGCGCCGGGTTTCCAGCAGGGCGGAAATATATTCCGTGTCGTAATCCTCGGGCTCCACAAGGCCGCACGCGCCGCTGTGGAAGTAGTAGCCGTTTCCGTCGGTCAGATACTCACTCCAAAGGAAGTCCGCACCGCGCCGCACGGCTGCGGCCCCCGCCTCCATTGAGACGGGCGGCGGCTCCGGGGTCACGATGGGGTTGGCGGTCCCGGACGGCGCCGGTGCGGCAGTTGCGGCGGGTTCCTGCTCGTCTTGTGGGGCCGCGTCGACGGGCTTGCAGGCGACCAGCCCGCCCGCACAGCAGGCAGTCAGGGCCAGCAAAGCCAGCAGGGCGCGTCCGCGGTGCTTGGGGGCGGTGTCCCACAGGGCGGCCAGACGCTGCTTGAACTGGCGCTTGTTCAGGGCAAAGCCGCTGGTCAGCGCGGGGCCGCGGTTCTGGCGCACAGCGGTCAGCAGGGCGTCGGCGTAGGCCGCACGGCAGTCGGCATCGCGGCCACACAGGGTCTCGGCGTCACAGGCCTCCTCAATGTCGCGGCCCGCGCGGGCGGCCAGCAGCCAGACAGCAGGGTTATACCAATGCACGGCACACGCCAGCGTAAACAGCAGCTTTTTGGTGACGTCATGCCGTTTTATGTGGGTCAGCTCGTGGGCCAGCATGTAGTCTGCGCCCTTGGGAGCCGTGCCCGTGGGGGTCAGAAGTACGGGATGCAGCGTGCCCGCCACCATGGGGCTGCGTACCAGCGGCGTGGCGACCATGCGCGGGCACGCCCCCTGCGGCAGGGCGCTGCGCCAGCCGGGGTCAACGGGCTGCGCGGTGCGGCGGACGCGGATGCGCCAGACAGCATAGCCGCCAAATTGATAGAGTGCAACAGCCAGCACGCCGAGGTTCCACGCAAGGGCCAGCAGGTTCAGCCGCGTTGCGCCGACAGCGAGGCGTTCCAGCACCGTGCGGTGTCCCGTCTGCAGCTCGGCGCGGGGCACGATGTAGCCCGTGGGCGCACCGTCCTCCATGGCGACCATGTAGGGCACACCGTCGGCGGGGCGCTCGGTGACTTCCTGCGAAAGGGCGGTCCGGCTGTACAGCGGTGTGGTATCCACGGACACCGCCGCCGGGGCCTGGGGCACAAGCGCGTGCAGCGGCACCAGAAGCAGCACCGCCAGCGTGACCCACAGGCGGCAGAGCCACTGCGGGCCGTAGCTTTTTTGCAGCCGGGGCGCCGCGGCCAGCAATGCCAGCGCGGCCAGGCCCAGCAGAATGCCCTGCACGAACAGCGAAGCAAAAAGTGTGGTGAACATGGGGGTCAGCCTCCTTTGTTCTACAGTTGTAGAAGATATTTTTATTCTACAAGTGTAGAAGGGCGGTGTCAAGGGGTGAGGGTGACAAAGTTTGACAGGGTTGTTTGGTGGAATTGCATAAGGGCGGCAGCGGGCAGGTGGAGGGCCGGGCATGCCCGTCCCCTACAGTGCCATGCTTGTTGAACAGGCGTTGAAGGCAAGGCATACGGGAGGGATGAATCCCTCCCCTGCAAATCATTACCGGGTGGTTGTAGGGCGGCCAGTCCTCTTGCCGCCGCGGACGTTTGCGGTACTATATAACTTTATGGGCTGCCACTGGTAGGGGGCGGCATCCTCGACGCCCCGCGGAGGGGTCAAGACCCCTCCCTACAAATCGCTCGAAAACGGGGCTGCGCACTAAAAAAGCGCACCGCCCCCAGTCGGGAGCGGTGCGCAAAATATCTTTATGCTATGCAAGACTTACGCCAGCAGGGGCTTGCAGGCCTCGGCCAGCTTTTCCTTCTGGGCTTCGGCCTCGGCGAGGTCCTTGCCCTTGGTGGTGAAGTAGGTCTTGATTTTCGGCTCGGTGCCGGAGGGACGCACGACAACCGTCGCGCCGCTTTCCAGCGTGTAGATCAGGACGTTGGCGGCGGGCAGGCCGGTCTCCTCGGGCTTCTTGTAGTCCACGACCTTGACGACCTTGTCACCGGCAAAGTCCTTCGGCGGGTTGACGCGCAGGTTCTGCATGATGTCGGCCATCTTGTCCATGCCGGACAGGCCCGGGAACTCAAAGCTGTCCACCTTGTTCAGGTAGCGGCCATATTCGGTGTAGATGCGCTCCAGCTCTTCCTTGATGGAGGAGCCCTTGGCGCGGTAATAGGCGGCCATCTCGCAGATCAGCATCGAGCCGATGATAGCGTCCTTATCGCGGACGTAGGGACCGGCCAGATAGCCGTAGCTTTCCTCAAAGCCGAAGATGAAGCGGTCCACCTCGCCGTCGGCCTCCAGCTTGGCGATCTGGTCGCCGATCCACTTGAAGCCGGTCAGCACGTTGCGGCACTCGACGCCGTAATGCTCAGCGACCTTGTCAGCCAGCGGCGTGGAGACGATAGACTTGCACATGACGGGGTTCTTGGGCATCGTGCCCTGCTCAATGCGGCCCGCGCAGATGTAGTCGAGCAGCAGAACGCCGACCTCGTTGCCGGAGAGCAGCTCATAGCTGCCGTCCTTGCACTTGACGGCGATGCCGACGCGGTCCGCGTCGGGGTCGGTGGCCAGCATCAGGTCAGCGCCGGACTTCTCGGCCAGCTCCAGACCCAGGCGCAGTGCCTCGAAGATCTCGGGGTTGGGATACGGGCAGGTCGGGAAGTTGCCGTCCGGGTTCTTCTGCTCGGGCACAATAGTGATGTCGGTAATGCCGATGTCGCCCAGAACATGGGTGACGGGCACAAGGCCGGAGCCGTTCAGCGGGCTGTAGACGAGCTTCAGACCTGCGGTCTTGCAGATGCCCGGGCGGATGGAGCGCGCCTCAATGGCGGCATACAGCGCGTTGATGCAGTCGTCACCGACGTACTCGATCAGGCCCTTGGCCATGCCGTCCTCAAAGGAGATCAGCTTGGCGCCGGTCAGGATATCGGTTTTCTGAATTTCGGCGTAGACGATGTCGGCGGCCTCGTCTGTCATCTGGCAGCCGTCCGGGCCGTAGGCCTTGTAGCCGTTGTACTTGGCCGGGTTGTGAGAAGCCGTGACCATGATACCAGCATTGCACTGGTAGTAACGGGTAGCAAAGCTCAGTGCAGGCACAGGCATCAGAGCATCGTAAATGCGCACCTTGATACAGTTTGCCGCCAGAACGCCTGCGGCGGTCTTGGCAAAGATATCGCTCTTCAGGCGGCTGTCGTAGCTGATCGCCACAGTCTGGCTGCCGCCCTGAGTCTTGACCCAGTTTGCCAGACCCTGCGTGGCCTGACGCACAACATAGATATTCATACGGTTGGTGCCAGCGCCCAGAACGCCGCGCAGACCAGCGGTGCCAAACTTCAAAGCCACAGCAAAGCGGTCCTTGATCTCGTCATCATTTCCCTCGATCTTGGCCAGCTCCGGCTTCAGATCAGCGTCTTCCAGCTCTGCAGCCATCCAGCGCTTATATTCATCCAAATACATCTTGCACACCTTACCTTTTGTAAATTTTTCCGCAAAAAAGAACAGGTTTGGTTAAACCTACTTATAATATAAACTCTCCGCGTTCATGTGTCAATTGCGTAATCTGCAACAAGATTTGCAGTTCAAAACCGGCATATGGCACAAAATTCCAAGTTTTTCCCGGTAAAGTCGGGAACTATCCCGGCCTCGCCTGCATTTTCCAGCAGTTCATAACTCTGGCCTGCATCGTCCAGAACGTCCAGCCACTGCTCCAAACCGATGCTGTTTTCACACAGGTAGCGCAGCAGCTGCATTGCCCGGGCAAAACTGTCCTGCAGCAGCACCGCGCTGCGGCGCACCCGGCCATCCTGCTCCTGCCGCAGCTCCATTACAACGCCCTGCGCAGCGGCGGCACCGCAATATACAAGGGTGTGGGCATGCTGCAGCCCTTCCAGTTCTGAATATGTACGGATATAGCGGCAGTATTCTTTGCTCATCATGGAAAACTCTCTCCTCTCTATCGCATTGACATCTTTCCTGCCCTTTACTATAATGAATTCAGAAGTATTTTTGTGTCGAAGTATGACATAATCATCCAATATTTTCCACTTTTGCCAATTCTTTTCCGTCATATCATCCGCTGGGATAAGGGAGAACAACATGTATTCTGTTACCAGAAGCTTTGGTCTGAACGGCCTGAGCGGCTTTGCCGTGGCAGTGGAGGCCGACATTTCCGGCGGTCTGCCCGCCTTTTCCATCGTGGGCCTGCCGGATTCCGCTGTGCGTGAAAGCGCCGACCGTGTGCGCGCCGCCATCAAAAATCTGGGCTTCAAGTTCCCGGACCGGCGCATTACCATCAATCTTGCCCCGGCGGATGTGCGCAAGACCGGCCCGGTGTACGACCTGCCGCTTCTGCTGGCAGTGCTCACTGCCAGCGGCCAGCTGGAGGATGTGCCTGCCGACGCGGCATTTCTGGGCGAACTGGCACTGGACGGCACCCTGCGGCCGGTTTCTGGCGTGCTGCCCATGGCGCTGGCTGCAGCAGAAAATGGCACCCACGCCCTGTATGTACCTGCCGAGAATGCCGCCGAAGCAGCCGAGGCCTGTGCCGACAGCATGGCCGTCTACCCCGCCCACACGGCACGCGAAGTTGTAGATGCCCTGCGCGGCATCTCCCCGCTTGCCCCGGCGGCTGTTGTTCCCTTTGACCCTGCAGACGCATGGGCACAGGTGCCGGATTTTGCGGACGTGATGGGCCAGTCGCTGGCGCGGCGGGCTATGGTCATTGCTGCCGCAGGCGGACACAATGTTTTGCTCATTGGCGCACCCGGCACCGGCAAATCCATGCTGGCAAAGCGTCTGCCCGGCATCCTGCCGCCGCTCACCCGTGAGGAAGCCGTGGAGACCACTAAAATTTATTCCATTGCAGGGCAACTGCCGCAGGGCCGGGGCCTGATCTCTGCACGGCCTTTCCGCAGTCCGCACCACTCGGCCAGTGCCGCGGCTCTGGCTGGCGGCGGCGCACAGTTCCGGCCCGGCGAGTGCAGCCTTGCCAACTGCGGTGTGCTGTTTTTAGACGAATTGCCGGAGTTCTCCCGCGAGAGTCTGGAAGTGCTGCGCCAGCCGCTGGAGGACGGCCAGATCACCGTGAGTCGCGCGGCAGGCAGTGCCACCTATCCCAGCCGCTTTCAGCTGGTGGCAGCCATGAACCCCTGCAAGTGCGGCTACTACGGTCATCCCACCCGGCAGTGCACCTGCTCACCCAGTGCCGTGCGGCAGTACCGCAGCCGGGTGTCCGGTCCGCTGCTGGACCGCATCGACCTGTGCGTGGAGATGGACCCCATCGCCTTTGACGAGCTGCACACCGCCGCCCCCGCCGAGAGCAGTGCCGACCTGCGCAAACAGGTGCTGGCGGCGCGGGCCATCCAGGCAAAACGCTATGCGGCCCCCGGCTACGAGGGGGTGCACTGCAACGCCCAGCTCAACGCCGGGCAGGTGCGGCGCATCTGCCGCATGACCCCCGGTGCGGAACGGCTGCTCCGCGCCTCCTACGATGCACTGGGGCTTTCGGCCCGCGCCCACGACCGCATTTTGCGGGTGGCCCGCACGGTGGCCGACTTGGCCGGCAAGAGCCTGCTGGACGAGGACTCCCTGCTGGAAGCCCTGCAGTACCGGGCACAGGAAAAAGTGGAAGTATAAAAGCTTCTTCGTCTTTGCTTTGCAGATCCGCCCTCCCCGAAAAGGGAAGGGTTTGTGCAGCTTACCGTTACGCGCAAAAAAGCCATCTGTATCTTTCCAAATGCTCAATACGAGCAGAAGATCACAGATGGCTTTTTATAATTGCTTTTTAGAATCTGCGCCATGTATCCGGCAGGAACAGCACCAGCATCGGGAAGATTTCCAGACGGCCGGCCAGCATGTCAAAGATCATCACCAGCTTTGCGGGGTTCGTAAAGCTGCCAAAGTTCATCATGGGGCCTACCTGCGCAAGGCCCGGGCCGATGTTGTTCAAAGTAGCTGCAATGGCTGTGAAGTTCGTCACCATATCAAAGCCATCCAGACTGATGAGCAGGAAGGATACCACGAAGATGAAGAAATACGCGCCCATAAACACATTGGTGGTGCGGATGGTCTCGTGGTTGAGCAGCTTGCCGTCCATGCGGACGGGGGCCACCACCTGCGGGTGCAGCGCCTGCTTGAGCTCCTTGCCCAAGGTCTTGCCCAGAATGAGGAGGCGGCTCACCTTGATGCCGCCGCCGGTGCTGCCTGCGCAGGCACCAATGAACATGAGCACCACCAGAATTTCTTTGGAGAGGGTGGGCCACAGGTCAAAATCGCAGCTGGAAAAGCCAGTGGTCGTGATGATGGAGCCCACCTGAAAGGCTGCCTGACGCACCGCTTCGCCAAAGCTGTTATAAAGGCTGTAGATATTGGCCGTGATAATGCCAATTGCCACCAGAATAATGGCGAAGTAGCCGCGCACTTCCTCGCTGATGGCGCGGTTGAATTTGCGCAGCAGCAGCAGGAAGTAGGCATTGAAGTTGACACCAAACAGAATCATGAAGATGGTCACGACCCACTGGATGTAAGGAGAAAAGCTGGTAAAGCTGTCGTTCTTGAAGCCGAAGCCGCCGGTGCCCGCCGTGCCGAAGGCCGTGAGCATGGACTCAAACAGCGGCATACCGCCCAGCATCAGGAATACCAGCTCCAGCACGGTGAGTGCAAAATAGATGCCGTACAGGATCTTTGCGGTAGACTGCACCTTGGGCACCAGTTTATCC
>ERZ812616.2780-NODE-2780-length-13741-cov-3.075040_pt1 | contig 13741 bp, 11 predicted proteins | sample MGYA00376249_ERZ812616 | MGnify/ENA primary metagenome ERZ812616 (study PRJEB26924, sample SAMEA4378265) | human gut metagenome | biome: human gut; feature: human-associated habitat; material: faeces | place: China | collected 2013 ... | reverse complement strand
GCGAAATGAAGTCTTTAAATAAATTTTGTATACATAATATTAAGGTGGCTGATCTGAGAAGATCGGCCATTTTTATTTTGTACAGCTGTTAATTATTGGGTGCTTTTGCTGTTTTATACTATGATCTGCTTACGTAGTGCCTATGAGAAGAAAGTAAATGCTGAAAAAGCGGAAGAAAGAAAGGAGTAAATATCTGTATGATATAATGATAAAAAAGAAGTTGCAGTTTCTACTGCAACTTCTTTTTTATTGTTACCGGCTACCTAAATCGTCATACAGTGTTTGTAGAAGAACTTTCCCGTTATCCAGACGGGTTTTGCTGTCTGTCGAAGGCTCTTCCAATAGCGGCCTGTTACTTTCATTATCGTAGACTGAGACGCCAGTACTGTCTATATATCCAAAACCGTTTGAGAATGTATAGAAGGAATACTTCGGATAGCCCGGATCAAGTATATCCCGGCTGAATGTGAACTGATCGTGCGGCAGTTTCAACTGACTTAATAGTGTAGCAGCCAGGTCTGTTTGATTAGCATATATGTCAATGATTGCCGGCTCTTTGACTGCTCCGCCCAGCCATATCATCGGGATATGGAAACGGCGAGGTTCATAATCAAGCATGGGTGAAGGGTAACGATAGCCGTGGTCGGATATCAATACGATCAACGTATTCTGCCAAACAGGCAGTTCTTTCAGTTTGTCGACAAAGCTACCGATACAACTGTCCGTGAAAGCAACAGAGTTGAGGTAAGGATCTTCCAGGTGATGGAAAGGCACTTCAAATGGTTCATGGCTGCTTAACGTCAGGAAAGTGCTGAGCCATGGAGTCTTTTCGTTCCTCTCCCTGATCGATTCATACAGATGAGAAAAAGTAATATCATCGTTAGCTCCCCATTTGCTTAGGCGGCTGCTTAGTGGAAAGTCGCGATCGGCCGTGATCTTGCTGTATCCGGAACCGAAGAAATAACTCTGCATATTGGTGAAGTTGATATCTCCGCCATAAAGCATATCGGCTGTGTATCCCTGTTCACCAAGGCTTTTGGCAATGGATGGGAGTGTCTGGCTTTTAGCCGGATATTTCATGATGGAAGTTGTAGGTTGTGCCAGGTATCCGTTCAGTACAGCCACCAGTCCGCGATCGGTACGGAAAGAGTTGGCATACATATTAGTGAATGTTACCCCTTCTTTACTTAGCCTGTTCAGATTGGGAGTGATGCCTGCTTCTCCACCGACAGCTTCAATAGCATTGGCTGTGAAGCTTTCCAAAAGGATGATAAGGATATTGGGACGGTCGGTAGTCAGCAGTTCTGTCTTTTCCGCATTGTTTGTCAGGCTATCGTTGTATTGGGTGAGTGTAGTGTAACGTTTCTGTCTTTCTTCTTCGGGAAAGAAATTGAACTGTGCGGCAAAGTCCTGTTGTTTACTCATCGATGCGATCAGGCTGAATGTCGGGTTGATCGCAGCGTGGTTCAGGAATTGGTTCTTGCTGAAATAAACCATGCCGACATTTGCTGTAGAAGTAGTTACACCTCCCCGGATAGGGATGAACAGGATGCCGCCTACCAGCAGGATAACGATTGTTCCGCCTAATCGCCTGCGCACCGGGGTAGAGGGAAACAATGGAATGATCAACCGTTTGAATAGCCAGTAGATGACCCATGCATAGGCTGCGAACATCACCAGTTGCAGGGCGAAAGTTTTTAGCGGCACACTGGCCAGCGCATCTTTGGGTGATTGCAGGTAAAAGAACAAGGTCGCATCCAGTCGAAATCCCCAATAACCGTATAATGCGACATCGACGGCATAAATTGCTGCCACAAGGATTGCAATAATAAGAAAGTAACCTTTCAATATTTTTTTATAGACAGAGCCCGGCAGCCAGATCGACACCAGTACGCAAAGAAGAGGAATGACAGTCAGATATCCGCTGATTGTACAATCCAGTAATACTCCATGTAAGATTACCTGTAGGTAATCAGTTAGAGAACAGCTGTTCTCTAAAACATGGTATAGCATGAACAACGGTTTCTGGATAGCGAAAACCGGAAGCCAGAGGGCGAACACTGCCAAAAGGAAGATCAATCGTTTACTCATAATGTCGGATATATGGTCTATTAAGAAACGAAGGGCGACTGAAACAGCCGCCCTTCATCTGATTATTTATATAACTTTTCGCGTAGTTCGGCTACTGTCGGATCGGTGATGTAATCATCGTAATCCATCATCTTGTCGATGATGCCGTTAGGGGTCAGTTCAATAATACGGTTTGCCACAGTTTGAATAAATTCGTGGTCATGGCTGGAGAACAGTACGTTTCCTTTGAATGACTGCAATGTATTATTGAAAGCCTGGATCGACTCCAGGTCCAGGTGATTGGTCGGTGTATCCAGGATCAGGCAGTTTGCGTCCGTCAACATCATACGGGAAATCATACAACGCATCTTTTCACCTCCGGATAATACACTCACCTTTTTCAATAGCTCTTCACCTGAGAACAACATACGGCCAAGGAACCCTTTCAGGAAAACTTCGTTGGTATCGCCTGCAAACTGGCTTAACCAGTCGATCAGGTTATAATCGGAGTCGAAATATTTGGCATTATCCAGTGGCAGATAGGTCGTTGTGATCGTTTGTCCCCATTGGAAAGTACCGGCATCCGGCTTTTCTTCCCCGTTGATGATCTGGAAAAGAGCTGTCATGGCACGAGGATCGCGGCTGATAAAGACAATCTTATCATCTTTTTCCACATTGAAGTTTAAATCTTTGAATAAGGTCTTGCCTTCAATGCTTTTAGTCAGTCCTTTCACTTCGAGAATCTGGTTACCCGGTTCACGGTTCGGAGTGAAGATAATACCCGGATAACGGCGTGAAGAAGGCTTGATCTCTTCGATATTCAGCTTTTCGATCATCTTCTTACGGCTGGTAGTCTGTTTGGATTTCGCTACGTTGGCACTGAAACGGCGAATAAACTCTTCCAGTTCCTTTTTCTTTTCTTCCGCTTTCTTATTCTGGTTCTGCTGCTGACGAAGTGCCAACTGGCTTGATTCGTACCAGAAGCTATAGTTACCGGCAAACATCTGCAACTTGTTAAAGTCGATGTCTACAGTGTGTGTACAAACGGAGTCAAGGAAGTGACGGTCGTGGCTCACAACCAGGATTGTATGATCGGAGTTGGACAGGTAATTCTCTAACCAGCCTACTGTTTCTAAGTCGAGGTCGTTGGTCGGCTCATCCAAAAGCAGGTTGTCCGGCTGTCCGAAAAGCGCACGTGCCAATAATATACGTACCTTTTGCTTACCGCTCAGGTCTTTCATCATGCTGTAATGATACTCTTCGGCAATCCCCAGGCCGCTTAAAAGATTGGCTGCATCACTCTCGGCGTTCCATCCTTCCATTTCTGCAAACTTCTCTTCCAGTTCCGAAACACGGATACCGTCGGCATCACTGAAGTCCGGCTTTTCGTAAAGCGCATTCTTTTCGCTCATAACCTCCCACAGTGTGGTGTGCCCCATCAGGACCGTATCCATAACTGTATGTTCGTCGAAAGCAAAGTGGTCCTGGCTCAATACCGAAAGACGTTCTCCCGGACCTAAAGTAACTGTACCGCGTGTCGGATCCAGCTGTTTGCTGATCACACGGAGGAAAGTTGATTTTCCGGCACCATTGGCACCGATAATACCGTAGCAGTTGCCCGGCGTAAACTTCATGTTTACATCCTGAAAAAGGATACGTTTGCCGAACTGTACGTCCAGATTGTTTACCGTTATCATATTTTGTATACCTATTAAATTTCGAAAGAGAGCGCAAAGGTACTAAAAAATATCGGTATAAGAGGGTGTTAAGCTGATCCTTTTCTTTGATTTTCCTATATAGTAGGAAAGAGGCAGGAGCACAGTTTTCAACAGATTCTAAGTTTTATTAAAGAATTCGTCCGGGAATAAAATAGTTACATTAATGTACATATTGAAAATAATTGTCTACTTTTGTGCTCTAAAACATTAAAATAAACTCAACAAAGATGGCTGCAACAAAACGTATTAAGCGTGCATTAGTCTCTGTATTCCATAAAGAGGGACTGGATGAAATCTTAAAAAAGCTTCATAGCGAGGGCGTTAGCTTCGTTTCAACAGGGGGAACACAAACATTTATCGAATCATTAGGCATTCCTTGTGATGCGGTGGAAGACCTGACCGGATATCCTTCAATTTTAGGAGGACGTGTTAAGACTCTTCACCCGAAAGTTTTCGGTGGCATCCTTAACCGTAGAGACAATGATGGCGACAAAGCACAGATTGCAGAATATGAAATTCCTGAAATTGACTTGGTGATTGTAGACTTGTATCCGTTTGAAGAAACAGTAGCTTCTGGTGCGGAAGAACAGGCAATCATCGAAAAGATAGATATAGGTGGTATCTCATTGATCCGTGCCGCTGCAAAGAACTTCAAAGATGTAGTGATCGTAGCATCTAAAGCACAGTATCAGCCTTTGATGCAAGTGCTGAATGAAAAGGGGGCAGAAACTTCCCTGGAAGACCGTAAATGGTTTGCCAAAGAAGCTTTTGCTGTTTCATCAGGCTATGATTCTGCTATCTTCAATTATTTTGACGGACGTGAAGGCTCACACTTCCGTGCAGCCGTAGACCAGCCGATGAACCTGCGTTATGGTGAAAATCCTCACCAGGCCGCTAAGTTCTATGGTAAGTTCAGCGATATGTTCGACCAGATACACGGTAAAGAGATTTCTTACAATAACTTGTTGGATATCGATGCTGCTGTCAGCCTGATCGACGAGTTCAATGAATTGACATTCGCTATCCTCAAACATAATAACGCTTGTGGTATCGCATCCCGTCCTACCGTGCTGGAAGCATGGAAAGATGCACTGGCCGGTGACCCGGTTTCTGCATTCGGCGGTATTCTGATTGCCAACAGCGCAATTGATAAAGAAGTAGCTGAAGAGATCAACAAGATTTTCTTCGAAGTGATCATCGCCCCGGAATATACAAAAGACGCTTTGGAAGTATTGATGCAAAAGAAAAACCGCATCATCCTGATCCGTAAGGAAACAAAGACTTGTCCGATGCAGTTCCGTTCACTCTTGAATGGTGCATTAATGCAGGAAAAAGACCTCAGTATCCAGACTGTTGCAGATCTGGAACCGATGACAGACAAACATCCCTCTTCTCAGGAAGTGGAAGACCTGTTATTCGCTAATAAACTGGTGAAACACAGTAAATCAAACGCTATCACGCTGGTAAAGAATAAACAGCTTTGCGCTAGTGGTATCGGTCAGACATCGCGTGTAGACTCTTTGAAACAGGCTATTGAAAAGGCAAACTCTTTCGAGTTCGATCTGAAAGGTGCCGTTATGGCTTCGGATGCATTCTTCCCATTCCCAGACTGTGTTGAAATTGCTGATAAGGCAGGTATTACTGCTGTTATTCAGCCGGGTGGTTCTGTAAATGACAAGTTGTCCGTTGAGTATTGCAACGCGCATGGCTTGGCTATGGTTAAGACGGGAGTCCGTCATTTCAAACATTAAAAAAACACCTTATTAAAAAATGGGATTATTTTCTTTCACACAAGAAATAGCGATGGACCTGGGTACTGCGAATACCATCATCATCAGTGGTGGTAAAGTAGTAGTAGATCAGCCATCGGTAGTTGCCCTCGACAGACGTACCGACAAAGTATTGGCTGTTGGCGAAAAGGCACGCCAGATGCACGGAAAGACGCATGAGAACATTCGTACGATCCGTCCGCTTCGTGACGGTGTGATTGCCGACTTCTTTGCTGCAGAGCAGATGATACGCGGCCTGATCAAAATGATCAATCCGAAACACCGCTGGTTTTCTCCTTCACTCCGTGTAGTGGTATGTATCCCTTCCGGTAGTACAGAAGTAGAGATTCGTGCCGTACGCGACTCCGCCGAACATGCCGGAGGCCGTGATGTATATATGATTTATGAACCTATGGCCGCTGCAATCGGTATCGGTATTGATGTCGAAGCTCCCGAAGGCAACATGATCGTAGATATAGGCGGTGGAACAACCGAGATCGCTGTTATCTCGCTGGGAGGTATCGTATCCAATAAATCAATCCGTATTGCCGGTGACGACTTGACGGCTGATATTATGGAATATATGCGTCGCCAGCACAACGTGAAGGTAGGCGAACGTACGGCCGAATTGATCAAGATCAATGTAGGTTCAGCATTAACGTTCCTGGATAATCCTCCTGAAGATTATATCGTACACGGTCCGAACCAGATGACAGCTCTTCCGATGGAAGTTCCTGTTTCTTATCAGGAAATCGCGCACTGTCTGGAGAAATCTATCTCGAAGATGGAAGCTGCTATCCTGAGTGCATTGGAACAGACGCCTCCTGAACTGTATGCCGATATCGTACGCAACGGTATCTATCTGGCCGGTGGGGGTGCCCTGATGCGTGGACTTGACAAACGATTGACAGATAAGATCAACATCCCGTTCCATATCGCTGAAGACCCGTTGCATGCGGTAGCGAAAGGTACAGGTGTAGCGTTGAAGAATATAGATAAATTTAATTTCCTTATTCGATAAAATAGTTGACAGTTGACAAGTGACGGTTGACAGCTTAGTTTTTCTAATCTAACTGTCCACTGTCACTTGTCAACTGTCAACTTGTTAAATTGATTATGCGTAAACTGCTGGACTTCCTGGTAAGAAAGAGGCATTGGTTTCTGTTTGTTTTGCTTGAGATTGTTTCGGTAATGCTGATTTATCGCAATAGCGCATATCAGCGGAATATAATCTTTAGTTCTGCAAATGTATTGACAGGACATATTGCTTCTGTTTCCGGTTATGTTAGATCCTATCTCGACCTGCGCGAGATAAACAAGGAATTGTTGGAAAGGAACGGGCAACTGGAAATGGACCTGTTGGAATTACAGGATCGGCTGGATATGATGATGGCCGATACGGTGAACTTTGCCGGGTTTGCTCCCGACTCGATCGAGCAGTTTCAGTATAGTTTTATCTTAGCGGAAGTGGCCAATAACAGTGTGAGTCATCTTTCGAATTATATCACTGTAAACAAAGGACGTAAGGACGGGATAGCTCCGGATATGGGAGTTGTTTCCGAACGCGGAGTTGTTGGGATTGTTTCAACAGTGGCAGATCATTTTTCAGTAGTTATTCCGTTACTCAATCCTAAGTCTAGACTTAGTTGCAAGGTGTTGGGGAGTAGCTATTTCGGTTCATTAAGCTGGGACGGGCGTAATACACGTTATGCCAATCTGGAAGAACTGCCGAGGCATGTGGAGTTTCAGAAAGGCGACACGATTGTGACCAGTGGTTTTTCAAGTGTATTCCCTGCGGGGATTATAGTCGGAACAGTTGCTGATTTTGAAAAACAGCATGACGATAACTTCTTTACACTGAAAGTCGAACTGGCAACGGATTTCCAATCGTTGAATAACGTCCGTATCATAAAAAATTTTAATCAGGAAGAACAGATAAGGGTAGAACAAGAAGCAAGAAGAAATGATTAATAATTTAATAAGAGGATTGCTTTATTTTGTTGTATTGGTGTTGGTCCAGGTATTGATCTTGAATAATATTCATTTTCTGCGGATCGCAACACCATTCCTGTATCTTTATTTTATTATAAAGATGCCGGTCGGTTCGCTACGCGATCTGGTCGTTCTTTTCTCGTTCCTTATCGGTCTGGTGATCGATTTATTTTCAAATACTCCCGGAATGCATGCTGCAGCATGTACCCTGACCGGATTTATACGTGAACCGCTGATACGTTTTTATATGGGAAAGGATCTTCCGGACGGAATATATCCTTCTTATAAAACATTCGGTTATGGAGGTTTTTTCCGGTATGTACTGTCGTTAGTGCTGATTCATCATGTAACGCTGTTTCTGATCGAATCGCTGACCTTATTCGATCCGTTATTCCTTGCTATCCGTATCGGAGCGAGTGTAATAACGACTACATTATTAATTTGTACAATAGAAGCATTCAATATAGAGACCCAAAAGAGTGGAGACTAATGCAAAGTATACACTTGAGAACAGGCGCTATGTTATTATAGGTGCCGTTGTTCTGTTGGTCATCGTTTTTATTATCCGTTTGTTCTACCTTCAAGTGGTGGAGAACGATTATAAAGCGTGGGCTGACAGCAATGCGTTCCTGAAAAAGACTTTATTACCTTCCCGCGGTATGATTTACGACCGTAACGGGAAATTACTTGTTTATAACCAGCCGGCGTATGAAGTAATGCTTATCATGCGTGAGGTTCAGCCGTTCGATACGCTTGACTTTTGTAATATCCTGAGCATAACCAAAGAGCAGTTTGAAAAGAGGATTGCCGATTTGAAGAACCGCCAGTTGAATCCGGGTTATTCGTCGTATGTCCCGCAGGTGTTTATGAACAATCTTTCTGCACAGGAGTGCGGGGTATTGCAGGAAAAGTTATATAAATTTCCTGGATTTTATATTCAGAACCGTACGATCCGGCAATATGAGTATCCTTATGCCGCTCACATTCTGGGTAATATCGGTGAAGTGGACCGGAAAGATATAAAAAAGGACGATTATTATGTGCAAGGCGATTATTCCGGCCGTGCAGGTGTTGAACGCTCGTATGAGAAAGAGTTGCGTGGTGTAAAAGGAGTAGAGATCCTTTTACGGGATGTGCATGGGCGTATAAAAGGAAAATACGATGAAGGTAATAGCGACGTAGCCCCGGTGTCCGGAAAGAACCTGAAACTTTCCATCGATATGGATTTGCAGGCTTACGGAGAAAAATTGATGAAAAATAAGGTCGGTAGTATCGTTATGATCGAACCGGAAACGGGAGAAGTACTTTGTATGGTCTCTTCTCCTAATTATGATCCGAGCCTGTTGGTTGGACGCCAGAGAGGAAAGAATCATAAAATCCTGGAAGAAGACCCTCGAACACCGCTTATCGACCGTTCCATAACCGGATTTTATCCTCCCGGCTCAACATTTAAACCTACACAGGGATTGATCTTTCTGCAGGAAGGCGTCATTACCCCTGAAACAATGTACACCTGTGCCCATGGATATACTTTCCGGGGAGGAAAGCCGGCCTGTCACGGACATCCTTCTCCTTTGAGCCTGGTTCCGGCTTTGGCTACTTCATGTAACTCTTATTTTTGCTGGGGATTGCATGATATGTTGGATAGCCGTCGCCGGTATCCTACTGTTCAGGAGGCGTTTGAGGTCTGGAAGAACCATCTGGTTTCGATGGGGTATGGTTATCCGCTCGGTATCGACTTGCCTGGAGAGAAAAGAGGATATATACCGAATAGTAAAGTGTACGACAAGGCATATAGAGGTCGTTGGAATTCGAGTACCGTTATTTCCATAGCGATCGGTCAGGGGGAAGTTTCAGCGACGCCTTTACAAATATGTAATCTGGCTGCGACAATTGCTAACCGGGGATATTTCATTACGCCTCATGTTGTAAAAGAGGTGCAGGATACTCCTTTGGATACGCTTTATACGAACAGGCGTTATCCGACGATCGACTCGAAATATTATGATGTAATAGCAGAAGGGATGCGGAATGCCGTAGTGGGCGGAACTTGTTGGAAAGCCGCTATTCCCGGTATCGAGGTATGCGGTAAGACCGGTACGGCTGAAAACCCTCATGGTAAGGATCACTCGGCATTTATCGGTTTTGCTCCTTATAAAAATCCGAAAGTAGCGATTTGTGTTTATGTGCAGAACGGAGGTTTCGGGGCTGTCTTCGGTGTGCCGATCGGTAAACTGATGATGGAACTTTATCTGAAGGGAGAAATCTCTCCGGAAGATAAGGTTCTGGAAGAACAAATAAGTAATACGGTAGTAGAATCTGATAAGATATATTCTTTAGTAGATCGTGGGTTATAGGAAAACAGAAATATGGAAAACAGTCGACTGGTTCACCATCTTACTTTATATATTGATGGTTGTAGCCGGTTGGTTTACTATTTGTGGAGCTAGCTTCGAGTTTGACAGTGTCGGCTTGTTCGATATAAGCGGTCGCCCCGGTTCCCAGTTGATGTGGATCGGAATATGTATGGCTGTTGTATTTATCATACTCATGCTGGAAAGCGACTTTTTTGACGTTTTCGCTTACCTGATCTATGCAGCCATTATTGTATTGTTGATAGCGACGATATTTCTGGCCCCTGATATTAAGGGGTCTCATTCCTGGCTGAAGTTTGGGAGCTTCCGTATACAGCCTGCTGAATTTGCAAAATTCGCTACGGCACTAGCTGTGGCCAAGTTTATGAATTCCTATGGTTTTAAATTGACGACTCCGAAGAATTTCGGGATAACTCTTTTGATCGTTTTCTTACCGATGATCTGCATTATTTTGCAGAAGGAGACAGGCTCCGCCCTGGTGTATCTGGCCTTTTTCCTGATGCTGTATCGTGAAGGAATGTCTGGGTATATATTATTATCGGGAGTCTGTGCAGTGATTTTCTTTGTTACAACCATGAAGTTTTCGGAGGTTGTTCTCGGAGCTACGCAGATGGGAGAGCTGATCGTGTCATCCATCATCCTGTTTATTACATATATTTTGGTGACGGTAGTTCGCCGGGACAGGACGGCCCTGCTCGTGATGTTGAGCGGTACGGCGATAGCCTATCTGGGAGGATATATCGTGTCGTTATTCGTTCCTGTCAATTTTGCCTGGATAGCTATGGGGTTGGTAGGGCTGGCGGTTATCTATCTTATCTATTTGTCTGTGAGGAACTGGGTATGGCATTATGCTTTGATAGCTAGCTTTGCCTTGGGGTCATTGGCCTTTATGTACTCGGTAGACTACGTTTTCGATAATATACTGGAACCGCATCAACAGATACGCATAAAAGTCTCTTTGGGACTGGAAGATGATCCGAGCGGTGCCGGATATAATGTGAATCAATCGAAGATCGCTATCGGTTCGGGGGGATTGACCGGCAAAGGATTCCTTAATGGGACGCAGACGAAATTAAAGTATGTACCGGAACAGGATACCGACTTTATCTTTTGTACGGTCGGAGAGGAGCAGGGCTTTATTGGTTCTACAGCCGTATTGATCTTGTTCGGTATATTTATTATCCGGTTAATTATGCTTTCCGAAAGACAGAATAGTACATTTAACCGGGTCTATGGATACAGCGTAGCCTCCATCTTTATTTTTCACCTGGCTATTAATGTAGGGATGGTGACCGGGTTGACTCCGGTAATCGGTATTCCACTACCATTCTTCAGCTATGGAGGCTCCTCTTTGCTTGGATTTACGATTCTGTTATTTATCTTTCTTCGCCTGGATGCTTCCCGTAGAGAACGATGATTATTTTGCTTTCTCTACGCGGAAACCTATTTCCTGGATTCCTTTCAATGTACTGTCTCGCATTCCCTGGCGGAAACTGAAGGTGTACATTCCCGGATGTTCGAATGTATATTTCTCCCGTATGGGAAAGCTGGATTGAAATAAAGAAATACCATGTCCGTACCACTTCCCGAACTCGTCTGCCAATACGCATTCTATGGTATCCCGTTTAAGAGGGCCTATCGGTTGTTCTTCGTTGCAGAATAACCAAAGGTTCTGGTAAGGATACATATTATTATTACGTACCTCGAGCGTAAGATTGTAAGGACAGGAAATGTCGTCTACCTGAAAAGAGAAATAGTATTCCTTATCCTTCTCCCACGCTGTATTATCAATGGCCTGGTACTGGTCGTACAAGGCCTGTTGATCGCAGGAGAAGCATAAGAATGTAAATAGAACGACAATGAGTCCTTTAAGCTTCGGGCTTGTTCTCCGGTTTATTTGCCGGTTTAGCTTGTTGCTGAGGTTTGTCATTATTCGCAGGCTTGTCATTATTTCCTTTAGGCTTTTGTTTGTTTCTGTTATTCCGGTTGTTATTATTGTTGTTGCGGTTGTTGTTGCCGTTATTGTTTCCTCCGCCTTTGTTACCGTTATTGTTGTTACCGGAATTCCTGTTGTTGTCGTTGCCGGGTTGCTTTTCTCCATTTCCGGGACGATTGTTTGCCGGCCGGGCATTTACTATCGGTTTGTTATTTCCGTTTTCATTATTAGCCGAGGCATTGTTATTGGCCGGAGCGTTGTTATTGCTGCCACCATTGCCACCGCCGTTATTTCCCGACGGACGTTTTTTCTTCTTTTTCTTAACAGAATCGAAGCGGGTAACACTGTCCTGACCGAGAATATCCTGTGCGTCGCGTTTAGGCGGTTGCGGTTTCGTGTCGGCTTCCAATGTAACCGGTTTACTTCCTTTCTTATTCATGTTGATCACATCGAACGCACGGTCGGCTGATATGGTAACCAGGTTTGCAGCAAACGACTTATCTGTAGAATAAGTGATCTCACGTTTGAAGATATCTGTTTTGAAATGATAGTAGTTGTTGTCTTTCGTTTCCAGAACGATCTCCCTGGAAGGTAAACGCTTCTGTGCTTCCACGTAAGCGTCCACTTCATAGTTGATGCAACATTTCAATTTGGCACATTGTCCGGCCAGCTTCTGAGGGTTCATGGATATATCCTGATAGCGGGCTGCTCCGGTTGCAACGGATACGAAACTAGTCATCCAACTGGAACAGCATAGTTCACGTCCGCACGGGCCGATACCTCCGATGCGTCCGGCTTCCTGGCGGGCTCCGATCTGCTTCATTTCGATACGGACGCGGAATGCTTCTGCCAGAACTTTGATCAGTTGGCGGAAATCGACACGTTCGTCGGCAATATAATAGAAGATCGCTTTGTTACCGTCTCCCTGGTACTCTACGTCTCCGATCTTCATATTCAATCCCAGGTCGGCAGCGATCTGGCGCGAACGGATCATGGTGGCATGCTCTTTCGCTTTTGCCTCTTCGTACTTCTCTATGTCAGTCGGTTTCGCTTTGCGATAGACCTTTTTAGGTTCATAACCTTCGCCGGTACGTACATTGTTCTTTTTCATTTGAAGAAGGACAAGTTTTCCGGTAAGGGTAACTGTACCTATGTCATGTCCGGGACTGGCCTCGACGGCTACCATATCCCCTTTTTCCAAAGGTATTTTAGAACTGTTCAGGAAATATCCTTTACGGGTATTCTTAAATTGTACTTCTACGTAATCGGTTGCATTCTCCGCATCGGGTACATCGCAAAGCCAATCGTAGGTATTCAGTTTATTATTTTGTATTTTGCTGCATCCTTTTTTTCCCATGCAGCAACCACCTGTATTTAGTTTGAAATCCATTGTCTGGTAATATATATGTGTATTTATAGTGTCTACAATTACGCAAAAATAGTCAAATATTCTCAGAGAATGAGCAAGGTGCTATGAAAAAAGGTTCGATAAATTATTATGGAACAATAGTTCTGATATTTGTTCTTTATTCTTTATCACATATAAATATATGAGACATTCCATTTTTAGTTACCTGAATGTACAGGTTTCCCGAAAGCGGGAAGCCGGAAAAGAAAGCACTGCCGACCTCTATCGGGTGGTACAAAATCGGTTGTACCGCTTTGCGGCAGGTAAGCCTTTGTACTGGACCGACATTACTGCGGAACTGGTCGATGCCTTTGCCGGATTCCTCCTCGTATGAGTGTCAAATTCAAAGCAGGCAAAGATTTATTGTCTATGATGAATAAAAAGGATGAAAGGAGATAAAGCACTATAATCGAGTGGTGAAAAACAGGAAAAGGCTGTCAAATAATAAAATTGACAGCCTTTTCATATAAATA
>ERZ812616.2771-NODE-2771-length-13783-cov-2.941652_pt1 | contig 13783 bp, 11 predicted proteins | sample MGYA00376249_ERZ812616 | MGnify/ENA primary metagenome ERZ812616 (study PRJEB26924, sample SAMEA4378265) | human gut metagenome | biome: human gut; feature: human-associated habitat; material: faeces | place: China | collected 2013 ... | reverse complement strand
ACACAATACATCGACTGTCTCATAACAAACTATCTCCCCGCTGTTTTTTATCCTGAAACGCAGCTCCTTTATTTCATTTGCCGCTCGCAGGATGGCATACAGATAATGGAGAAAGAAGGACTGTCCGTTCTTTTTTGCCCGTTCTTTTGCTCCGGCGCACTCCACTTCGGAGGTAATAGATATACTTGGATTTTCAAAGTCACGGAAGAAATTGTAATTGTCTTTCCGTTCCCAGTTCTCAAAATCAATGAGGTGTCCCTTGGGAAAAACAGGTTGCGTATCCATATAAACTAAATATTATTGATAGGTTGCAAAGATAACTATTTCGTTTACATAGAATATCTTTAAAAAGAAGATCAGGCATGAATCTCAACAAAAGTTTTCATAAATAATTCCTTCATTCCTTCATGTCTGATATAATTCGCTGGTTAACTGCTATATACATATGAATGATTTTTTATCGAATGAAGGAAACAGTCTTATTTCCGGAAAATTACTTCATATTCCTTCTTAAAGCTGAAATAAGTTTGGGCTTACTCTTTCAGTACAAAGTAAAAGCTTAAATAATAAGCCTATAATAGATTAACCAATTACTTCTAATTCCGAAAGTTATAATCTTTTTATTGTTTGTCATCTGTCAAACGCTTATTCGATATCTGTGCTACAAGCGTTTGACAAATGTCAAACAAGTGTTCGATTACTGACAAACGGAAAAAAGATAGGACAACAGAGTTAAAAGGTGATAGGTTGCGTGTTAGAATAAAATGAGCTAACAGATAACCTTACAGATGAATAAAAAAGCAAAAATTAAAGGACTTTCCTTCATGTTGATTAATTTCCCTCATATTTTCCAATTCAGCCCTATCAGATTCTTTTTTCTTCACCTTTTCATTTTGAAAGATATTGTCGTTTTGGAAAGGCAACCTTTTCAAAATGGAAGGGTTGTTGCCGGAGCTGTTTTCTTTCTGGCTTTATTAAAGTGCTGTATTTCAGTCAAGAACAATCCTGTGCGTTTTTTTGGCACGCCTTTGGCATATAGAATAGCGAAACGATTAGTATTAACTATTAAATAAACAAAGGTATGTTAGACAACGTATTTGTAGGATTTGGATTTTTATGTGTGGTGGGAGCGGCCTGCTACTGGTTTTTCTTTAAGTGTGTGGATTGGTTTGAAAAGATTTAAGAAAGGAGAGAAAATATGTTTGTAGCTTTATTTATACTCTGCGTAGTGATCTTCGGGTATCTGATGTATGTATTGATCAAACCCGAGAAGTTTTAATCGTAAATTTAAGGTGAAAAGATGAATACTGAATTAATAGGTAGTATTGCGCAAATCGTATTGATGGTCGTTTTGGCCTACCCACTGGGGATGTACATTGCGAAGGTATATAAGGAGGAGAAGACTTGGTTAGACTTCATGGCTCCGGTTGAAAGATGGATTTACAAACTCTGCGGTATTAATCCGAAAGAAGAAATGGGTTGGAAGAGCTTCCTGAAAGCACTTCTTACTGTCAATGTTTTTTGGTTTTTCTGGGGGATGATCCTCCTCTGTACACAGGCGTATTTGCCGTTGAACCCGGACGGTAATGCAAACCAGAGCCCCGACCTGGCATTCAATACATGTATCAGTTTTATGGTGAACTGTAACCTGCAACATTATAGCGGCGAGAGCGGGCTGACTTATTTCACGCAGTTGTTTGTTATCATGCTGTTCCAGTTTATTACGGCGGCTACCGGTATGGCGGCACTGGCCGGAATCTTCAAAGCGATGGCTGCAAAGAGCACCACGACGATCGGTAACTTCTGGAATTACCTGGTAAAGAGTTGTACACGTATCCTGTTGCCTTTGTCGCTCGTGGTAGGTTTTATCCTTATCCTGCAAGGTGTCCCGATGGGCTTCGACGGCAAGATGGCCGTAACCACTATGGAAGGTACCGAACAGATGGTTTCGCAAGGACCTACAGCTGCTATCGTTCCTATTAAACAATTGGGAACCAATGGTGGAGGTTACTTCGGCGTAAACTCTTCGCATCCGCTGGAAAACCCGACTTACCTGTCCAATATGGTGGAATGCTGGTCGATCCTGATCCTGCCGATGGCGATGATTTTTGCACTGGGCTTCTATCTGAAACGTAAGAAGCTGGGGTATACGATTTTCGGCGTGATGCTGTTTGCTTACCTGGCAAGCGTGGCGATCAATACGTATTATGAAATGAACGGTAACCCGAAAATTACCGAAATGGGTATCGACCAGGCATGTGGGGCGATGGAAGGTAAGGAAACGCGCCTGGGGCCGGCTGCTACCGCACTCTGGAGTTGTACGACAACGGTGACTTCCAACGGTTCGGTGAATGGTATGCACGACAGTACGATGCCGCTTTCAGGCATGATGGAAATGCTGAATATGCAGATCAATACCTGGTTCGGCGGTGTGGGAGTCGGTTTTATGAACTATTATGCTTTCCTTATTATAGCTGTCTTTATCAGCGGGCTGATGGTTGGACGTACGCCGGAATTCCTCGGAAAGAAAGTGGAGGCGCGTGAAATGAAGATCGCTACGATCGTGGCGCTGGCGCATCCGTTCGTGATCCTGATCTTTACGGCTATTGCAAATTATATTTATGTTTATCACCCAGCCTTTGTGGAGGGCGAAGGAGGATGGTTGAATAATCCGGGTTTCCATGGTTTCAGTGAAATGCTTTACGAATATACCTCTGCTTCAGCCAATAACGGTTCGGGTTTCGAGGGGCTGGGAGATAATACCTGGTTCTGGAACTTTACGACAGGCTTGGCATTGATTATTTCGCGTTACCTCCCGATCGTGGGACAGGTGGCCATCGCAGGATTGCTGGCACAGAAGAAGTTCATCCCCGAAAGCGCAGGGACATTGAAGACCGACACGGTGACGTTTGCTGTAATGACATTCAGTGTGATCTTTATCGTTGCCGCCCTGTCCTTCTTCCCCGCACTGACGCTGGGACCGATTGCCGAATATTTTAGCATTTACTAATTAGCTGATAGTTAAGAAAGAAATAAGATGAAAGAGAATAAATCCGCTTCTTTGTTTCCAAAGGAGCTTGTCATAGAAAGCATGAAACAGTCGTTCGCAAAACTGGACCCGCGTACGATGTTTCGCAATCCGATCATGTTCATTGTCGAGATAGTGACGTTTGTGATGTTGATCGTTACGATTTGGGCTGCCGCTACCGGAGCGCAAAACCAGGGAACGTTCGGATATAACTTGTTTGTTTTTGTTGTGTTGTTTCTCACTCTGCTCTTTGCCAACTTTGCCGAAGCGATTGCCGAGGCACGTGGCAAAGCCCAGGCGGACAGCTTGCGCAAAACCCGTGAAGAGACACCGGCCAAGTTGATTGGTGCTGGTGGTTCTATCACTTCCGTAAGCAGTTCGAAGTTGAAAAAAGGCGATGTCTTTATTTGTGAAGCCGGTGATACAATCCCGTCCGACGGTGAGATCATCGAAGGGCTTGCCTCTATCGACGAAAGTGCCATTACAGGCGAGTCGGCCCCGGTGATCCGCGAAGCGGGTGGCGACAAGAGTTCCGTAACCGGCGGTACGAAGGTACTTTCCGACCAGATCCGTGTGGTGGTGACCACACAACCGGGCGAGAGCTTCCTCGATAAGATGATTGCCCTGGTAGAAGGTGCTTCAAGGAAAAAGACACCGAATGAGATCGCATTGACGATCCTGCTGGCCGGTTTTACATTGGTATTCGTGGTTGTTTGCGGTACGTTGAAACCGATGGCCGATTATTCGAATACGCAGATCACGATTGCGGCTTTCATCTCTTTGTTTGTCTGCCTGATCCCGACAACGATCGGCGGTCTGCTGTCGGCGATCGGTATTGCCGGTATGGATCGTGCATTGCGTGCCAATGTGATTACCAAATCGGGTAAGGCGGTGGAAACGGCCGGTGATATAGATACTTTATTACTGGATAAAACCGGAACGATAACGATCGGTAACCGTAAGGCTACGCAGTTCTACCCGGTATCCGGTATCGAGGAACAAGCATTCGTACAGGCTTGCCTGTTGGCTTCCCTGTCGGATGAAACGCCTGAAGGTAAATCGATTGTCGAACTGGGACGTGAACGGGGTATCCGTATCCGCGACCTGAGTACTTCGGGTTCGAAGATGATTAAGTTCACCGCAGAAACCAAATGTTCGGGTGTCGACCTGAAAGACGGTATCCGTATCCGTAAAGGGGCTTTCGATGCGATCCGCCGAATGAGTGAGGCTGCCGGAAATAAATATCCGGAAGAGGTGGCCGACCTGGTACAGAAGATCACGAGTAACGGGGGGACGCCGCTGGTGGTTTCGCAGGACGACTTTATTATCGGTGTAATTGAATTGCAGGATATTATCAAGCCGGGTATCCAGGAACGTTTCGAACGTCTCCGTAAGATGGGTGTAAAGACGGTAATGGTAACGGGTGACAATCCGTTGACTGCCAAATATATTGCCGAAAAAGCCGGTGTAGACGATTATATCGCCGAAGCTAAGCCGGAAGATAAGATGAACTACATCAAGAAGGAACAGGACAGCGGTAAGCTGGTTGCGATGATGGGTGACGGTACGAACGATGCTCCGGCACTGGCACAGGCAAACGTCGGGGTTGCTATGAACAGCGGTACGCAGGCTGCTAAAGAAGCCGGTAATATGGTGGATCTCGATAACGACCCGACCAAGCTGATCGAGATCGTGGAGATCGGTAAGCAGTTATTGATGACGCGCGGAACGTTGACCACGTTCAGTATTGCGAATGATGTGGCTAAATATTTTGCTATTGTCCCGGCTTTGTTTATGGTGGCTATTCCACAGTTGGGTGCATTGAATATCATGCATCTGCATAGTCCTGAAAGTGCGATATTGAGTGCGATTATTTTCAATGCGATCATTATTCCGATCCTGATTCCGCTGGCATTGAAAGGGGTTGCTTATAAGCCGATCGGAGCTTCCGCGTTGTTGCGCCGCAACTTGCTTATCTATGGAGTAGGCGGTATAGTGGCACCGTTCGTCGGGATCAAGTTGATCGACCTGGTTGTCAGTTTGTTTATGTAATCAATTAAAAGTATAGAAATCATGATATCGAATCTAATTAAATCGTTAAAGTTGACAATAGCCTTCTGTGTATTGTTCAGTGTTTGTTACATATTTGTTTTGTGGGCTTTTGCCCAGGTTGCCACTCCGAATAGTGGGAATGCCGCAGTGGTGGAATTGAATGGGAAAGTAGTGGGAGCGGCCAATGTAGGCCAATCCTTTACGCAGGATATTTATTTCTGGGGACGTCCTTCCTGCGCGGGCGACGGATATGATGCTTCCAGTTCCGCAGGTAGCAACAAGGGGCCATCCAATGAAGAGTATCTGGCTGACCTGCAGGCGCGTATCGATACCTTCCTCGTACATCATCCGTATCTGAAACGCGAAGAGGTTCCGGCCGAGGTCGTTACCGCCAGTGGTTCCGGGCTCGATCCGCATATCTCGCCGAAGGCTGCTTACGTACAGGTACAGCGGGTGGCAGCAGCGCGTGGTGTGTCTCCGGAAAGATTGATGGCTATCGTGAATGCCAATGTGGAGAAACCGTTGTTGGGACTTTTCGGAACGGAAAAGGTGAATGTCCTGAAACTGAATGTGGCTGTGGAAAAGGCCCTGGATAAATAATTGAACTTATTTAAGCATAGACTCTCAGTCATAGAAAAAGGTGAGTCTTTTATGAGGCTCCGCCTCATGCCGCAGGCTCTCTTTTGCCGTCTGCTTCAGCTGACGGATAGATAAATGTTCCGGCTTTGCCGGATTCCTCTGTGGGTTTTAACCCCTTTAGACATATAATGGTAGTCCCTGTTTTTAAGGGGCTTAAGCCCACAGATGAAGAGGCTTTGCCTCCTGTCTTTTATATCCGTCGGTTAAAAAACGACGGCAAAATAGAGCCTTCGGCACAAGGCAAAGCCTTGTTAAGATAAATAGCTTATATCTTGATAAGCATTGCAACACTCAAATCAGAAATAATTGAAATAAATAGACTCTATCAACAAATAACTATAATAACATTATGAAATCGATACTTAAAAAGATTGCCGCTGTGGCAATGATCTTCTCTGTCTCTTCTTTCTCTGTAATGCAAGCCCAAGAGGATGAGGCTGGCGTAAAGTTTACGGTACAGGGCGATCTGGTGAGTTCTTATGTATGGCGTGGAATGTATCAGACGAGTGCCAGCTTTCAGCCGACTTTCGGCCTGAGCGTAGGGGGCTTCTCTCTGACTGCCTGGGGTTCGACCGACTTTACCGGTGTAAACGAGAATTCCGGACAGGGGGCTAAAGAGATCGACCTGACAGCGGCTTATACATTCGGAAACTCCGGATTGACATTGTCGGTTGCCGACCTGTGGTGGGCCGGACAGGGAGCTGGAAAGTATTTTAATTTTAAGAGTCATGAAACTGCTCATCATTTTGAAGGTGCTATTGCTTATTCATTGCCGGTAGAAAAGTTTCCTTTATCAATTGCCTGGTACACAATGTTTGCCGGCCTGGATAAGAATAGCCATGATGAGCAGGCATACTCTACGTATGTGGAAATGAATTATCCGTTCAGTGTTAAAATGGTAGACCTGAATGTGACCTGTGGTTTCACTCCCTGGAATGCGCCGCAGTATCTGACAAACAGTTTTGCCGTAACGAACGTGGCGCTCAAAGGAACGACCGCAATAAAGTTCAGCGATTCGTTTTCTTTGCCTATTTTTGCACAAGCCATTTGGAATCCTCGCCTCGAAGATGCTCATTTGGTTTTCGGATTCACTTTGAAACCGTAATATAGATAGTCGGATGGACAGAGAACAGAGTGTACAGCACTTTTTGGACTTACTGAAAAAGTCCCGCCGTGGTAACTTCAAGATCTACATCGGTATGATTGCCGGTGTAGGTAAATCGTACCGTATGCTTCAGGAGGCACACGAGTTGCTTCGTAGCGGCATCGATATACAGGTCGGCTATATAGAAACACACGGCAGGCTTGAAACGGAAGCGTTGGTGGAGGGATTGCCCCATGTTCCGCGCCGGAAATCCTTTTATAAAGGGAAAGAGGTGGAGGAAATGGATTTGCAGGCCATCCTGAGTGTTCATCCCGAAGTGGTCATTGTCGATGAGCTGGCCCATTCCAATGTAGAAGGTAGTAAGAACGAAAAACGCTGGCAGGATGTAATGGATATCCTCGAAGCGGGCATCAGCGTAATCACGGCAGTCAATATACAGCATCTGGAAGGGTTGAACGAAGAGGTGCAGGATATAGCCGGAATAGAAGTGAAAGAAAGGATTCCGGACAGCGTGCTGGAGCAGGCCGATGAGGTGGTCAATATCGACCTGACTGCCGACGAACTGGTGAAGCGCCTGAAAGCCGGAAAGATATACCGTCCGGAGAAGGTGGAAACCGCTCTGAATAACTTCTTTAAGTCGGAAAATATCCTTCAGCTGCGCGAGTTGGCCTTGAAGGAGGTGGCTTTGAGGGTAGAGAAGAAGGTGGAGAATTCGGTTCCGGTCAATGCCGGTGTTCGGCATGAGAAATTCCTGGCGTGCATCAGCAGTAATGAGCGTACGCCGCGGAAGGTGATCCGGAAAGCGGCCCGTCTGGCTACCCGTTATAATACGAAGTTCTTTGTTTTGTATGTGCAGACTCCACGGGAGAGCATCGACCGGATACCGTTGGCCAACCAGCGTTATCTGTCCAATCATTTCAAACTGGCAACAGAACTGGGAGGAGAGGTGATACAGGTACAGTCTGAGTCGGTGACGGATAGTATCGTTCAGGTGTGTAAGGAGAAAATGATAACGACGCTTTGTATCGGTAAGCCTTCCTTTAGTTTGCGTACTTTGTTGTTTTCTTCATATCGTTACCGGAAATTACTGAATAGTTTGTCGCAGTTGAATATTGATTTAATAATAATAGCATGATATGAGTAAGTCTGTTAGTCTGAAGATTAAAACGAAACTTATCTATGGGATAGGTTTGTTGTTCGTTATGATTGTGTTGCTGGGAGGACTGGCTGTAAAGAATATCCACAATATGTCTGTCGACACTCAGAATATCCTGGCGGATAATTACAATTCTCTTCTTTATTCAAGAAGAATGTTGAGTGCCCTTGAACGCATCAAGACCGACCCCGTAGCGCAAGCGGAGTTCGATAAAAACCTCGAATTGCAGAAGAAGAATATCACGGAAGTGGACGAGAACGTGGCTACGACTCATCTGGCTACCCAATATGAAGCGATGCATAAAGAGCTGAACGATACGACGATCCAACGAGTGCGCATGGCTCTCAACGATATCATGAGCCTGAATATGGCTACCATATACCGCAAAAGCCAGATCGCCGGACATACGGCAGACCAGGCATTGTTGTGGATCTGCATAATAGCTGTTATCTGTATTTTGACTGCTTTTGCTTTCCTGATCCGTTTGCCCCGTTCGATCAATACGCCGATAAGGAAGCTGACCGATGGTATCATGGAGATTGCTAACCATAACTATGAGAAGCGGCTTGACTTAGGGGATTACCAGGAGTTCTCGGCCGTAGCAAACTCTTTCAATCGGATGGCTGAGCGACTCACCGAGTACCGTAAAAGTACCCTGGCCGATATCATCCAGGCTAAAAAGTATATTGAAGCGATTGTCAACAGTATCACGGAGCCCATTATCGGTCTCGATGGCGATCGTTCGATCCTTTTTGCCAATGATGAGGCTCTTACGATCCTGAACCTGAAACGGGATGTCGTGATCGGTAAATCCGCGGCCGAACTGGCTTTAAAGAATGACTTGCTTCGTCGTCTGGTGCGTGAACTGATCCAACCGGACGAGAAAAAGGAACCGTTGAAAATATATGCTGATAACAAGGAAAGTTATTTCCAGGCAAAATATATCCCGATCCGTGTGACGGATGAGAACGGGAAGGAGAACCAGTATGTCGGCGATGTGATCCTGTTGAAGAATATTACGGAGTTTAAAGAGCTGGACTCGGCTAAGACTACATTTATCTCTACGATCTCCCACGAACTGAAGACACCGATCTCAGCCATTATGATGAGCCTGAAGCTTCTGGAAGATAAACGGGTAGGAGAAATGAACGATGAGCAAAAGGCGCTGTCACAAAGTATCAAAGATAGCAGCGACCGTTTATTGGATATCACCGGCGAACTCCTGAAAATGACGCAGGTGGAAACGGGTAAACTGCAACTGAACCCGAAGATCACCAAACCGGTCGAACTGATCGACTATGCCATCAAGGCCAACCGTGTGCAGGCCGAACGTTTCGGTTGCCATGTCGAAGTCGAATATCCGGAAAAGATATCGAAGCTGTTTGTCGACAGTGAAAAGATAGCCTGGGTGTTGACCAACCTATTGTCGAACGCTATCCATTACACACCGGAGAATGGGCGTATCATTATTGGGGCCCGACAGATAGATAAAACCGTGGAAATATTTGTGAAAGACTTTGGTAAGGGTATCGATCCACGTTATCACCAAAGTATCTTCGATCGTTATTTCCGTGTTCCCGGTACGAAAGTGCAGGGTAGCGGCCTCGGGTTGGCGATCAGTAAAGACTTTGTTGAAGCCCACGGTGGAACGATTCATGTGGAGAGCGAGATCGGTAAAGGAAGTACATTTGTTATCCGGTTTAACGTATAAAAAGAATAGTATAATATAATCATGAAAGTATTGAAATTTGGTGGTACATCCGTTGGCTCAGCCCAGCGGATGAAGAACGTTGCGTCCATTATCCGTAATGGAGAACAGAATATTGTAGTCTTGTCTGCTATGTCGGGAACGACAAATGCACTGGTTGATATCTCCGCATATTTCCACCGGAAAGAACTGGATGAGGTTAATAAGATAATCAGTCGGTTGGAGCAGGTATATGCTGTATGTATCGATGGTTTATATGAGTCTGATCTTTATAAGGAACAGGCTTTGGAATTGGTGGCTGACCGCTTTCGTTATATCTGGTCATTCGCGGAGGCTCCATTCACTCCGTTTGATGAAAAAGTGGTGTTGGCTCAGGGTGAACTGATCTCCACCGGAATGATGGATCTTTATCTGAAGGAAAAAGGTGTTAACTCTGTTTTACTTCCGGCATTAGATTTTATGCGTATCACGGCAGAACAGGAGCCGGACTTGTCGTATATAAAGGAGAAGTTGTATGCACAGCTTGCTTCTTATCCGAATGCCGACCTGTTTATCACGCAGGGATTTATTTGTCGGAATGCCTATGGCAAGATCGATAACCTGCAACGCGGAGGTAGTGATTTCAGTGCTTCTCTGATAGGAGCGGCAATTTCTGCCGAGGAAATTCAGATATGGACTGACATCGACGGAATGCATAATAACGATCCTCGTATAGTCGATCATACCGTCCCCGTGCGGCAGTTGAATTTTGAAGAAGCTGCCAAGCTGGCCTATTTTGGTGCAAAGATACTTCACCCCTGTTGTATCCGCCCGGCAAAAGAGAGCAATATCCCCGTCCGTTTACTTAATTCGTTGCAACCTTCTGCACCGGGTACATTGATTTCCAATACGGCGGAAAAAGGAAGAATAAAAGCTGTCGCAGCCAAGGATAATATCATTTATATTAAGATCAAATCGTTGAACCTTCTTCCTGCCCATAAGTTTTTGAGCTTGGTGTTTAATACTTTTGAAACGTATAAGACGGCAGTCGATATGGTAACGACTTCTGATGTGGGTGTTTCGGTAACAACCGATAATCCTGAGCATCTGTCCGAAATTATTTCATGTTTGGAAGAATATGCAACGATCTGTGTGGAAAGAAACATGGTGATAATATGTGTCGTAGGTGATCTCGAGTGGCAGAATGTCGGGTTTGAGGCTCAGATAGTCAATGCATTGAAGGATATACCTGTCCGGATGATCTCATACGGAGGAAGTAGCAGTAATGTTTCTTTGGTGATGAAAGCGGAGGATAAGGTAAGGGCTTTGCAGGCTTTAAACAACCGATTGTTCTCTTCGTGTATGGACACAAAAAAGTCAGTATCGACTGCTTTTTGAAGCAGTTGATACTGACACTTATCTCTGGTTTCTTACTTTTTATCTTTCAGTAAATCACGTATCTCAGTCAATAATTGAACATCGGCAGGTGGAGCAGGAGGTGTAGCTGGGGCTTCCTCTGTCTTTTTCTTATTCAGGGCATTCATTCCTTTTATCATCATAAAGATAGCAAAAGCAATGATGATGAAGTCTAATGTTACCTGTAAGAAATTCCCGTAGTTGATCGTAACGGCAGGGGTAATCACTTTGTCACCTTCCATCACTGCGTGCTTCAATACGATTTTCAAATCTGTAAAGTTCACTCCGCCAACCAGTAATCCTACTGCCGGCATAATGATATCGCCAACGACTGATGATACTATCTTACCGAAAGCACCACCGATGATGATACCGACAGCCATGTCGACAACGTTGCCGCGCATGGCAAACTGCTTAAATTCTTGTAAAAATTTCCCCATATATATTCGCCTTTTTTATGATATAACCGTAATCGTTTGTATTTGGTTGCGAATATACAATGTTTTGTTAAAAATCAGGCAAGAATTAACTTTTCAATATCTTCGTCCGGTGTATTGATCGTTCCTATCCCAAAGTTCTCAACCAATACCTGTGTAACATTCGGCGAAAGGAAAGCTGGTAGTGTTGGGCCTAGATGGATGTTTTTAACGCCAAGGCTCAATAGAGCCAACAGGACGATGACAGCCTTCTGTTCATACCATGCAATATTGTAGACAATCGGTAACTGGTTGATATCTTCCAACCCGAATGCTTCCTGCAACTTCATGGCAATCACTGCCAGGGAATAACTGTCGTTACATTGTCCGGCATCCAATACGCGGGGAATGCCTCCTATATCACCAAGCGGCAGTTTGTTGTAACGGTATTTTGCACAACCGGCCGTCAGGATAACGCAATCGGATGGCAATTCGCTGGCGAACTCCGTATAATAGTTACGACTTTTCATACGTCCGTCGCATCCGGCCATCACCACGAATTTGCGGATGGCACCGCTTTTTACTGCATCGACCACTTTATCAGCTAAGGCCATTACCTGATTATGAGCGAATCCTCCGGTGATTTGTCCGTGTTCTATCTCTTTCGGGGCGGCACAGCGTTTGGCATGGGCTATGATCTCTGAATAATTTTTGGTCTTGCCGTCTTCTCTTGACGGGATATGTTTCCATCCTGGAAAACCGGTCGAGTTGGTTGTATAAACGCGATCCTTGTATGAAGCACCTTCCAATGGCGGAACGATACAGTTTGTCGTGAACAGGATCGGACCGTTAAAGCTCTCGAACTCTTCCCGTTGTTGCCACCAGGCGTTCCCATAGTTGCCGACGAAATGTTTGTATTTCTTGAAGGCCGGATAATAGTTGGCGGGTAACATTTCGCTATGTGTATATACATCTACTCCGGTCCCATCTGTCTGTGCGAGTAGTTCTTCCATATCTTTCAGGTCGTGACCGCTGATCAGAATGGCCGGATTGTTGCGTACACCGATATTTACCTGCGTGATCTCCGGATTGCCATAGCTATTTGTATTTGCCTTATCCAGCAATGCCATTGCTTTCACCCCGTAGCTTCCGGTTTCCAGCACTAATGCCGTTAACTGTTCAGCCGAAAGGTCTTTCCGTAAGGTCTCTGCCAACGCAAACTGAATAAACCGGTGTAGGTCTGCTTCTTCAAATCCCAGGTTTCCGGCATGTTCCACATAAGCGGCCATCCCTTTCAGTCCGTAAATGATCAGTTCCTTCAAAGAACGGATGTCGGGATTTGCTTCGCGCAATACACCGACCGTCAGGGCTTTCCCTTCGAAAGTACTTTCATCGCCTTTCCACACCAGTTCGTCGATGACGGGCAGTTCAATACCTCGTTTACCGGCTTGGTCTTTTAACTGATCTCTTAATTCTATTCCTTTGACAATGCGTCGGGTAATACTTTCTATATCGAAGTTAGCATTCGTGATTGTAGAGAAAAGGGCATCCACAACGAAATGATTGATATGTGCAGGTATTTCTACCCCCGCATTTCGTAGTTGAGTGGCAACAACAGATACTCCTTTGGTGATGAATAACAACAAGTCCATCCGGTTAGCAGTCTCATCGTCTTTTCCACAGACTCCTTTAATCGTACAGCCGGTTCCTTTCGCAGCTTCCTGACACTGAAAACAAAACATTTTTGCATCCATACTATTCTATTATTTTATTGGTTTATATTATTTTGAAAACAAAAGTAGGACAGACCGGTTTCTTATATTGTACCAAATGTTACAAACGCAAATATTTTTAGATAGATGCGGTCGTTTCTTTTCTTATATTTGCCTTATATATAAATGACTATGATAGCAATACTTTCTAAATCCGTACTGTTTAGAAATATCTCTGATGCAGAGATTTCAGAATTGCTGGAAACAGCAGCTTACAGGGTGGTGGCTTATCGTCCGAAAGATATTGTCGCTCTTCAGGGAGCACCATGCAATCATCTAATGATTGTATTGAGTGGGCTTCTACAAGGGCAGATGGTGAATGATGCCGGTAAACTTGTTGTTATTGAAGAGTTACAAGCCTCCCAGTTATTGGCACCGGCTTTCCTGTATGCTCCGAAAAATAATCTTCCGGTAAACATTCTGGCAATGGAACCTTCGGAGATATTATTTATTCACCGGGATGATTTTACCCAATGGATGCAGCTGAACAAGCAGCTTCTTCAGAACTTCCT
>ERZ812616.2770-NODE-2770-length-13783-cov-3.395760_pt1 | contig 13783 bp, 14 predicted proteins | sample MGYA00376249_ERZ812616 | MGnify/ENA primary metagenome ERZ812616 (study PRJEB26924, sample SAMEA4378265) | human gut metagenome | biome: human gut; feature: human-associated habitat; material: faeces | place: China | collected 2013 ... | reverse complement strand
GGAAGGTGTTATTATTACAGGTGCAGTTAGAGATGAAGGCACGACAGTTCATTATGTACCGATTGAATATCCGGCAATGGCAGACCGTCATGTGACAGATGCTCTTGCAAGAGCCTGTGAAGCAAAAGGTTATAAATTTGCAGAAGGAGTGGCTCAGTCAAAGGATTCTTTCTATGGTCAGCATGATCCGGACAGTATGCCAAACAGCGGAAGACTTCATCAGAGATGGGAAGCATGGGAAAAGAGCGGTGTTATGGCTTCAGAGATGGAGACAGCAGCATTATTTATTGTATCCATGATTCGTGGAGTGAGAGCAGGAGCAATTATGGCTTATGGAAGTATGAATGACCATACAATTGAACTTGCATGCGATGCAATCAAAATTTTAATTGAAGAAGATAAAAAAAAAGCAGGAAAATAAACTCCGTTTATAACAATTAATTATAAGAAGACAGGGAGGAGTTGAATGATGGAAAAAGAAAAAAAGAAAATCATTATTGATACAGATTGTGGGTCTGATGATGCAATGGCGATTGCGATGGCACTCAATGATCTGACCTATGAGATTCAACTGATAACAACGGTATCTGGTAATGTACCGGTACAACAGGCGACAATTAATACACTCACTACAATCGAATATGCAGGAACTTATGAGCCTCCGGTTTATATGGGATGTGAAAAAATGCTGCTACGTGAATTAGAGTGTGCATATGAGACCCATGGACAAGATGGCATGGGAGATATTGGGCTTGTGCCGAAACGACTGAAAGCTGCAGAAGGAAATGGTGTTATAAAATTAATAGAAGCGTTAAGAAACAGTGAACCAGGTGAGATTGATATTGTAGCGCTTGGACCATTGACAAACCTTGCAATTGCAATTCGTCTGGATTATGAAGTTATGAAAAAAGCTGGACGTATTGTGATTATGGGAACCGCAGGACTCGGAGATGGAAATGTAACTCCAGTAGCAGAATTTAATATCTGGCAGGATGCAGAAGCGGCGAAGATTGTTACAGAATCAGGTTTGGACAATATTATTTTTGTAGGCTGGGATGCATGTCTTGGAGACTGCATGTTAAATCCAAAAGAAATCAAGGAGATTCGGGAAAGTGGAAAGTTAGGGAAATTTGTCATTGACTGTAATAAAAATCTCCTGGAAATGAATCGGGAACGGTTTGGAGACGATTATCTGGATATGGCAGATCCATCTGCAATGTCAGCAGCGCTTTATCCTGAATGTATTGAGAAGTGTGAAAAATATTACTGTGAAGTTGATGTATCAGCCGGACCAAGTTATGGTGCTGTACTGGTAGATGTAAATAATGTTACTGGAAAAGAACCAAATGTATATATATGTAGTAAACTATATGCGGACAAATATAAAGAATATATATACCGTACTTTGAAAGTGAAATAAGTTTTGCCCCGCCATGGATTGGCGGGGTATTTTACAATTTTAAATAGGAAGGATAATTTGACTATGGAAGAATTAAAGGTAAAATTTTTGATAGGACCTCCGGATTGTAATGATCCGCATATTCCAGAATACAGTGAAAATTATTTGAAAGAGCTTGGGAAAGTATTGGGAATGCCGGTAGTCTGTCGGGAAATCGAAGAGGTAAAGAATCAGGCTCTTTCGGTTTACTTTATAGCCTCTGGTGGTGCGGAACCGGGATTTAAAGAAGTATACAAACAAGTAGAAGAACCGTATATTTTATTAACAACACCAGCTTATAATTCACTAGCAGCTGCAATGGAAATTATGGGTTTTTTACAGGAACAAGGATTGGAAGGAGAGATTCTTCATGGTTCTTATGAAGAAATATCCAAAAGATTACATATATTATTGCGGACAGCAAATGCGAAAAAGAAATTAAATGGAATGAGACTGGGATGTTTTGGAGAACCAGGTGGCCTGATTGCAAGTAATGTGGAGTTTCAAATGTTTCAGTCTGCAACTGGTGCAATTATGGAAATGTATGATTTAAATGAATTGATTGATGAATACAGGGATGGTGGATATATAGAGAATAAATATACACAACAGTTATTGGAAAAAGGTTATAATTTAGAAGAAACGGAAAAAGCATTAAATGTGTATGGTGCTTTAAAAAGGTTAATAAAAAAATACGATTTGAATGCTGTGACGGTAAGATGCTTTGATTTATTAAAAGCAGTACATACAACGGGATGCCTGGCGCTTGCAATACTAAATGCTGAGGGAATTCCTGCTGCATGTGAAGGCGATCAAAAAAGTCTGATTAGTATGGTAATTTTAAATGCTTTAACAGGCGGGTCAGGCTTTATGGCCAATCCAAGCTGTATGGATTCTGAAAAGAAAGAAATCATCTTTGCACATTGTACATTGCCGATTGATATGCCGGATGATTATAATCTTACCACTCATTTTGAATCTGGAGTTGGAGTAGCAGTAGCAGGAAATCTTGAATCGCAGGAAATGACAATTTTTAAATGTGATGAAACAATGAAAAGATACTATGCAGGAAGAGCTACTTTGCTAGAAACAATGCATAGGAAAGATTTGTGCAGAACACAGATGAAATTATATTTGGAAGATGGAACAGAATATTTTGCTAAATACCCAATTAGTAATCATCACATTATATGCAAAGGTGACTGGAAAGAAGTTATTGACCAGTTTTTTGAACAAATGTAAATAAGAGCATGATTTGGCAGATTTGGCGCATACTATCTCTACGAAAAGGAGGGCATCAGTATGTATAAATATCTGCCAATTACAGATGTATACGCAAGAGAAATATTAGATTCCCGCGGGAATCCGACGATAGAAGTGGAAGTGCTGGCAGGAGATGAATTCTGCGGACGGGCAAGTGTACCGTCGGGCGCTTCCACAGGTCAGTTTGAAGCACTGGAATTACGTGACGGGGAAAAAAGATACGCCGGGCTTGGTGTGGAACGGGCGGTAGATCATGTGAATGCAAAGATTGCACCTGGTATTATCGGAATGAACGTATTTGACCAGGCGGCTTTAGATACATTTCTTATAGGTTTAGATGGTACAGGGGATAAATCAAACTTGGGAGCCAATGCTATGTTAGGCGTATCCATGGCAACAGCAAGGGCGGCGGCGACTGCGATAGGACTTCCACTCTATTCCTATCTTGGCGGGGCAAATGCAAAGCGTATGCCGGTTCCGATGATGAATATTATGAACGGTGGCAGACATGCCGACAACACCATTGATATTCAGGAATTTATGATTATGCCGGTAGGAGCGAAAAACTTTAAAGAAGGACTTCGTATGTGTGCAGAAATCTATCATTCTCTGAAAAAATTGTTGAAAAAAGAAGAATTATCCACCGCTGTTGGGGATGAAGGTGGATTTGCCCCGAACCTTCCGGATGCCCAGGCAGCACTTGCCTATATCGTGCGTGCAACGGAAGAAGCCGGATATAAGGCAGGTGAGGAAGTATCACTGGCACTTGATGTGGCAGCAACAGAACTTTATGATAGAAGCTTTAAGAAATATGTGTTCGAAGGGGAAAGTAAGACAAAAGATTACAAAGTCATTCGGTCATCAGAAGAGCTGATCGATTATTATGAAGGGTTAATTGAACAGTTTCCCATTGTATCGATTGAAGATCCACTGGACGAAGAAGACTGGGATGGATGGGAGCTTCTGACAACAAGATTGGGATTGCACACACAGCTTGTTGGAGATGATCTGTTTGTGACAAACACAAAGAGATTAAAAAAAGGAATCGAGAAAGAAGTTGCCAATGCAATTCTCATAAAAGTGAATCAGATTGGAACACTGACAGAGGCACTGGATACGGTAGAGATGGCGCAGAAAGCCGGTTACAGAACGATTGTATCACACCGTTCCGGGGAGACAGCAGATACCTTGATAGCAGATCTTGCAGTAGCAGTAGGGGCAGGTCAGATCAAGACCGGAGCGCCATGTAGAAGCGAACGGGTAGAGAAATACAACCAGCTTCTTAGGATAGAAGAACGGCTCGGAGATGTGGCAGAATATCAGAATCCATTTAAATGATAGAAAAAATGTTATAATTGCACAAAAGGGACACTGTTAATCGTTGAGGTGGACGTAGCATTTTGACAAAATGCTACGTCCACCTCAAAATAAAGTGCTTGCGAAATCAACCTTACTGTGCTAAACTAAATATGGTTTTATCTACAGGAGGTGTGTGTAATGGATATTTTAAAAATTGTTCTTATGATTTTATTTGCAATAGATTGTATCGCATTGACAGCCATTGTACTGATGCAGGAAGGTAAGTCTGCAGGACTTGGAGCTATCAGCGGAATTGCTGATACTTATTGGGGTCAGAACAAAGGTCGTTCAATGGAAGGAGCACTTGTAAAGTCTACAAAGTTCCTTGCGATTCTGTTTGTTGTACTGGCAGCAGTGTTGAATTTGAAAGTATTTGCTTAAGAGAAGAGGAAAAGCACTCCTGTATAGGAGTGCTTTTTTTGACAGTGGAGGAGCGATGAGCGATAAGACATTTGAGAAAAGAAAGAAAATTATATATGATTTTATCTGTGATGATATGTATGTGCCAATGAAGTTCAAAGAGATGGCTATGGTCCTGCAGGTGAATAAGGAGCAGCGGGATGAGCTTCGTCAGGTGCTGGAATCATTGGAAGAGGAAGGTAAGATCTGTCTCAGTAAGCGTGGAAAGTACTGTAAAGGTGAGGCGAAGCGTCTTCAGGGAACTTACCGTGCGAATCAGAGAGGGTTTGGTTTTGTTATCATTCCTGAGGAGGATCAGGATATTTTTATCGGGGAGGACGATGCCGGCGGAGCGCTGGACGGTGACATAGTAGAAGTGATTATTACGAAGGCTTCTGATCGTGATGGAAAGCGCCGGGAAGGTAAGATTGTAAAGATTGTGGAGCGTGGTCTTACAACAGTTGTCGGTCTTTATCAGAAGAAGGGCAACAAGAGTTATGGCTTTGTCATTCCGGATAACCAGAGAATTCTTCAGGACATTTTTATTCCAGAGGGTAAGTCAAAAGAAGCTGTAGACGGGCATAAGGTTGTAGTTGAACTGACTTCTTACGGTGAGAAAGGCAGAAGTCCGGAAGGAAGGATTGTAGAGATTATCGGTCATGTCAATGATCCGGGAACAGATATTATGTCTATTGTAAAAGGATATGATCTTCCGGTAGAATTCCCAGAGAAGGTGCTGAATCAGGCAGAGCGTGTATCAAAGCCGGTCAGTGAGGCAGACATGCAGGGAAGAAAAGACATCCGTGACTGGCAGATGGTCACCATTGATGGCGAGGATGCGAAGGATCTTGATGATGCCGTGTCTGTTGTGAAAAATGGTGAAAATTATATTCTTGGTGTGCATATTGCTGATGTTACGAACTATGTACAAGAGAATAGTGCGCTGGATCGGGAAGCGCTGAAGCGTGGAACAAGTGTATATCTGGCAGACCGTGTTATTCCGATGCTGCCACATACATTGTCTAACGGAATCTGTTCGTTAAATGCCGGAGAAGACCGTCTGGCGCTTAGCTGTATTATGACAGTAGACCAGAAAGGAATGGTCATTGACCATGAGATTGCAGAGACGGTTATCCATGTGGACCGCCGTATGAGTTATACAAGTGTGGCAAAGATTCTGGAAGACGAGGATCTGGCAGAAATGCAGGAATACGAGGAACTGGTGCCGATGTTCCAGCGTATGCTGGAGCTGTCAAAGATTCTGAGAGCCAGAAGAAAACAGAGAGGTTCCATTGATTTCGATTTTCCGGAAACGAAAATGATTCTTGATGAGAATGGTCATCCAATCGATATCAAACCTTATGACCGAAATGTTGCGACAAAGATTATTGAGGACTTTATGCTTCTGGCAAATGAGACTGTTGCAGAAGATTATTATTGGCAGGAGATGCCTTTTGTATACAGAGTACATGAGGCTCCAGATGATGAAAAGATTCGGGCGCTGGCAACATTTATTAATAATTTTGGATTTTCTATGCATATCGGGGCCAATGAAGTGCGTCCGAAAGAGATTCAGAAATTACTTGGAAAAGTAGAAGGAACACCGCAGGAAGCATTAATCAGCCGACTTGCGCTGCGCTCTATGAAACAAGCCAGATATACGCCGGAGAACTCCGGACATTTTGGATTGGCAGCGAATTATTATACACATTTTACATCACCGATTCGTCGTTACCCGGATCTTCAGATTCATCGGATCATCAAAGATAACCTACGGGGACGGATGAATGGTGAACGCATGGAACATTATCGCAAGATATTGGAAGAAGTGACGAAGCACGCCAGTGAGACAGAGCGGCGCGCTGACGAGGCGGAACGCGAGACTGTGAAGCTTAAGAAAGTAGAATATATGTCAGACCGTATTGGAAATGTTTACACAGGCGTAATCTCCAGTGTGACGAAATGGGGCATGTATGTGGAACTTCCGAATACGATAGAGGGTCTGATTCATGTTGTCAATATGCGTGATGACCATTATAATTACGATGAAAGCCGTTATGAGATGGTGGGCGAACGCACCGGAAAAGTCTACAAGCTTGGACAGGAAGTTCGTGTAAGAGTTGCTGATACAGACCGGTTGATGCGTACCATTGATTTTGTAATTGCGAAGGAGAGGGACGAAGAAAATGGCGAAGACGAATGGTAAGATGATTGCTAATAACAAAAAGGCATATCATGATTATTTTATACTGGATACTTATGAGGCCGGAATTGTGCTTCATGGAACCGAAGTGAAGTCACTTCGTATGGGAAAATGCAGCATCAAGGAGTCTTTTATCCGCATTGAAAATGGGGAAGTATTTATCTATGGTATGCATATCAGTCCATATGAAAAAGGAAATATCTTTAATAAAGATCCTCTTCGTGTGAAGAAGCTAATGTTGCACAAAGCAGAGATCAATAAATTGATTGGCAAGACAAAAGAAAAAGGAATGGCAATCGTACCATTAAAGGTATATTTTAAGGGAAGCCTTGTAAAAGTGGAGATTGGTCTGGCAAAAGGTAAGAAACTGTATGACAAGAGACAGGATATTGCCAAAAAAGACCAGCAGAGAGAAGCAAGCCGTGACTTTAAAATCCGCAATCTGGGCTAAGATGAAAGAAAATGTGCAGTAAATGTGGATAAGAATTGTAAAAGACGTAGAAAAGGTGGATAATATATGGTACCTGTAAAAAAAGAAGACTTGAGAAAATTAGTGACAGATACAACGGTTGAGATTTATGAGGAGCTGACACCTCAACTGGTGAAGCTGATTCAGGATACGAAGAAGAATACAGAACTGACAGAGGGGCAGAAGCAGGATGAGATTTCTCTTCATATGATGGGATATGTAAAATCCTGTACAAATGAGATCATCATACAGGTTCTGTCAGAGATTCTGGGACTTGAAGACGAGGATGAAGAGTAAAATTGTCCTGGCCAGGTATAAATGTGATTTATCAGAAAAAGAGAAAATATTGATTCGAAAAACAGAATTGTTGTTAGATAATACTGAAATGATAAAAAATATGAAAAAGTATAATAGATAGGACTTGATATTTTGAAGTATTAGTGTTAGTATATGTATACAAACGTCTGCCGACCAGTAAACTGGATTGATGACAATCGTCATTTTTAGAAGTAATTCAGGGCTTGTACTGGTTTCGACGGGGGTCTGGAAGTTGGAGAAGCCATCCGTAGCGGGACACTACGATAAAAGTTCCACTTTAAAATTAAACGCAGACGAAAATTTAGCGTACGCTGCCTAATTGCGGCAGCAGTCGGCCTTAGGTCATCCGTTGCTTAAGTAACCGGCTTCAAACAGACGGAGCACTTCGTTCTCAAAGCTTTGAGGGAATGGAAGATTTTATGAAGCTACTAAGATCAGTAACCCGTCATTAGGTGACTGATGGAGGGAATGTCAAAGTAATGACTGTGATGGGAGAAGCTCTGGTGGATGGGCTTTCGGACGCGGGTTCAACTCCCGCCAGGTCCACTAAACAAACAAGTCGAACTTTTTGTATGAAGGAATCATATAAGAAGTCCGGCTTGTTTTTGGTAATGAAGAAAATTATAATAGAACTGAATTTAAAGGACAAAAGTATATGACGTTCTGCGGACGTTATTGTAGGAAATGTCTCAGTGCCATAAATGAAAATAAGGAGTGTGAAAACTATGCACCAGACAGGGCAGATATACAGACCACCTTCAGAAACCAGTGTACAGAGACTGGAGGTTACAATAGGCTGTTCTCATAATAAATGTTCTTTTTGTACCATGTACCGGAAGACACCGTTTCGTGTTGCGCCGCTTGAAGATGTGGAGATGGATTTAAAAGAACTTCATGACAGAGGCGAGAAGATTACGAGAATCTATCTGACGAACGGAGATCCCTTTGTACTTGGGACCGACAGACTTGTAAAAATTGCAGAGTTGGTTCATCAGTATCTGCCGGAAGTAGAGGTACTTACCTGCTATGCTTCTATTCAGAATCTGAAAGCAAAATCACTGGAAGATTTGAAGCTTCTGAAAAGTGTCGGATATGATGAGCTGTATGTAGGACTTGAGACGGCATATGCCCCGGCGGTAAAACTGATCAATAAGGGCTTTACGGTCGAAGAAGCTTATGAAAATATCGGAAAGCTGAAAGAGGCAGGAATGAAGTATTCAGCGCTTTTAATGCTTGGAATTGGTGGAAAAGGGCATAGCAAAGAAAGTGTAGAAGCCACGGCGGCTCTTCTGAATAAGTATCCGCCATACCGTGTATCTCCTCTTTCAACAGCGGTTTTACGCGGAAGTGAGCTGGAAGAGCTTTGCGATAAAGGAGAGTATGTACAGCTTACAGAGCGTGAATTGATAGAGGAAGAAAAAATGCTGCTTCGTGCATTAAAGATAAATGACTGCATTTTCTTCGGAAGTCACCCATATAATCTGATTACGATTAGCGGAGTCCTGCCACAGGACAGAGAGGAGATTATTAAGCATCTGGATTCTGAGATGGCGGCGTGGGATAGAGATCAGCCGGGATTTCTGGATACAGTTTGGAAGAGGACAGATATGTAGAAAAAATATACGATGCAGAGTGATACAGGATGCTTTGTATACGGAAATATCAATTGCAGATGATGGAATTGGAAATTTCTTTGTTTCAAAAGTGATTCGAAAATTTGCAATCTGGTCACAGGCACATGTATTTGTTTCAGACAGATATAGTGAAGAAGAGCTGATTCAGTCACATTTGATAGCATACTATACAAAATTATCATCCATCGGAACGATGGTTGTAATGAAGCTGGGAAATGATTCGGCATGTGAATAGGTTTGAGAATTCTTAAACTTTTTAAGAAGAAAAATTTTCACACATAGCACATATTTTCCTGTTATACTATAAAATATGACGGGAAATATGTGCTATTCGCGTCTAAGCGTAAGAAATAAAAAATCAGAATGTACAGTTCGTACAGGGAGGGTTTATGATATGGAAAAGATCAAGATATTAGTTGTAGATGATGAGAGCAGAATGCGTAAGCTTGTGAAGGATTTCCTTGGAAGAGAAGGATATCAGGTGCTGGAGGCAGGAGACGGTCTTGAGGCTATGGAGGCGTTTTACGCAGAGAAAGATATTGCGCTGATCATATTAGATGTCATGATGCCGAAGATGGACGGCTGGCAGACTTGCCGTGAGATCCGTCAGTCTTCTAAAGTACCGATTATTATGCTGACGGCACGCGGCGATGAGCGGGATGAACTTCAGGGATTTAATCTTGGCGTGGACGAATACATTTCTAAGCCATTTAGTCCGAAGATTCTTGTTGCGAGAGTGAATGCACTTCTGAGACGTTCGAATGTGTTGGATACAGATGAGCATGTGGAAGCAGGTGGTATCGTTGTAGATAAGGCAGCTCACCAGGTGCAGGTAGACGGAAAAGATGTGGAACTTAGTTATAAAGAATTTGAATTATTGTCTTATTTCCTTGAGAATCAGGGAATTGCACTTTCCAGGGAGAAGATATTGAATAATGTATGGAATTATGATTATTTTGGAGATGCAAGAACTATCGACACTCATGTTAAGAAGCTTCGCAGCAAGCTTGGAGAAAAGGGTGAATACATTAAGACAATCTGGGGAATGGGCTACAAATTCGAGGTAAATTAAGATGAAGCATTTTAAACAAAAAGAAAAAAGAAAGCATTCTATTAAGAGGCAGATGATTGCAGTTTTTGCAGGCATGGTCATCTGTCTGCTTGCTATTTTGCTTGTTGTTAATGTAAAGTTCTTAGAGCCGTATTATATCAGAGACAAGGAAATGCAGTTCATTCATGTATATGAAGAACTACAGAATGCTGTGAAAAAGGGGACGATCAGTAATGATGAAGTACAAGATGAATTACATGTCCTTTGTGAGAAGAGCAACATTTCCTATATTGTATTGGATATGGATAATGAAAAATTGATTACAAATGTGCACGATACGAATATGCTCAAGCAGCAGTTAGCGGGATATCTTCTGAACCAGGCACAAAAAGGTGGAAAGGTGCTGGATAGCACAGACAATTACCAGTTGATGAGAAGTCAGGATCCATGGAATCAGAGCGAATATATTGAGATGTGGGGACAACTTGACGATAATGTGAATTTCCTCATTCGAAGTCCTGTAGAAAGTATCCGTGAAAGTGTTGCATTATCCAATCGTTTCCTAATATATGTAGGTATGGGAACACTGATCATCTGCATGGGACTTGTATGGTATTTCTCCAGAAGGATTACAAAGCCGATCCAGGAACTGGCAGAGCTGTCTGACCGTATGGCAAATCTGGATTTTGAAGCGAAGTATACAAGCGGTGGTAACAATGAGATTGGTGAACTGGGTGATAACTTTAATCGTATGTCGCAGAAGCTGGAAAAGGCAATTTCTGAATTGAAGCAGGCAAATAACAGTCTGCAGCAGGATATTGAGCAGAAAGAGAAGATGGAGCAGATGCGTACGGAGTTTATGGGAAATGTATCTCACGAGTTGAAAACTCCGATTGCTCTGATCCAGGGATATGCAGAAGGACTGAAAGAAGGAGTTAATGATGACCCGGAGAGCCGCGACTTCTATTGTGATGTTATTATGGACGAAGCAGGTAAGATGAATCGGATGGTCAAGAATCTGATGACACTGAATCAGTTGGAGTTCGGGAATGATAAAGTAGAATTTGAGCGTTTTAATCTGACAGAGCTGATTGGCGGAGTACTTCAGAGTATGGACATTCTGTCACAACAAAAGGATGTTAAACTTATTTTCAGGGAAGAAAATCCAGTTTACGTCTGGGGGGATGAGTTTAAGATTGAACAGGTCGTGCGTAATTATGTAAGTAATGCCTATAATCATGTCAATGAAGAAAAGATTATTGAAGTGAAGATTTTGCGGGAAGACGGACTTGCAAAAGTGACTGTATTTAATACCGGAAAGCCAATACCGGAGGAAGATGTTCCGCGTATCTGGGATAAATTTTTCAAAGTGGACAAGGCTCATACACGCGAGTATGGAGGCAATGGAATCGGACTTTCTATCGTAAAAGCCATTATGGAATCCATGCATCAGCAATATGGTGTGAAAAATTACGATAATGGTGTTGAATTCTGGTTCACACTTGATGTACGATAGAAGAAACCACAACAAAAGAGAAAGATGTGCGTTAACAGGCATAAAGGAATGAGAAGAAAGGGACACGAGCACATGATAGCAATTATTGACTACGATGCAGGGAATATAAAGAGCGTGGAAAAGGCCATGCACCTTTTAGGACAGGAAGTTGTTGTAACAAGAGACAGAGAGTCGATTTTAAAGGCAGACAAAGTAATTCTTCCGGGGGTCGGAGCATTTGGAGATGCTATGAGCAAGATCAGACAATATAATCTGGAAGAAGTGATCCATGAAGTCGTGGAAAAAGGGACTCCATTTCTTGGAATTTGTCTGGGACTTCAGCTTTTATTTGAACGAAGTGACGAGACACCGGGAGTAGAAGGACTTGGTATTTTAAAAGGAGAGATTCTTCGGATTCCGGATCAGCCGGGACTTAAGATTCCTCATATGGGCTGGAATTCTCTGAAGTATCCGAATGAAGGCAGATTATTCCGTGGAATACCGGAAGATTCTTATGTATACTTTGTACATTCTTATTATCTGAAGGCAGAAGATGAGAGTATTGTAACAGCCACAACAGAATACAGCACATTGATCCATGCATCTGTAGAAAGTGGAAATGTATTTGCATGCCAGTTCCATCCGGAAAAGAGCAGTGATGTTGGAATACAGATTTTGAAGAATTTTGTTGAGTTATAGACAGGAGGAACGGTATATGCATACAAAGAGAATCATCCCATGCCTGGATGTAAATAACGGACGAGTTGTAAAAGGTGTGAACTTTGTAGATTTGAAGGATGCTGGCGATCCAGTGGAAATTGCTAAGGCTTATGATAAAGCAGGAGCGGATGAACTTGTTTTTTTGGATATTACAGCTTCATCCGATCGAAGAAACACAGTTGTAGACATGGTCAGAAAAGTAGCTGAGACAGTATTTATTCCATTTACTGTTGGTGGAGGAATCCGTACGGTAGACGATTTCCGGGCACTGTTGCGAGAAGGAGCAGACAAGATCTCGATTAATTCATCAGCCATTGATACTCCGAATCTGATTTCGGATGCGGCAGACAAGTTTGGAAGCCAATGTGTGGTTGTAGCAATCGATGCAAAGAAACGTGCAGATGGCAGTGGTTGGAACATTTACAAACATGGTGGAAGAATTGATGTAGGAATTGATGCACTGGAGTGGGCTCATAAGGTGGAAAAACTGGGAGCAGGAGAGATACTCTTGACCAGTATGGATTGTGACGGAACAAAGGCAGGGTATGATCTGGAACTGACTCGTGCAGTTGCAGAAGCAGTTAATATTCCGGTCATAGCCTCCGGCGGTGCAGGCAATCTGGAACATTTTTACGATGCGCTGACAGACGGAAAGGCAGATGCAGCATTGGCAGCATCTCTGTTCCATTATAAAGAATTAGAGATTAAGGAAGTAAAAGAATATCTTCGTAGCAGAGGTGTTTCTGTGCGATTATAACAGATAAAAGGTATGGGTAATTGTAACTTAAAGTTGCAATTACCTATATCTCTATCTAGGAAGTAAAAAGGAGAAAAGAAAATGGCAGCAATTAATAATGACTGGCTTGAGGCTTTGCAGGGGGAATTTAAAAAGCCGTATTATAAAAAACTATTTGAGACAGTAAATGAAGAATATCGAACAAGACAGATATTTCCACCGGCGGATGACATTTTCAATGCCTTTCATTTGACACCATTACATAAAGTAAAGGTTGTGATTCTTGGACAGGATCCATATCATAATGTAGGACAGGCTCATGGACTCTGCTTTTCTGTAAAGAAAGGTGTGGATATTCCACCATCACTGGTAAATATCTATAAAGAACTTCACGATGATCTGGGCTGTACCATCCCGAATCATGGCTGCCTGACAAAATGGGCAGAGCAAGGTGTTCTGATGCTCAACACAGTATTGACTGTACGGGCACATCAGGCGAATTCACACAGAGGCATTGGCTGGGAGGAGTTCACGGATGCAGCAATTATGGCACTTAATGGCCAGAATCGTCCGATTGTATTTATTCTTTGGGGAGCTCCGGCACAGAGAAAAGCCAGCATGTTGAATAATCCGAACCATCTGATTCTGAAAGCACCACATCCAAGTCCGCTTTCCGCTTACCGTGGTTTCTTTGGAAG
>ERZ812616.2758-NODE-2758-length-13854-cov-2.866947_pt1 | contig 13854 bp, 13 predicted proteins | sample MGYA00376249_ERZ812616 | MGnify/ENA primary metagenome ERZ812616 (study PRJEB26924, sample SAMEA4378265) | human gut metagenome | biome: human gut; feature: human-associated habitat; material: faeces | place: China | collected 2013 ... | reverse complement strand
GTTACCATTTGTGTATTTATATTTACATCCTTCTCTCTCCAAAAAACAATAGCTGTAGACAGTATCAATATACCCAAAAAACAAGCTACTGCCTGGTAAACAGGATATAACCAAACTTTTCGTCGTGGAAGTGATATACGCTTTTGGACTTTAACATAAGCATCCAAAGGATCACGTGCTTCTATACGTCGCTGTGTATGAATCGCATAATATATATTGGCTAATTGCAACAACACCTTTTCGTGTCCTTCATCATCTTGTAGCCAGTTATCCACCCACACTCTTTCCTCGGCCGAAACTTTCTCCCAGATATATCTTAATAGGAGCGACTCGTCAGGTTCAAATCCTTCAATATGTACATTTTTTTCTTCCATTCTATATATACGACAAAACTGGATAAGCAATACCCTAAAAGGAATTCAATCTTTTTTCAAATTTTTCTGTACTATACAATTGCAATCCTAACTGACGAATTATTTAAAATAAAAAATCTACCTTTGTGAACTGCATATCAAGATTTACAAGCAATGACAAATGATGTATCCATAATCAACCAATTACAAAAAGGAGATAAACTCGCTTATAAACAACTGTTTATTAAGTATTACTCGCCTTTATGCGAATATGCATCCCAATATATATCTGACGAAGATTCAGAGGAACTTGTGCAAGATTTGATGTTATTCATCTGGGAAACAAAGGAAAATCTCGTCATTGAGACATCGCTGAAGTCTTATCTTTTCATATCAACCAAACATCGCTGCCTGAATGCCATCAAAAAGAACTTATACCATGAGCGGGTACATAACGTAATTTATGATAAGCTCAAGGATCAGTTTGAAGATCCTGATTACTATTTTGTAAACGAACTGACTGAAAATATAAACAAGGCCATTAGCGAACTTCCCGACACCTATCGTGAGACCTTTACCTTAAGCCGCTTCGGAGAACAAACCAATGTCCAGATAGCCGAAAAACTCAACGTTTCCGTCAAAACCGTCGAATACAGAATAAGCCAGGCCCTAAAAATACTACGGGTCAAACTGAAGGACTATCTCCCCCTTTTGTCATTCTTATCCCTGTGAAATCCTTTAATTGATTTCCCCGGTAACAAAATCAATTGAAGGGAGGATCTTTTTTATAAATCCACTGTATTGATCGTCTCCTTTTTTCGTTAATAAATCGAAATCGTCACATATATTTTTAAACTTAATCCAATTCCTTTTGTCTATCTTCTCGTACCCGGAAACCAGTCTGGGAATACATTTGTTAGATACAGATAATACATTAGTTATGAAATCGGGAAGATACTTTTTATGGTTATTTCTTATTCTCTTTTCTTTGCCGGCATTTGCACAGCGGGGTGGAGTTGATGTCACTGGAACAGTGGTGGAAGAAGGGAACAACGAGCCTATCGAACAGGCTACGGTCCGCTTATTAAATGTAAAAGACAGTACAATGGTCGGAGGCGTGGCCAGTTCGCGTAACGGGAATTTCACGCTGAAGGGGATTAAGGCCGGTAGTTATCTGTTGCACGTTTCTTTTGTTGGTTTCGATCCTTTATACCAACCTTTACGGATTACAGGAAAAAACAACCCTGTCAATGTCGGTAAACTGGCACTCAGCGACGGTTCCATCATGCTGGGGGAAGCCATTGTTATAGGTAAGGCACCGGAAGTGGTTGTCCGCAACGACACCGTCGAATATAATGCCGACTCTTATAAGACGACAGAAGGCTCCGTTCTGGAAGACCTGTTGAAAAAGATGCCTGGTGTGGAAGTCGACAGCGAAGGTAAAATCACAGTTAATGGAAAAGAGATCAAAAAGGTTTTGATCGACGGAAAAGAATTCTTCTCCGACGATCCGAAGGTTGCTTCCAAGAATCTGCCGACCAAGATGATCGAAAAGGTACAGGTGCTCGACCGTTTGAGCGATATGGCACGGATGACCGGATTTGATGACGGAGACGAAGAGACTGTTATCAACCTGACCGTCAAGCCAGGAATGAAACAAGGCTGGTTCGGAAATGCTTTTGCCGGCTATGGCAGCAAAGACAGGTATGAAGGAAACGCAATGATCAACCGGTTTATCAACAACGACCAGGTCACCTTCATGGGAGGTTTGAATAATACGAACAACATGGGATTTTCGGACATCGCTTCTACAATGTTCTCCGGAATGGGTGGACGACGCGGAGGACGGGGAGGCGGTGGAGCCGGGAACGGTATCACCTCTTCCGGTAATGCAGGGCTGAACTTCAGTAAAGAGTTCAACAAAAAAATGACGCTAGGGGGTAACGTACGTTTCTCCCATTCGGATAATGAAGCTGAAAGCAGAATCAACCGGACAAACTTTTTACCCAACGACAGTACTACAATCAAAAATGAACAAAACTACAACAATACAAAAAGCGATAACATCGGCGCTGATTTCCGTATGGAATGGAAACCGGATACGGCTACCCAAATCATTTTCCAACCTAGTTTTACTTACAGCAACAGCCAGAACAGCGAGTTTGGTTCATTCAACACATTGACCAATCGGGGAGATTCGGTCAACCTGGGAAAATCCGATTACCTTTCCGACGGAGAAGGTTACAATGTGAATGCCCGTTTGGAATTCAGCCGGAAGCTAAATAACGAAGGTCGTGTACTTAGCGGATCTTTATCCGGAGGAGTAAGCGATTCATATAATAAAGGATTGACTTTCTCGAATACGGAATATTTTCTGGGAGATACTCCGGACGAATTGATCGACCAACAGTTCAGATACGATAACAAAGGCTTCAATTACCGGGCTTATTTGTCGTGGGTTGAACCGATCGGACATAATAATTTCATCCAAGCGACTTACAGCATCAGCCAGAACAAACAGGAGTCACTAAAAAATTCGTATGTAAAAGGAGAAGATAGTGAAGATTATAATGTACTGGACACGGCATACAGTAAAAGTTACCGCAACAACTTCATCAACCAGGAAGCCAGTCTGGCTTTCAAGGCAATACGCGAAAAATACGATTATACTGTCGGTATGAACTTTGCTCCTTCCCACAGCGTAAGTGAAAACTTTGTCGGCGACTCGGTTCTCTCCAAGCTGACACGTAATGTGTTCAACGTATCACCAATGATCCGTTTCAATTACCGGTTTGACAAACGTACAAATTTAAGGATCAACTATCGGGGACGCACCAGCCAGCCGAGCATGACACAGTTGCAACCGGTAGACGATATTTCCGACCCGTTGAACACTATCACCGGTAATCCGGACCTGAAACCGACCTATTCGAATAACCTGTTCGCACGTTTTCAGAAATTCGTTCCTGAGAAACAGACCGCTTTCATGGTTATGTTGAATGCCAATTACATAGTAAATGACATCGTTACCAAATCTATTTACCTGGGAGAATCCGGGAAAAAGATGACTACTTATGAAAATATAAACGGCAACTACAACGGAAACGTTCGCGTTCTGTTCAACACGCCGCTGAAGAACAAGAAGTTCTCTGTCAACTCCATGACTATGGCCTCGTATGCCAACACCAATGGTTTCATCAATGAAGAAAAAAACACGAATAAGAATTTCACGGCAATGGAACGTGCCGGCTTCGATTTCCGGTCGGATTATTTAGACTTGGGAATAAACGGGAATATCCGTTACACCGGTGCTCAAAACTCATTGCAGGGACAAAACGATCAGAATACGTTCAACTACGGTGTTGGAGGGACAACGGCGATTTATCTTCCACTCGATTTCAAGATCGAAAGCGATATCACCTGGTCGGCCAACTCCGGCTATGCAACAGGATATAAACAAAAAGAAGTTTTATGGAATGCCTCCGCTTCCAAATCGTTCCTGAAAGGCAATCAGGCTACATTACGTTTCAAGATCTATGATATCCTGCAACAACGCAGTAACATCTCCCAGACTATAAATACCGAATATACGCAATATTCCGAGTATAATACGTTGAGCAGTTATTTCATGGTTCACTTCATCTACCGGTTCAGCATCTTCAAGGGAGGTGCCAGTATGAACGATGTTCGCGGACCGGGCGGCAGAGGTCACGGTGGCCCCGGTGGACCTCCACGATTCTGATATAAGAATACGAAACTTTTCAGAGTATAAAATAGTAAGCGGTGGTTAAACTCTTACGAGTTTTTACCACCGCTTACATTTTCCTATACATTATTATATATACTATACTTTCAGGCTATACGGTTCGCGTATCGGATTACCGCGCCGCTTGTTCGCTTCGTCATCAAAAAAGAATTCCTCTTTTTCCGGATTCCAAACCAATTTACGATCGAATTCGTAACACAGATTGACGATATGGCATAGGGAAGCCGTACGATGTCCGACCTCAACGGTACTGAGCGGCTGTTTACGTGTCTTCATTGCTGTAAGGAAATCATTATAATGATCGTCACTTTTATAGAGTTTGATCTTATCATCACCTATCACTTCATCCTGCAATTTTGCAGGGATAGTATCCAGGAAGCTACGGCTAATATCGATCACACCGTCCGAACCGATAAAGCGGACTGCATTACCATCAGCCTTACGGAAAGGCTCATGCGTCATAACCGTTCCATTGGCATAACGCATACTGAGTGGTTTCAGTTCGCCTTCTTCGGGAGGAGTGAATTCGATCGGGCCGGAGTCATCCATGCCCAGCGCCCATTGGGCGATATCAAACATATGAGCACCCCAGTCGCAGATCATACCACCACCATATTCCCGATAGTTACGCCAGTTCGGGAATGTATTCCGTTCCATAGGAGGAGCCAGTTCCTCATTATACACGTTCATCGGAGCCGGACCGATCCACATATCCCAGTTCAGCGTCTTGGGGACCGGTTGTGTAGATCGTATTTTACAGGAGGAGGTCCGATGGAAACTTTCACTTCTTTGATCTCCCCGATATATCCGTTACGAACCAGTTCACAGGCATGGCGGAAATTTCGCCATGAGCGTTGCATATTCCCCACCTGCAATACACGATTGTATTTTTCCACAGCATCGGCCATCGCCCTGCCCTCTTCTATACTATGCGACATTGGTTTCTCCACATATACATCTTTCCCTGCACGACATGCTTCGATGGTTTGTACAGCATGCCAATGATCGGGGGTTGCTATGATTACACCATCGATATCGCTTCGGTTCAATAGTTCATGATAGTCTGCATAAAGTTTGAATCCTTTATAAGCCTGTCCTTTAGCCTTCGTTGTTTCTTTTTCGACAATTTCCTGCATGGCTTTCAACTGGCGGGACTCGCAATCGGCAGCAGCAATCAGATTGGCGCGCCGGGCAAACTCCGGCCCAAGTGTCCACCGCCCCTGTGCTCCACAGCCGATAATTCCCAGATTAATCTGGTCGCTGGGAGCTACAAAATTAGTTCCACCTAAAATGTGACGAGGTAAAATTGTGAAGCCCGCAATCGCCAGAGCTCCGCTTCGGATGAAGTTTCTTCTTTTCATTGTGTCTGTCTTATGGTATTATTAGAAATTGAGATATTTCTACAAATCTATAAATAATCCCCTAAAAAGCAAACACTTGAACGGCCTTAAATACTGAAATTATTCAGGTTAGAAGTGAGCTAGAAAGGCTGTTATCAACGAAGGATTAAGTAAAGCCGGGTACAGAAAACCATAGACAGCGCCGTAGAAATGGGCATTGTGATTGATATTGTCCCCACTACGTTTAGCCATATATTGACAATAAGCCAGATAGAGCACACCGAAGATAATTCCCGGAATCGGAATAATGGCAAACAGCAATATCTTACTCCACGGATCGAAAAGGATAGAAGAAAATAAAATAGCCGACACCGCACCGGATGCTCCGATAGAAACATAATACGGATCATTATGATGTTTCAATACATCATATATAGAAGCAAAGACCATTCCTCCGAAGTAAAGACCAAGATATCCCCAGGTTCCGAACCCGAGATAACCGAATATACTTTCTATATACGTTCCGAACGACCAGAATGTAAACATATTCACCAGCAGGTGCGTCATATCCGCATGTACAAAACCATGTGTAACCAAACGATACCATTCGTTATTCTTCACCGTCCGGTAAGGTATCAGTGCTAATTTGCGAAACAAATCCTGATTATTGAAACAGAGATACGAAACAACGACTGTTATACCTATAATAATATATGTAATCATCTTCTTTTCTTTTATATATCCGGCAAATGTAGTAAAGATTTGTTATTTCCGAATTACCTTATTACCTTTATCAACCTGTAACAAATTATAAAAAGAATGCTGGCAGCCATACATATACAATGGATCGTTGGGGTAATATTCATTATATTATACTCCATCACGATCATGGGGCTGGTATTGGTTATCATCGCAGAAAACAGAAACCCTTTAAAAACCATACCTTGGGTCATTGTATTATTGCTGGCTCCCGGTGTAGGTTTGCTCTTCTATTTCTTCTTCGGACAGGACAATAGGAAACAGCGTATTATTTCACGCAGAACATATAAACGTATTATGAAGCGTCCGCAGGAAGGCAAACTTCCCCAGGATGCCTGTACCGTACCCGGCCCATACCAACCGTTGGTTACGCTTTTAAATAACAGCAACCAGTCTTCCCTCCTTTACGGGAGCGAGATCAAAATTTATACAAATGGAGGCGAAAAGTTTAAAGACCTGCTTAAAGATATACAGGGGGCAACACACCACATCCATTTCCAATATTATATCTTTTGTGATGACGAAGTCGGCATACGCTTCAAAGATGCCCTGATAGCAAAGGCCAGGGAAGGTGTCAAAGTGCGGCTCCTATACGATGATGTGGGCTGTTGGAATGTAAAAGACAAATTCTTCAATGAGATGAAGGAAGCCGGAATAGAAGTTCACGCCTTCCTGAGAGTAGCATTCCCGGTCTTCACCAGTAAAGTGAACTATCGAAATCACCGGAAAATCGTCGTGATAGACGGACAGATCGGTTATATGGGAGGTATGAATATCGCTGACCGGTATGAAAAAGGGACCGAATGGGGGACTTGGCGCGATACGCATTTCCGGATAATAGGCAAAGGAGTGCATGGGCTTCAGTCTGCGTTCCTTATCGACTGGTATGTTGTCAGCAAAAACCTGTTGAACGATAAGATCTTTTATCCGCCGGCAAAAATATATAACGACGACAATATCATGCAGATTGCGACAAGCGGCCCGGTCGGACAATGGCGCACCTTGTTGCAGGCCTATATCTTCACAATTGCCAATGCCAAAAAGTATGTCTATATACAGACCCCTTATTTCCTTCCGACCGACGGTCTGAATCAGGCCCTACTGATCGCAGCACTGGGTGGGATCGACGTACGCCTTATGCTGCCCAAACGTTCGGACACGCGGACAGCCAACATGGCTACGCATTCTTTTATCGACGAGATGGTGAAAGCCGGTGTGAAAGTCTATTTCTATAAGCCGGGATTCCTCCACTCCAAACTGATGGTTACGGATGATGAACTTACCTGCATCGGTTCAGCCAATATGGACTTCCGAAGCTTCGAACATAATTTCGAGATAAACGCCTTCGTCTACCAACCCTCTTTTGCCTTGCAGATGAAACGGGTATTTCAACATGACCTGCACAGTTGCGAACGACTGGTTCCTTCACGTTGGCTAAAACGCCCCGTCAAACAACGGCTGATAGAGTCGTTCATGCGATTGTTCTCACCGCTCCTCTAAGCCTTTTCCTCTTTGATGAAGATGCTGAAATTAACAGAACCGTATACCCGGCGCTGATTAAAATAAGGAAGCTCCGAGAAATCGTTGTCTCTGGGATGCTCCATGACAAAGATACCTCCGTCACGCAACAGATCCTTTTCGAATACCAGTACCGGTACTTCCGGCAACTCTTTCAGGGCGTAGGGAGGATCGGCAAAGATAAAGTCGAATCCTTGTTTCGGAGCCGAATGAAGATAGCGAAATACATCACCACGGATCAGGTGCAGCGAATCGGTCTTCAGTTCTTTTGCCACCTTCGCAATAAAAGAGGCATGTGCATTATTCTTCTCCACAGCCGTCACGCTTTTACACTCCCGCGACAACAGTTCGAACGAGATACTACCCGTTCCGGCAAACAGATCGAGCGCATCGGCCCCTTCCAGGTCGGTCAGGTTGTTAATCACATTGAAAAGATTTTCTTTGGCAAAATCAGTTGTCGGCCGTGCACTGAAAGATGACGGTACATCGAAACGTCGGCGCCCATATATTCCGCTTATAATTCGCATACAGATAAAGCTATTAAATCCAACGGAGCCTGTACAACCTCGGCTCCCAATAAGTAAGCATCCGACGGTATTTCAGCCGGACTGATATATTGTATATAATTCCGCAATGTAGCAGTGATACTGTTACGAAGGGAAGCACCTCCATACAGATGAAGCTGATCTTTCTCCTGATCCATCCCCACCTGTTTCCATACATATAATATATAGTAGAGAATATCGTCAGGCTTGTCATACTCGAACGAATTAGCAAAAAGCAACGACCCTCCGGCATAACAAACCACATCCATCATCCGGCGATGCAAGACCACATACAACTGACGAGGAATCAACTGTCGGCTCTGCTGTTTCCATAAAGCCAGTTGAGGCGTGATATGATGAATAAAAGCCGGATTGATCAGCGAACGCGAACAGAACTCATAAACTTCTTCATCGATTCCGAACACAACCTCCACTGATTCCCGTGTCAAGGGATTATTCAGACACCTGCTTTCCGGAGCCAGAAATGTGAATGACAATAAATCATTCTTCTGCTTATCGGAAAATACCTCTTCCGGCACAATAGTGTATTGTGGCGTGACACAAACCAGATTTGTCCGCTTATAGGAATAGGTGAGGAATTCATGTTCAAAGAAAAACTCTTTCAATGAAGCAATATAAGGCTTCGTCCGGTCGAATTCCACGTTCCTGTAAAAGAAGCTTTCATTCTCCGAAGGACTGTATCCTGAAAAAGAAAGTCCATCCGACCTAAGCCGGATGGACATTATATATTTTCCAGAATTATCTGCAGTCAACGTATCAGGAATACTGATAGTCATAAGCGATAAAATTATTCCCAGTTACCTGCGTTGTTATTAATTTCAGTCAGTGAACCTACGCGCAAGCCCGGATATTTGCCAAGCTTGTCAGCTTTATCCTTCAGGTTTACAACCAACTGTTTGTCCAGGTCACCCAGGTAATCGTCATACTTAACGCCTGCTTCAAATACTTTAATAGTATAACCAGAGCCTGAAGTCAGAGTTGCAGTATCCATATCAAACTGAATGTTTGTACCCGGAACCATTTTCAGATCGTCAACATTGTAGTTGGCACCGAACAAAGTATCCTTGGCAATTACCCAAACTGTATCACGTTTGATCAAACCTTTCTTTACAGCTTCTTTCTCTGTCATACCTTTTTCCAGCTGCTCGTCAGTCAAAACACCTTCCTTGATCAGGAACGGAAGTTTGTCGTCCTTCAGGAACTTGATCAAATCGGCAAAACTACCTGCATGTGTTTTATACACATTCTTGTACTCGATCTGAGCTTTACGGATATCGATCAGACGAGCCTTGATAGCACTTTCACGCACATCTTTTTCTGCATCAAATTCCATTGGTGTCATAATGCTTCTATAACACATGTAAACTAGCAGGAGAACTGCAGCGGCTACTAAAATCTTTAATGTAACTTTCATGGTTTGTATTGTTTTTTTTGAATTTATTTCGTTCGGCAAATTTAAAAAAGAATATTTAATACACTACCTTTATCACCAAAATTATTGCAATCAAAATGATAAATAGTTATTTAAGCCGCCAAATTACGCAAAATTTCCCATATAATCCTACTGAAGACCAGAATTCGGCATTAAAAATACTGACCGACTTCCTGCTTTCAGATGAAAACGACTCCATTTTATTGCTGAAAGGATATGCAGGAACGGGAAAAACCTCTCTGGTCGGTGCCCTTGTCAAAACATTGACTGAACTAAAACAGAAAACGGTTTTGCTCGCCCCCACCGGAAGAGCGGCCAAGGTGTTCTCTAATTACTCCGGCCATAAAGCCTTTACCATACATAAAAAGATTTACCGGCAAAAGGCTTTCTCCAACGAACCGACCGGATTTTTACCAGCAGACAATTTACATAAAGATACATTATTTATAGTAGATGAAGCCTCCATGATCTCGAACGACGGCTTGGACTCCTCCTTTTTTGGCACAGGGCGCTTACTGGACGATTTGATACAGTATGTTTACTCCGGAGAGAACTGCCGGCTGATCCTGATGGGCGACGTGGCACAGCTTCCGCCGGTCATGCAGACCGAAAGCCCGGCATTGAATGCAGAGATATTGAAAGGCTATAACCTCACCGTCAGCCAAATCACGTTGACACAGGTAGTCCGGCAAAGTGAAGATTCCGGTATCCTGTTCAATGCCACCCGCTTACGCAATGCCTTGCGGGAGAACACCGTAGAGATCTATCCGAAGCTCAACCTGAAAGGATTCGCCGATTTCAGGAAAGTGAACGGCGACGAATTGATCGAAGAGATATCGTCGGCTTACAGTCGCGACGGCGTGGAAGATACAATGATCATCTGCCGGTCGAACAAGCGGGCAACGATCTACAATAACGGCATCCGCAACCGCATCCTGTACCGGGAGGAAGAATTATCGTCGGGCGACCGCCTGATGGTTGCCAAGAACAACTACTACTGGACCAGCGAATGCAAAGAGATGGACTTCATCGCCAACGGAGAGATCGTGCAGGTGCTCCGTGTCAGGCGTACCAGCGAACTATACGGATTCCGCTTTGCCGATGTCACCGTACGTTTCCAGGATTACGATCTTGAAATGGATATCAAGATCCTGCTGGACACCTTGCAGACAGACGCTCCGGCCCTGCCTAAAGAGCTTAACGATAAATTATTCTACACCATACTGGAAGACTATGACGATATTCCGACCAAAGCAGGTAAGATGAAAAAGATGAAGGCCGACCCGCACTACAATGTGGTACAGGTAAAATATGCCTACGCCATCACCTGCCACAAAGCCCAGGGCGGACAATGGATGAACGTCTTCCTCGATATTGGCTACATGACAGAAGAAATGCTGGGCGAAGACTTCTACCGTTGGCTCTACACAGCCTTCACCCGTGCCACTCACCGGCTATATTTAGTTAATTTGCCGGATGAATTTGTTGAGTGACAATACATTTTTTGCCTATTAATCACGTTACATTAATAGAAATAGTTATTTTTGTTGCAATTAAGACAAAAGCGTTGTAAACACGGTCTTGTAAATATTAAATTCAGGAATGGCAAATAAAGAAAAAATAGATTATCTGTTACTTGACCTCAAGGAACTAGAGACGTTGATAGCCGGGATGCGTGATGCGGAAGTTTATCCGGTATCCTTCTTTAGCCAGACTTTTAATCTGACACATAAGATACTGAATGATCTTCATTCGCTGGAAACAGCCCAGATCGAGATGCTGCGCGAACAGATGGAAGCCCACCAGGCTCTGATCCAGTCGTTGCCAAACCCGGTCGCCGCACCGATGCCGGTTGCTCCCGAAGTGAAAGAAAAGCCGGTAGAAGAACCCGTTATCATTCAGGAACAGGAACCGAAAGAAGCTGTCCGCGAAGTGATCGTCGAAAAGAAGGAAATCATCATAGAAGAAAAGGAAACGATACAACCGACCCCGATTGTTAAACAACCGGAAGCCAGTATACCGGAGCCGGCTGTTACCGTACAGCCCGAACCAGTACCTGCCCCCGTTGTCGAACCTAAAGCAAAAACGGAAGTGCTTCACAAATCCGTTACGACGGAGAAACAAGGTGTTTTCCTGAGTGATATTCTGGAGAAGAAAAATCTCTCCGACTTCCGTAAGGCATTCAGCCTGAACGACCGTTTCCGTTTCCGTCGCGAGTTGTTCGGAGGCAATGAAGAAAAAATGAATAAGGCGATCACCGACCTCAACGATATTCATTCGTACGAAGAATCGGTCACCTATTTAAATAATGAACTGAAATGGAATATAGAAGATGAAGCCGTAGCCGACTTCATCAAACTACTTGAAAAACGATTCCTATAAGATATGGCAAAGTTAACAGTTGTACCGACTCCCGTAGGGAACCTGGAAGATATGACCTTCCGGGCTATCCGTGTATTGAAAGAGGCCGATCTGATTCTGGCTGAAGATACACGTACGACCGGTATTCTGCTGAAACATTTTGAGATACAGAACAAGATGCAGTCGCACCACAAGTTCAACGAACATAAGACCGTGGAGCAAATCGCCTCCCGCATCAAAGGCGGCGAAAACATTGCACTTGTTTCCGATGCCGGTACGCCGGCCATTTCCGATCCCGGCTTTATGCTGGTCAGGGAATGTGTACGACAAGGTGTAGATGTCGAATGCCTTCCGGGAGCCACTGCTTTCGTTCCGGCCCTGGTTAACTCAGGGTTACCCAACGAGAAATTCTGCTTCGAAGGATTCCTCCCTCAAAAGAAAGGACGTCAGACCCGCCTGAAGGAGTTGTCTACCGAAAACAGAACGATCATTTTTTATGAGTCACCTTTCCGATTGGTAAAGACGCTAACCCAACTAGCCGAATTCTTCGGGAGCGACCGGCAAGTCTCCGTCTCACGCGAAATATCCAAATTGCACGAAGAGACTGTCCGCGGAACCCTGGAAGAGGTTATAGCACACTTTACCGTGAACGATCCGAGAGGTGAGATTGTTATAGTATTAGCAGGCTTGAAAGATAAAAAAGAAAAAGAGACAGAAAAAGATGTTTAATTCAAAAACAAGAAGAAAATGAAAAAGTTATTATTGGTTTGTACCTGCGCAACATTACTGGTATCCTGCGGACAGAACTCGGCAGAATATAAAAAGTTGAAAGCTGAAAACGATTCTTTGAAAATAGAGAATACGAAAGCATCCAGCGAAATGAATGAAATCCTTACTACATTAAATGATGTAGAGGCAGACATACAGTCTATCCGTGATGCTGAAAACTATCTGAATCTTCAGCAGCAATCAGGTAGCGAATTCAGCAAAAGCAATCGCGAACAGATCAAGGAAAACATGCAACTGATCAGCGAAACCTTGAAAAAGAATAAGGAAACGATCAGTCAGCTGGAAGAAAAACTGAAAAAGAGCGGTATCCAGTCAGCCGCACTGAAGAAAACAATCAACCGCCTTTCATCCGAGCTGGATCAGAAAGCAACGATGATCGTCGCCCTTCAGGAAGACCTGGCAAAGAAGAACGTACGTATCCAGGAACTGGACGAAATGGTTTCTTCGCTGAATGAAGATGTGGAAAGCCTGGCAACAACAGCTGCTGCCCAGTCCGATAAACTGAACAAACAGGACAAAGCACTCAACACCGCTTACTACTGTTTCGGTACAGCCAAAGAACTGAAGGATCAGAAGATTCTTTCCGGAGGCGGCCTTTTCTCTAAATCAAAAGTATTGCAGAGCGGCTTCAACAAGGATTACTTTATCTCTGTAGATATCCGTGAAGTAAAAGAAATTCCTTTATTCGCCGGTAAGGCAAAACTGAAATCCAACCATCCGGAAGGTTCTTACGAATTCGTGAAAGACGAAGACGGTAATCTGACATTGAATATCACAGACCCGAAAACATTCTGGAGCCTGGGTAAATATCTGGTTATTGAAGTAGGATGATGAAATACAAAAACCTCTTTATAGATTTGGACGATACCCTTTGGGATACGTACCATAATAATAAAGAATGCCTCGAAGAGATTTATACCGATCACCACTTTGATCGGTATTATGCCTCCTTCGAGGCTTTCTTTGATAT
>ERZ812616.2743-NODE-2743-length-13937-cov-2.569514_pt1 | contig 13937 bp, 13 predicted proteins | sample MGYA00376249_ERZ812616 | MGnify/ENA primary metagenome ERZ812616 (study PRJEB26924, sample SAMEA4378265) | human gut metagenome | biome: human gut; feature: human-associated habitat; material: faeces | place: China | collected 2013 ... | reverse complement strand
TGCCAACCACCCGGCCCATCAGGAAATCGTCAAAACTTTAATCGCACCGGTCAAAGTGGACAGGGCGTGTGTCGATTACCGGTTCTGATCGATCTTATATCCGGTAATACTTTACCGCGTGTGCTTGCTCAACCACGTAAAAAACAAGAATTATGCAGAAGACGACTGTTTCAATCCCCTTCATGCTACTGGGCATCCTGTTTAATATATGCCTGGTTGCTTCCAACCTTTTGGAGACCAAAGTTGTTCAGGTATTTGGTATCACCGCCACAGCCGGACTAATAGTATTCCCGATTTCCTACATCATTAACGACTGTATTGCCGAAGTCTGGGGCTTTAAGAAAGCACGTCTGATTATCTGGAGTGGTTTTGCGTCCAACTTCCTCGTTATTGGATTTGCACAACTGGCTGTAATGTTGCCTGCCGCCCCATTCTGGGAAGGAGAAGAAGGCTTCAACTTCGTTTTCGGGATGGCGCCGCGTATCGCCATAGCAAGCCTGATCGCTTTCCTGGTCGGTTCCTTCCTGAACGCGTATGTGATGAGCAAGATGAAGATCGCTTCAAAAGGAAAAAATTTCTCACTACGTGCTATCGTATCGACACTGGCCGGAGAGAGTGCCGACTCGCTGATTTTCTTCCCGATAGCTTTCCTCGGACTGATCCCCCCGACAGAATTACTTATTATGATAGGGACACAAGCCGTACTGAAATCACTCTATGAAGTATTGATCCTGCCTGTCACTATCCGCGTAGTAAAATATATCAAGAAAGTAGACGGAACAGATGTGTATGATATAGGAACATCATACAATATCCTAAAAGTAAAGGATATATAAAATACCAGCACTATTGTGCCAGCTTACTACCTTAGTTATGGTAGCCAACCGATACAATAGTGCTGGCAGCTTATCACTACTATGTCAGAACCGTCTGAAAAAGCTTCATAGCCTTTCGAGCAACTGCACAGGAATTATTTACTTAAAAAGATGCGACCAGTCTTCCCGAGGCTGGGGAGCATAAGTGCGGATACCTAATGACTCGGCTGTACGGCAATTGGCTGTAGCATCGTCTATGAACAGGGTTTCTGCCGGATTGAGACTCGCATCCTTTAATACATATTCGAAAATATCGGCATTGGGTTTGACCATATTCAGTTCGTATGAAAGATAGATCTTATTGAAAAAGTCTTTGGCATGATGTCCGTTGTAGGCAAAACTATTTTTCTCGGCCCAGAGCCAATGAATCTCGTTCGTATTGCTGAGTAGCATCGTGTTGTACTTAGCGCGGAGTTCCATCAATAGATCCAGCTTATAGGCAGGTACATCGTCGAGCATAGCAATCCAGGCGGCATCGATCTGTTCGTCGGTAAGATGCTGACTGGTAAGATGGCGAATACCATCCCGGAACTCAGCCGAAGAGATTGTTCCCATCTCTATCTGCATAAAGAGGTCTTTGCTATTCAATATCCGGTCGCGGACGTCGGGCACACCAAAGTTTTCGAACGCCTCAACACAACGGTTGCGGGTCAGATTGATAATCACCCCTCCAAAGTCTATAATCAGGTTTTTTATTCCTTCCATGCTTCAACTAATAATTACCAGCGCCGGCGACGTCGACGGTAACGCTGTTTTTGTTTATAATCACGTATCCTGCGATAGACCACCCAAACAAACAGGAGTCCGAATACCGCAAAAATCAATAAGACAATACCCGTATTCAGGTTATCGCCTTTCACACGACTCCACATCTCAAGTACAAGTTCGGTTTCATCACCGAAATCACGGATCATGGCGCAACGTTCCACCACTTTACGGTCCGGATATTGTACCTGGTTGATCTGAATACTATCGTTGCCGGGACCGAAAAAATAACTCAGATCGGAGAACTCTTCGATCGTCGTATCTATTTTCGCTTCCAGTATTTCAGGAGTTGCAACGGCACTTACATACCCATTGGCATCCATATTACGCAAGGCAATATCGGGGCGACAAAGGAAATCGAGAAAATAGCTTGCCGCTTTCACATTGCGTGCATACTTGGGGATCGCCCAGCCATCGTACCAAATATTGCTACCTTCCAACGGAACTTCATAGCCCAGCTCCACTCCTACCGCTTCGGCTTCTTCCATTGCCCACACAGCATCACCACTCCAGGTCAGATTAAGCCACGCTTTGTTTTTGGTCATCATTTCCTTTCCAAAGTCGGCTTCCCACCCGGCGATATTGGGTTTCATGCGTTTCAACCACTCCTCGGCGATAGCGATCGCTTCGGGTGAGTTATCGTTCATCAGTTGCTCTACCGTAATAGTTCCGTCAGCCAGTTCCTTGGCATGGGCGTAGATGATGGCAGTACCGTAGGCATCGCGATAACTGTCTTTCATCAGGATCTTGTTCTTATACTTCGGATTCCAGAGGCAATCCCAGGTCATCACCTCATCCTGGGTAACAAACTTTTTGTTATACAATAAACCGGCCGTACCCCACATATAAGGAACCACATAATCGGTAGTTTCCATACCCGGCTGACTCAGCTTATTCAGCTGTTCCTGGATATAAGGAGATATGTTGTCCAGATAATCCGGCGTCTTACCAAAGTTCCGGTCGATAGGAAGCAACAACTTCTTTTTCAACATACGTTCGATGATGTATTCAGAAGGGCATATAAGGTCAAAATCTTCGTGACCACGCTCTATCTTGGTGAGCATGATCTCGTTGATATCGAATACCTGGTAGATGATCCGGATGTCTTCTCCGGTCTGCTCCTTATACCACTCAGGAAATTCGACCAGTACTTCTTCGTCGATATAATCGGCCCAGTTGTATATCTTTAATATCTTACTGCGTTCCTTATCTGTCCGGGCACAAGAAGATAAGACACCCAGAAAAGCAACCAGCACACATACTATTTTAATTAGTCTTTTCATTCTTCTATTCCTCTTTGATGTTACTTACCGGCTTTATCGGCACGCTTGTTAATCACAATTAATAGCACCAGTACGGTGATGAAGATAATGGTGGAAAGCGGGCGTAACTCCGGTGTAAGACCACCCTTCCGGGCATCCGCATAAATGAACGTAGACAGCGTTTCGAGCCCTTCGTTACCAATGGTAAAGATCGTAACGGCAAAATCGTCGATCGAAAGCGTGAACGCCAGGATAAATCCGCTGATCATTCCCGGACGGATCTCCGGCAGGATCACCTTACGTAAAGCCTGGAACGGGGTTGCTCCCAGATCGAGGGCTGCCTCATATACATTCTGGTTCATTTTTTTGAGACGAGGCATCACACTCAATACCACATAAGGAGTACAGAACGTGATATGTGCCAGTACCACCGTAGTAAATCCCTGCGATACACCGAAACTGACGAACAGCAAGAAAAGGGAAACCCCGGTTATGATATCCGCATTCATCATCGGTATGGCATTCGTGAAATTCATGACCTGACGCGGGCGGCTTCTCAAATTAAAGATACCTATTGCAGCAATGCTCCCCAGCAGAGTGGAGATAGACGCGGCCAGCATGGCTATGGCGAATGTATTCCACAAGGCACCGACCAGCGAACGTTGCACACCTCCGGTAAACAACGAACTATACAACTTTGTTGAAAATCCCGTCCAGTTACCCAGTACTTTTGCCTCGGTAAAAGAGAAGATCATAATGATCAGGATCGGGGAATAAAGGAGCAAAAGAAGTAACCACAGATAGGCCCTAGCCATTATTTTCGTCATCATATCACACCTCCCCCTTCATTAGAAGCATTGTCCTCCTCGTTGGTAAACAAGATGGTAACTCCGATCAATAAGAGCATGATGAGAGAAAGGGCGGCTCCATAGTTCCACATTCCGTTGTTGATACTTTCCTGTACGGTCGAACCGAACAGTTTGATATTGTTCATTGTCAGCAACTCGGCGATAGCGAAAGTAGATACGGTCGGCATAAACACCATCACGATACCGCTCATTACACCGGGCATAGACAAAGGAAAGATTGTTTTCATAAAGACCTGAAATGGATTTGCCCCTAAATCCTGGGCGGCTTCAATCAGGCTGCGATCCATCTTCTGCAACGTATTGTAAATCGGATAGATCATAAAAGGCAGGAAGTTATACACCATACCGAAGATCAACGCTCCCTCTCCCAACGGAAGGTTCAGAAAGTCGAACAGGGCGACTGTTGCCAGCGTACGGATCAGGATGTTTACCCACATCGGCAGGATAAACAATACCACCATCGTACGGGAGGTGTTAAAACGTGCCTGACTAAGTATATAGGCTGCCGGATAACCCAGTATAAGGCAAACCAAGGTGGTAATAATAGCGATCCCAATAGAATAAATGAAGGTATTCAATGCTTCGGGATGCATCATGAATTTACGGAAATTAGCGAAAGTAAACGCTCCTTCGGCATCTGTAAAAGCATACAGGACGATCAGGAGCAACGGCATGACTACGAATACTGCCAGAAATAATGCGTAAGGAATTGTCCAGTTCCTGCGACGCAAAAAGAATACGGAGATTTTATTTATCACTTCCCTTCCTTTTAGTTGTGAATAATACGAATGTTCTCAGGGGCAATCCGGATACCGACGCGGTCGCCGTCATCCCAGACGTCTGTCGTATCGACAAAAATATCTTCGTCCCAGTCTGTAAACACAGTCAGATGATAATGGTTGCCTTTATAGAGGATAAATTTCACTTCACCGGTCAGTTTACCGTCTTCCTCATTATCTTCCAGTATAACATGACGGAAATCGACTTCCACCTTTACCGGCGTATCAGGGTCGATACCGGCCATTTCCTTGCATTCGAAAGTACTGCCTAAGAACTCCACATGGGTCGGGTCGACCAGCTTTCCTTCGAAGGTATTGCATACACGTTCTTTCTTCATGACGTGGATATCGAAGGGCTTCACCAGAAGGCCTACTTGCTGGCCTGCGTCGAAGCAGTGGTAATCCTGCACCATGAATTCATACCCTTCAGGAGTCTGAACCATCATTTCATAATGGACACCTTTAAAGATAGAGGAAGTAACTGTTCCGGTCAGCATAGCCGCATCCGAAGGGTCGAAAATATAAATATCTTCAGGACGGATCACGACGTCGACCGGAGCTTGTTCGCCGAAACCTTCGTCGACACATTCAAAATCGTGACCGGCAAAGGATACTTGTTTATCTTTGATCATCAATCCGTTCAGGATATTACTTTCACCGATGAAGTCGGCTACGAACGAATTGATAGGTTCGTTATAGATATCGATAGGAGTTCCGATCTGCTGGATGCGACCTTCACTCATAACAACAATGGTATCACTCAACGTCAAAGCCTCTTCCTGGTCGTGGGTAACATAGACGAAGGTTATACCGAGGGATTTATGCATTTCTTTCAACTCCATCTGCATGTCTTTACGCATTTTCAGGTCGAGGGCAGCCAGGGGTTCGTCAAGCAGCAATACTTCAGGCTCGTTTACAATGGCGCGGGCAATGGCAACACGTTGCTGCTGGCCTCCGGAAAGGGAGTCTACATCGCGATATTCGTAATCGGTCATGCCTACCATCTTAAGAGCTTGTTTTACCTTCTTTTCAATCACTGCGGCAGACAGTTTTTTTAGTTTCAAGCCGAAAGCGATATTATTAAAAACGTTCAGGTGAGGGAACAGCGCATATTTCTGAAACACGGTATTTACCGGACGTTGATGCGGCGGTGTTTGTGTAATCTCTTTTCCTGCTATTGAGATCTCTCCCTCCGAAGCAGTCTGAAATCCGGCAATCAGACGCAATAAAGTGGTCTTACCACATCCGGAAGGTCCCAATATAGTTACAAACTCGCCCTTGCGGACAAACAAATTCACATCATTCAGTACAGCCTTGTCTCCGAAGAATTTAGACACATGTTCCACACTGATGATGCAGTCGGACTTTTGCATAGACTTTTCCCTTATTCCTTACAAGTTAAACATATAACCGCTTCCTTACATAAAAAGCGGCACAAAGGTATACATTTTAAGGAAGATTCAAAGAGTTTGAAGCGTTAAGAGATGGATATAATATGGAAGTCCATTTACTTTATTTACTCCTGCCGGGTAAGACTAAATTCAGTACTACACCCAATAAAGCCGACAAACCGATCCCGGCCATTGTAAATCCACCAAACTCAAATGCCGCACCTCCTATCCCGAATGTCAATATCAGGGAAACAAGTATCAGGTTGCGTGTATCGCCCAGATTGATCCGATTCTGTATCAGGCTGTTTATACCGACAGCCGCAATCGTCCCAAATAGAAGCAACATGATACCACCCAATACAGCAGGCGGGATCGACTTAAGAAATGCACTTACCTTTCCAAATACAGAAAACACAATTCCCGCCACTGCCGCAATACGGATAACGGTCGGATCTGTTATTTTCGTCAGCGAGATAGCACCGGTTACTTCCGAATAGGTAGTTACCGGTGGGCCACCGATCAGACCGGCAGCAATACAGGCTAAACCGTCGCCAAGCATTGTTTTATGTAAGCCGGGATCTTTTACAAAGTCTTTACCGGTTACTTCGTTAATGGCATATACGTCACCTATATGTTCTATGATCGGAGCGATTGTTACCGGTATCATAAAAATCACAGCTTCCCACGACAACTCCGGCTTCACGAATTGTGGTAAAGCAAACCAGGGAGCAGCGATGATCGGTTCAAAGTCGACCACCTTGAAAAGGCAGGCGGCAATATATCCTACAATAATTCCACAAAAGATGGGTATCAGTTTAATCATCCCGCGCCCCAACAATGACGCCAGGACAGCCGTAAACAAGGCGATCAACGCCAACGGCCAATGCTCTTTCGCCATATCGACACCGGAACCGGCCAGTGACAAACCTATCAGGATGATAACAGGTCCTATTACAACGGGAGGAAAAAGAGTCTTTATAAACCCGATCCCTCTCCATTTAACCAACAGGCTCATAAGTCCATAAACAGCACCGACAGCCACCAGGCCGGACATGGTTCCCGGCAATCCGTAAAGTTCGGTCGCTTTAATAATCGGAGCAACGAATGCAAAGCTACTTCCTAAGAAGATCGGAACTTTTCCTTTAGTTACCAAATGAAAGATCAATGTACCCAGTCCGGCAGTAAAAAGGGCAGTAGAAGGATCCATACCGACCAGTAGAGGAACCAGAACTGTTGCACCAAAGGCTACAAAGAGGAATTGAACACCCACCACGGTTTTTTGTGCAGGGCTCAGTGATTTCTTGCTATCCATTGCAAAATAAAAGATTATATTTGCACAAATATAAACAGAATAATTTAAACCCAAAGTAAGAATTATGTTAGAGAATAAATTCCATAAAGAAACAGCATATTTTGCTTCCGGTTGTTTCTGGGGAACACAATATCATCTAGGAAAAGTAAAAGGCGTAGAAAGCACCCACGTGGGTTATATGGGCGGGACGCTGAATAACCCTTCCTACCCGGAAGTGAAAACCGGAACTACCGGACATGTAGAAACGGTTGAAGTAATTTTCGATCCTGCACAGACCAGTTTCGAACAACTACTCCGCCTCTATTTCGAGACACACGATTTCACGCAGGTCGGTGGCCAGGGCCCGGACATAGGAAGCCAGTATCGTTCTGTTATCTTCTATTGCAGCGATGAACAAAAAGAGATGGCCGATAAATACATTGGGAAATTATCCGGCATGGGTTACAAGGTTGCGACAGCATTGGAACCTGCCGAGAGGTTCTGGGTCGGGGAAGATTATCATCAGCATTATTACGACAAGAAAGGTGAAACCCCTTATTGTCATATTTACCGGAAAGTGTTTATGGACTGATTTCAACCCTTCCGGGAGAAAATAAAATTTCCTTCGGATGAAAATAGAATTATATCCGAAGGAAATCTAAAAAGCATCTATCTGAAGTTTTTCTTTTCGTCAATAATATACTCAGGACGCGCCTTGATCTCATCGAACAAGATACCTACATATTGTCCCAATACGCCTACTGTCAGCAACTGCACTCCTCCAAAGAAAATAACAGAGGTCATAATAGAGGTCCAGCCGCTTTCAGCATTGCTAAAGCCATATATTTTACCTAAGGTGAACCACGCTGCCAGGACTATTCCGACTACCACTGCTATAAACCCAAGGCTGGTTGCCAGTCGAAGTGGCTTTTTAGAGAAATAGAGCATGGCGGTCGATGCAAACTTCCACATCTTGCTGAAAGGATATTTTGTCTCGCCGGCAATACGTGCTTCCCGTTCATAGTAGAACGGAACTTGCTTATAACCCAGCCAGCTAATCAATCCGCGGATATATTTACCTCTTTCCTGAAAACGGTCGAACTGGTCCATGATCTTACGGTCGATCATACGGAAGTCACCAGTATCCAAGGGGAAACTAACGTCGCTCATGTAATTCAGCAAACGGTAGAAAGCCTTTGAGGTAACTTTCTTGAAAAAGCTTTCGCCTTCGCGTGACTTACGGACACAATAGACTACGTTCGCATTCTCCTTTTCCTGCAACTCTAATATCCCGGCAATCAACTCGGGAGGGTCCTGCATATCGGCATCCAAAATAACTGCAAGATCTGCATCACAATGGTTTATACCAGCCGTCACTGCCGGCTGATGACCGAAATTACGGGAAAAATGGATCACTTTTACCTGAGGATCGGAAGCTGCTATCTCATCCAGCAACTCACGGGTTCTATCCCGGCTTCCATCATTTATATATATAATCTCTGTTGCGATAGGGAGCGACTGTAAAGCCTCTCTCGTACGACGATATGATTCGCCGATAACCAACTCTTCGTTGTAGCAGGGAACTATGACTGCCAGTTTCTTCATTGCCATTAAGCTTTAAAGGTATAGAACTTGTTTATAATAAAATTAATCGCTGTATAGAAAACCATTCCTATTAAATGGTTGTAGTAATGATCGATCGTTAACTGAGAATTTAATAGGAGTACCAGTCCGTACTGCAGGACATAACATACCGCAAACGCAATACCAAAGCGGATTGCACCTTTCGTCCATCCGGTAGAACTTCCCTTGAAAGTCCATTGCTTGTTCCAGATGAAACTATTCAGCAATCCCGCTACATATCCCGTTAAATTAGATAAACCTTCCCGACATCCGAAGAGTTTCATCATCACCCAGATAACGGCCATTGTTATCAAGGTGTTGCTCACTCCTACCACACCATACTTAATGGCTTGTTTTACTGTTTCCATTCTTATTTATAATATCAGTAATTTCCTGATGCGTCAGTTCTTTTACGTTTGTGATCGTAAATATATCCGAAAGGAAATCACCGTACTGATTACATTCATTGATAACCCTGTCGAGAGTTAACTTGATGTCTGCACGTACCGGTATTAAAAATACCAGTTCAACATACTGTTCGCCGATTGTCAGACGTTCGATCTCACAATCTTCTTTTGGTAAGAAATAGGCAAATTCACGCTCTATCACCTTACGCTGATAATCGAGGAAAGAAGTCCTGTCCTTCGATAGTATCAAAACATAAAAACGAAGTTTCTCACCTCTTCCACCCAAACCGGTAGAAATATATATTTGTTTCTCGTCCGATAACTCCGACTCCAACGAAATACGACTTTCCATTAAAGCCATATAAGCCCAGTTACTTACATCTTCATCCGGATGTTGCACATAATCTTCCAGCATCCGGTATGCTTTTACCTGGCGGGAAGTTGCCAACATGGATAATACATATCTCTTATGATCGGTTGTCGACTCAGGATCAGACAGACTTTCACGGAAGGCTGTATAATCCATATCATCCAAATCCTGCTTCATTTTGCCTTTTCGAACCTGTTCGGAATATTTGAAATACTCCATCTGAAGTTCGACCGGTACACGCTGTTCTAATATATGGAAATGTCCGTCCATCTTACTAAAAGAGTCCCGGAATTTCTTAAATACATCACCTTCTTCTTTCATAGACCTGTTTTTTTAGTTATATACTATACCCAATAAACAAGAAACTAAGACAAATGTACGGCTTTTTCCTGAAATTTTCTGTATTCCCTAATAAAAAGGGGATAAAGGGGCTGTAAAAACACCCTTTATCCCCTCTGTATTCACAGATAGAATATAAATCAAGCTCCCGCGTAAATAAGGAAACCCAACCCCATGACAAATAAAATGAACATACCCAAATTCAGATAATTCGAAGATTTGGGAGCACCCTTAAACTCATGCCAGATCAGAATTCCCCATAAAGCAGAAACTAAAGTAGCTCCTTGCCCTAATCCATAAGATATGGCAGCCCCGGCTTTTCCTGAAGCAATCAGGCTAAATGATTGCCCAATACACCAGATAACACCGCCTAAAACACCTACCAGGTGAGTCTTCATATCTCCTTTGAAGTAACCGGAAATAGAAACGGGATCCCCTTCGACAGGTTTCTTCATTGCAATTGTATTGAACAGGAAGTTGCTTGCAAAAACACCTAAGGCAAAGATAAAGACGGCCGTATAAGGTGTTAATTTTCCCGCTGCCGGATTGGCAAAATTATCCAGATCCATTGAAGCGGCTACAAAACGATAGAAGAATGCCATAATCACTCCGGCGGCAACAGAGATAAACAAGCCTTTCCCCGACACTTTCTTCGAACCCACCAATGCCTTTTTATAGGCAAGCCCATTCAGTATAATAGCAACCGTTATCAAAGCGACTCCGGCAAAGATGTACATAGGTTCCCCTTTGGCCGCTCCAAAATAATTGATCAAGACTCCCAGGACCAGTGCCAAACCGACCCCGACAGGAAACGCTACCGACATGCCACAGATAGCAATAGCGGCAGACAGTAAAATATTGGACGCGTTAAAGATGATACCACCAAGAAATGCACTACCGATATTGAGAACATCCGCTTGTACCAGATCCGGTAAGAAACTTCGTCCTTCTGCTCCAAAACTGCCTAAAGTAAAAGCAGAAAGGATAGAAAACAAAAGAACGCCTAATACATAATCCCAGTAAAAGAACTCATATCTCCACGTCCGGGATGCGAGCTTCTGCGTATTACCCCATGAACCCCAGCAAAGCATGGTGATCACACAGAAGATGATCGCTAATGAATAACTATTAACTATAAACATAACACAATTTTATTTAGAGGACGGTTGATGCATCATATAATTTTCAATTATCCCAACCATCTGTGCAGGAGGCAGCTTTTCAATCAGGCGAAGATGCTTACCTGCGGCATCCGGTGTCCAGGAGTTAGTACCTTCATTATCGATAATACTGAAAGTACCTCTTTCCACATCAAAATAAGGCTCGTAACCTTTCACTGCCACTAACACAGCAGTATGATCCCAACTCTGTCGTCCATCCGGATCTCCTTCTGCAAAACATTGGGCATAAGTATCCTTCACCGGGCTATTATCAATATCGGAAGCCACCAACTTCTTCCCGGTTAATATAACATCACCGATCTCAAAACCGCTAAAAACAATTTCCGTAGGCCACTGTTCGGCTACAACTTTAGAGGCCGGTGTATCACAATACACGTTAAACTCCCGCCCCTGAGGAAAAAAGCCAGCCATCGACACCAGGCGTTTTACCTTTTTCTCCACCAGTTCTTTTCCCGATAACGGACTATACTCGTCACCAGCAGAGAGTAACAGGTCTTTCAGGTTGGTAAAGAAACCAACCGTACAAATCACCACACTATTATCCGGTTGCGAACTCAGTATCTTCCGGTATACCTGAACAGCATCCGGAGCGTCTGATGTTTTCTTTGTTTTATGAGGATACTTGGCTGGCAAAACCTCCGTCCATTTTATTTTATGACCGGAAGTCATTGTAACGCCTCCCTCGCTTTTAGGTGCCCCGAGTATAATATCCGGACGGTTGAAATACGTATTCAATACATCTATACAAGGAATAACCGATTCATCATGGTTAGATGATAAGGTTGCGAGTATGTTCACATAACCACTGTCGGCCAGTGCATGCATAACAGCCATTGCTCCCACATCGTCATAATCGGGTCCCAGATCGGTATCCAGGATCAAATTCACGGGTTGCACAGCGGCTTCTTGCGCTGTTTTCTTTGCTGTCCCGTTACAGGCAACCAGCAGGGATAATAAACAGATTAACAAAAAAGATTGTTTCATGATATGATTTATTGATGGTTAATACTTAATGGGGTGTCGGAATAAACGATCGCTTCTCCGAAGTTAACGGATGCATCCGACTGTGGATTCAGCCACTTAAAAGAAACAGTATGTTGTTCCTTCGGTAACTGATATTTCCAGAACAATTCATGACGGCGGGTAATATACGAGGCTGGTAGGTTGGCTGTTTCTACCAACTCCCCATCTATATACATTTCCACACGGGCCACATATTCATCGTTGTTCGACTGCACATGCCCTTTAAAGACAATGCCGGTTCCTTCAAATGCGACATTTCCGACATCAACAACACGCTTATTGACGCCAATGCGATCTACGGGATACATGCCGTCAAAAGCTTTCTCTAATTTTACAGGGACAGGTTGCTGGCAGGAAATGAGAACCTGGTCTCCTTCTACCTTTCCTCCATTCCGTTCAACTACCTGCAAAGCCTGATCGAAACTCATCCGATAAGCTTTATTAAGTGAAATCGTTGTATAGGCGAAATCCATATCTTCTACTTCTTTCAGATTCTTCAGCCAATAGTCAGGAATTTTACTGTATCCCAATACCGTACCCAAAATACCTGCGGCAGAAGCCGGATTACAATCGGAATCCTGCCCGCAACGGGTAGCAATATCCATTGTTTTATAGAAGTCACCTTCGCCATACAACAGGCCGATCACAATATAGGCACTGTTGATCACCGCATCAATATTGAACGGAACAAAAACGCCGTCCGGACAACCTATATCTTCACTCCATTTCTTTTCGCATTCGAACCAAGTCCGTTTCCAATCATCCGGAAATTCCTTATGCCAACGGATCACATCGTTCATACATTGATAGTAACGGCTCTCCTTAGGTATCGTTTTAAGGGCTTCGGTGACGATAAATCCGATATCATCCGAAATAAATGCAAGTGAATACATGGCACCCACATAGACACCGCCATACCAGCCGTCGCCATAATTCATAATATGGCCGATCTTATCCGAAATTTCAGATGCGGTATTCGGCATTCCCGGTGACATCAGGCCGGCATAATCGGCTTCGATCTGATAATCCAGATCGTCTGCATGCGGGTTATTCAGCCAATGGCCGGAAGCCGGCGGCATGATTCCATGCAATATGTTATAACGTGCAGCCTGGTTGGCATGCCACAACATATATCCGGCTTTTGCAAATGCCATTGCAAAAGAGTCGACCGGTGCATCCAGTCCTAAGCGGTCGAAGACATCTACAAAGGTCAGATCCATATAGACATCATCATACAGACCGGGACTGTTTTCATACCACCATTTGATATAACCGTCCGGCCAGACAATAGGGACATAATCCTGTATCATCGTCCCGTTATAGCGGAACTCCGTCGGTCCTCCGTACGTACAACCGATCGTTTGTCCGGCCCATCCTCCTTTGATCTTATCCATCAATTTCTCTTTCGTAATGGATATTTCCGACGGTAAAACGACTTGTTTTCCTGCAGACGGCCGTTCCGAACAGGCTACAGTCCCTAGCAGGAACAAACAGCCGGATAAAATAGGTACAATCAGATTTTTCATAATAAGCAGATTATAATTTTACTCAAATATATCGACTTCACTCCGGTAAGGGACAGAAGACTGTGCCCCAACCCGGGTTACAGAGATTGCTGAAGCTTTACAAGCAAAACGGACAGCTTCCATCTGGTTTCGTCCTTCCGACAAAGCAACGGTCAAAGCCCCGTTAAAAACATCACCCGCTGCAGTGGTGTCTACTGCTTCTACATTCAAGGCCGGCACAAGTTCAACCCCTTCGT
>ERZ812616.2742-NODE-2742-length-13938-cov-3.617158_pt1 | contig 13938 bp, 16 predicted proteins | sample MGYA00376249_ERZ812616 | MGnify/ENA primary metagenome ERZ812616 (study PRJEB26924, sample SAMEA4378265) | human gut metagenome | biome: human gut; feature: human-associated habitat; material: faeces | place: China | collected 2013 ... | reverse complement strand
TCTAACTCGGAGACTTTTTCTTGTCTACTTTGCCCCTCGCCATAGGCTATTTTTTACCCCCGGCAGAGCCGGGGGTTGTCTTTGGTTGCCACTGCAGAAAAAGCAGGACAAGCGCCCTGCTTTTTCCGATGCAGCGTTACACGGTGCCGGTGACGGTCACTGTGGTGGTGCCGGGGGTGACGGTATAGGTGCCATCCGTCTCCTGGGTATAGGTGGCCGCCGGGACGGCGATCTGCCCGGCAATGGTGGCAAAGGTGCCGGTGGCAGCATCGTAGGTGTAGTTGTCTCCTTCCTTCCACGCATCGCCGTTATACGTCACCGTCAGGCCGGTGAGGGCCGGGTCGAAGGTATCCGTCAGGATCACGTTGTCCCCTGCCGTGGCGGCGGTATTGCCGAAGTTCTGGAGGACGAAGGTATAGGTCAGCTGTCCGCTCTCCGTGACGGTAGCCGGGCAGATGGCCTTGCTGACGGTGAGATCCGCCCGCTGGGCCGCCGCCAAGGTCGCCTGCGCCGTCAGGGGCGCCGCCAAACCACCGCCGGTGACGGTGGCCGTGTTGGTGATGGCGGCCTCCTGATCCAGCGGCGCATAGCGGGTAACAGCGGCCTCGTACACCAGCAGCGCATTGCCTCCGGCGGGGACGGTGAGACCGGTGACGGTCAGGGGAGGCCCTGCCGTCACCGTGGGGGTCGTTTGCAGGACACCGTTGACATATACCCGCAGCGTCCCCTCGTTGTAGGTCAGCGGGTACACGGTGTCCGTGCCGAAGGCGTAGCCACCCAGATTGTCTGTCAGCGCCAGTTCCGTCAGGGGCGCTGTGCCGCCGTTCACCAGCGACAGCACGTAGGTGACGTTGTCTCTGGCGGTGTAGCGGCTGCTGGCCGCCGTCTTGGTGAGGGTCAGCGTCTCCAGCAGCTCACCGGTGACGGTGTTGGAATTGGAGGTGCCGCCGTTATAGATCAAGGTGGCGAAGTTGGTAAAGCTTGCCATGACATCCACTCCTGTTCGATAGTCGGTGGGGCCGCAGCCCCAATACAGCATATGCCACAGCATCAAAGCGGTTGACGGCACCGGGCAGACTCTATTATAATAGGTAGCATTGATGCCGGCATGAAAGAAGGGATGTTCCATAGAGCTGAAACAATTGCAGGCGGCCTTTTCCGGCCATGTGCCGGGCCTGCTGGGGGCCACCGCCGCCTATGCCGTGCTGGTGCCGGTGGCGGAGACGGCGGAGGGTCTGAGCCTGCTGTATGAGGTGCGCTCCCCTGCCCTGCACCACCACAGCGGGGAGGTCTGCTTCCCCGGTGGGCGCATGGAGCCGGGGGAGACGCCGGAGCAGTGTGCCCTGCGGGAAACGTGGGAGGAGCTGGGCATCCCCCCGGAGGACATCCGGCTGCTGGGCCGGGCGGACTTCCTGCACCTGCGCTCCGAGGCCCTGATGCACCCGGTGCTGGGACAGGTGGCCCCGGCGGCGCTGGAGCGGCTGCGGCTGAACCCCGCCGAGGTGCGGCAGACGTTTCTGGTGTCGCTGGACTGGTTGGCGGCCCATCCGCCGGAGGTGTACCGGTATCCCCTGCTGCCGGTGGGAGCAGAGCAATTCCCCTATGCCCGGGTGCAGGCGCCGCCGGACTACCGGTGGACACCGGGACAGGCGGAGGTACCGGTGTATGATGGGCTGCCCTACCCCCTGTGGGGGCTCACCGCCCGCATCACCCGTCATGTGGTGCAGCGGGCCACCGAGGGGGCGGAATAGAAAAATCAGGCGGAGGAGTAGCTGCTTCTCCGCCTGATTTTTGTTTTGACTGCCAAAACATAGCCCCACCCTCCCTAATGGGGAGGGCGGGGCTTTCCTATTATTTTCCTCCCCGCCGGAAGAAGGCCGCCACCACGGCGCCTGGACCGGCGTGGGTGCCGATGACGCTGCCGATGCACACGGACTCCAGCGCCTCCGTGCCGTTTTCCCACAGAGGGGCGCTGTCGGCCACATACTTTTGCAGCAGGGCGTCGCTGAGCCCGGAATAGCCCAGCAGCAGGGGCATGGAGAAGTCGATGCCGCCGCTCTCGTGGATCTTCTGCACCAGCAGATTGTTGCCCTGCCGGGAGCCACGGGCCTTGCCGATGATGGTCACCTCGCCGTCCGTCAGGGTCAGCACCGGGTGGATGTTCAGCAGTCCCCCGGCAAAGGCAGCGGTCTTGGAGATGCGCCCGCCCTTTTTCAGATACTCCAGCGTGTCCACCAGCCCGATGATGCACACGTCCTGCCGCCGCCGCTCCAGCAACGCCGCCAGCTCTCCGGCGTGCAGATGGGCGTTGTCAATGGCGTACCGGGCCAGGATACCGGAGCCGATGGAGGCGGACATGGTGTCCACCACGAAGATGCGCTCCCGCCCCTCAGCGGCGATACAGGCGCTCTGATAGGTGCCGGACAGCTTGTGGAAGATGGTCAGCACCACGGCGCTGTCCCCGGCGGCCTCCACCTGATCGAACAGCTGGGCGAAAGCGTCAGGGGAGGGCTGGCTGGTGGGGGGCAGCACGGCCGACTCCACCAGCCGCTCATAAAAGCGCTGGCGGTCGATGTCCACGCCGTCCAGCAGCTCCTCCGTCCCGAAGTGGATGGTCAGGGGTACGATGTGTACCTGCCTGCGGTATTGCTCCGGCAGGTCGATGGTGGAATCTATGATGATTCTGGTCATAAGTCTGTTTCTCCGTTCTGTGATTTTCGGGGGGCTGCCAAGCGCTCCAGATGGCCGCTGATGCAGGTTAGGGCGTCGTACATGACCTGCCGCTGCTCCGGTGTCAAGCCCTCGCTGGCGGCCTCCACCAGCCGGTCGATCTTCCCTGCAATGGCCCGGCCCGTCTCCTGCCCCTTCTCCGTCAGCGTCAGGGGACTGCGGTATCGCTTGTCCGGCCGGGTGACGTAGCCGTTCTGCTCCAGATATTCCAACGACCGGGACACGGCGGCCTTATCCTCTTCGCACCGGTCGCACAGCTGTCCGGCGGTTAGCGGCCCCAGCTGCGTCAGATAATAAAGACACGAGACGTGAGGCCCCTTCAAATGAAATTCGGACATCTCCTCCGCCTTGATGCGGCGGATGCTGCGGCTGATTTTGGCAATCAGCACGGTAAAGGTCTCGAAGCGCTGCTGCATGGTGGCTCCTCCTCGAATGTTGATAAATCAACAAGTGTGACGTATCATACCACGCAAATGTTGATTTGTCAACAAAAACTTTTTCAGGCATGGCAGGGAGAATTTGCGTCAAAAGGTTGACATTTCTGCCGGATATGGTACACTAAAGCTTATACTGAGGGAGTAGATGGCTCGGCAGCGAGTGGCAAGTCAACAGACTGATGGGACTCCATCTGGCTTGTCTTAAACAACGAGACTCAAGTATGGCGAGGGTCGTGCTTGGGCGTTTTGGTCAGGCATACCGTGCCTGATTTTCTTTTTTTGGAGGGAACCATCATAGGACTGTTAGAATTGTTTCTCATTGCGGTGGGGCTGTCTATGGACGCCTTCGCCGTCTCTGTCTGCAAGGGCCTGTCCACGCAGACGCTGCAAAGGCGGCACTATCTCATCGTGGGTGCGTGGTTCGGAGGCTTTCAGGCGCTGATGCCCACCCTGGGCTATCTGCTTGGCTCCACCTTCGAGCAGTATATCACCTCGGTAGATCACTGGGTGGCCTTCATCCTGCTGTCCGTCATCGGCGGCAATATGTTGAAGGAGGCCTTCTCCAAGGACGAGGAGACCGCCGACGCCTCCTTTGCCCCCAAGGCCATGCTGCTGCTGGCGGTGGCCACCAGCATCGATGCACTGGCGGTGGGTATCACCCTCGCCCTACTGCCGGGGGTGAATATCGCGGCGGCGGTGCTGTTCATCGGCTGCATCACCTTCATCCTCTCCGCTGTGGGCCTGAAGGTGGGCAACGTCTTTGGCCTGAAGTATAAGAGCAAGGCGGAGATGGTGGGCGGTGCCATCCTGATCCTCATGGGCCTGAAAATTCTGCTGGAGCATTTGGGCGTCATCCAGTTCTGAACTCTGTAAGCGTAGAAAGCGACCCTGTCCAAAGCCGGACAGGGTCGCTTTTTACCAAAAATCACTGTGCAGTATTTTTCCTTTACAGCAGCATGATACCAGCGCTTTCGCAGGTCTGCACCGTCTCCGGGTCCCAGAGGCTGGCCTGCACCTCCCCGATGTGACAGGTGCCGATCATCATCATGCACAGGCGGCTTTGACCGATGCCGCCGCCGATGGTCAGAGGCAACTCCCCCGCCAGCAGCATCCGGTGGAATGGGAGAGTGCGCCGATCGTCGCAGCCGCTGGCGGTGAGCTGGCGATCCAGCGCCGCCTCGTCCACTCGAATGCCCATGGAGGAGATCTCGAAGCTCCGCTCCAGCACCGGGTTCCACAGCAGGATGTCGCCGTTGAGCTGCCAGTCGTCGTAGTCCGGCGCACGGCCGTCGTGAGGCTGGCCGGAGCGCTTCAGGTTTCCGCCGATCTGCATGAGAAATACCGTGTGGTGCTCCCGGCAGATGGCATCCTCCCGCTGCTTGGGGGTCAGGTCCGGGAACCGGTCCTCCAGCTCTTGGGTGGAGATGAAATACACGTCCCGGTCGATGCGGGTGTGCAGGCTGGGAAAGGCAATGTCCAGCGCATCATTGGTCTCGCAGACGGCTCCCATAATGGTCCGCACCGTCTGGCGCAGATAGCTCTCCGTCCGGTCCTCCCGCAGGATGACCTTTTCCCAGTCCCACTGGTCCACATAGATGGAGTGGAGGTTGTCCACCACCTCATCCCGCCGGATGGCGTTCATGTCGGTGAAGAGGCCCTTGCCGGGGTGGAACTGATAGCGCTTCAGAGCCAGCCGCTTCCACTTGGCCAGCGAGTGGACCACCTGCCCGGTGGCGTGTACGTCGGGGATATCGAAGGAGACAGGGCGCTCCACGCCGTTGAGGTTGTCATTCAGACCCGAATTTTCTTCCACAAACAGCGGGGCGGAGACCCGCCGCAGATTCAGGGCATTGCCGAGATTCACCTGAAAATTGCTCTTGATAAACTCGATGGCCCGCTGCATTTCATAGACAGACAACGGGGTTTTGTAGCCCTGTGGGATACAGACCTTGCTCATTGCGTAAGCACCTCTCTTTTTTGAAAAAATATACAGCTATTATAGGAGCATTTGCCGAAAAATACAAGAAAAAATTGAAATATCGGAGGAAAAAACTGAAAGCGCTTAGGACAAGAGCCTCCAGAAAAGCGTGCGGCACATACACAGAGCCATATAAAACAAGGCGCACCGCTGGGCAGCAAGCTGCACAGGGATGCGCCTTGTCACAGGTGCGGAGAAAATGGGTAAGCAGAGCATACCAGCAAGCGAAGGATGGCACCGTCTGACGATCCGCAAAATGCCCTCCGCCGACGGAGTTTCCTGCCGTATGGATATACCTTCCGCTTATTGCCGGGATTTTTTTGCTTTTTTGAAACTACTCCTGTCTGCTGACAGGGAGCTTCTTATTTTCTTAATACCTTTCTCGCTTGCCGACGGGGTTTCGTGCCTTATTGGTACTTCTCCCGTATGGCCCGGAAGGCGGGGAGACTGCGCAGGATCATGTCGTGGGAGACGCAGTAGCTCAGCCGCAGGAAGCCTGGGCAGTGGAAGGCGGTGCTGGGGACCACCAACAGGTCATGCTCCAGCTTGGCCCGCTGGGAGAAGGCCACATCGTCGCCGTCAGGGACCCGGACGAAGAGATAGAAGGCGCCCTGCGGCGGGATGCACTCGTAGCCCATCTGGGTCAGCTCCCGATAGAGCAAGCGGCGGTTGGCATCATAGGCCGCCAAGTCCGGCCGGGCATCGGCGCACCGCTGGAGAGCCAGCTGCACCAGCGTCGGCGGGCAGACATGGCCGGAGCTGCGGGCGGCCCCGGCCACGGCGTGGAGCACGTCGGCCTGACCCTCTACGCAGGAGGGGACACAGACGTAGCCGATGCGCTCACCGGGCAGGGACAGAGATTTAGAGTAGGAGTAGCACACCAGCGTATTGGGATAGATGGTGGGCAGGAAGGGGACCTCCACGCCGTCGTAGACCAGCTCTCGGTAGGGCTCGTCGGCTATCAGGTAGATGGGGTGGCCGAACTGGGTACTCTTGCGGCGAAGAAGCTCCGCCAGCCCCTCCAGCGTCTGGCGGCTGTACACCACGCCGGTGGGATTGTTGGGGGAGTTGACCAAAACTGCCTGTGTATGGGACGTTAAATGGGCCTCTAAAGTGTCCAGAGAGATCTGGAAGGTGTCCAGATCGGCGGGGACACCAGCTTGCCGCCGTTGGATTCCACAAAGGGGAGGTACTCCGGAAAATAGGGGGCGATGGCCACAAATTCACTGTCCGGCGATACGGTCAGCGCCCGGATGACGGAGATCAGGGCGGCGGCAGCGCCGCAGGTAAAGAACAGCTCCTCCGGGCGGATGGTCATTCCGAAGCGGTGGGTCAGATCCTCCGCCACGGCCCGGCGGGTGCCGTCGAAGCCGCCGGCCATGGAGTAGCCGTGGACCTGAATGGGATCGGTGTCGTGCAGCACATCCAGCAGGGCCTGCTGCACCGGCTGCGGGGCGGGGATGCTGGGATTACCCAGGGAATAGTCGAACACGTTTTCCGGGCCTACCTCCGCCGAGCGGCGCAGACCGTAGGCGAACAGCTCACGGATCATGGAGGGGGCACTGCCCAGTTTTTCATACGTCGGATTGACCATGGTTCCAGCTCCTTTTCCTGAATTTTTGACTGATATCAATATGTGTAAAGCGATACTACCTAACAGATAAATCGGTGCAAATCGGCGGCAGGCAGGGGAAATTGGGCGCCGCAAAGACCGACTTTATGCCCATTATACATCCTACGGACGGGAACGTCAACGAAAATGGTTGAATGATTCAGTAAAAATATGGCGAATGGGGGTTGACGAGGACCGGGGGGAGACGATACACTATATCCATATGAACGAAATTATGCCATTGATGCTGATGCGATCGATGGTACACAAAGCAGCGCTGCGGGTGCGGCGCTGAAAGAACAGTGGAGTAGGAGTGGAAAAGATGAACGAGATGAAAACGCTGCCGCTGGCCTTCACCTATGTGGGGGTATTTCTGGGGGCGGGCTTCGTGTCCGGCCCGGAGCTGTGGCAGTTCTTTGGGGCCTTCGGCAACTGGGGCTATGTGGGTTTTCTGCTGGCGGCGGTGCTGTTTACCCTGTTCGGTATTTTGCTGGTGCGGCTGACGCAGGTAGCCCACACCGACGAAATGGATCGGCTGCTGGTGCCTTGGAATATCCCGTGGCTGCGGGCAGCCTCCGGCATTGTGGCGGCGGCCTTCCTGTTCGGCGTGGTGGTCATTATGGCGGCGGGGTCCGGGGCGCTATTAGAGCAGATGACGGGCCTGCCTACATGGATCGGCAACGCCCTGTTCATGCTGGCGGTGGCGCTGGTGGCTCTGCTGGGTGTGACGGGGATGGTCAGCGCCTTTTCGGCGCTGATCCCGGTGCTGGTGCTGGCCACACTGGCCTTTGCTGCAGCGGCCTGCATAAAGTTCGGCACGGGGAATATCTTCCGGTTGGAGAACGTCAACACCAATCCCCTGATGCCCACATGGCTGGTGGCATCCCTGACCTTTGTGGCCTATAACCTGCTGGGTGGCATCGGCATCATGGCGCCCATCGGCAAGCTGGTGAAGAAGCGCTCGGCGATCTACTGGGGCATTACGCTGGCGGGGCTGATGCTGACGGTGGTGGCAGCCAGTATCCTGTTCAGCATGGCGGTGTATCCGGCGGCCATTGAGGCGGAGCTGCCCATGGTGGCGGTAGCCACGGCCATCAGCCCCACGCTGGGGACGGTTTACGGCATCGTGCTGCTGCTGAGTATGTTCTGCAACGCACTGGCATCGCTGGTGGCCATGCTGACCTACATGGAGCAGAAGCAGGCGGTGTTCCGCAAGCACAAAAAGCTGACGCTGGCAGCGGCGGCGGTACTGTCGTGGATCGGTAGTCTGGCAGGCTTCGGCGACCTGATCGGCGTTATTTTCCCGGTGTTCGGTTATCTCAGCGTGGTATTCTTGGTGTGCATGATGGTACACTTCATTCAGTGCAAGCGGCGGGAAAAACAGTCCGCCTGAGGAAAGTGACAGAAGATATCCCCCGGAGGTATTGTCTCCGGGGGATATCTTCCGTCATGCGAAATTACTCTATAGAGGTGGAATGATAAGATGTCACAGGGCATCGGTATCATGCTGCGCCTGAGCGTGCCACAGCCGGGCATACTGCCTCCTCCGCCAGCAGCTGCAGATGGCTGCCCCGCTGGACGATGCAGCGAACACCAGAATCTCGTCGCAGAAGCGGCAGGAGTCCAGCCGGTGACTGATTTAGACAAAGGTGCGTCCGCCGGAGATGTGACTGAAGCGGCGGTACACCTCGTACTCCGGCACCGGATCCGGCGCCGCCGGTGGGTTCGTCCCGCAACATGAAGGGGGCGTTTTGTACAGCGCACGGGTCATCATCAGCTTCCGGGCCTCGCCGCCGGAGGTGATGACCACCCGTTTGGCTCCGCCGCCTGCCGGGGATCGTCGTCGCAGATGGCGATGTGATAAAAACAGGGCCGTACTACAAGCATACCCCGGCCCGTCAGGCAAATACCACCTGCACCAGCAGCATATAGGTAATGGTGCCGCCGGCGATGGACAGGAGGGAATTGCGCCGCCACAGGTGCAGTCCGGCGGTGACGGCAATGGCAATGCACTCCGGCAGCCACTGACCGGCGGAGGCGAAGGAGACGTTCCGCAGACTGTACACCAGCAGCAGGCCCATCATGGCCGGAGGCAGCAGGGTACACAGCTCCTGCAGGAACTTGGGCAGCGGCTTGCCGTGGGGAAACAGGATAGGCGGCAGGAACCGGGTGATGACGGTACCCACGGTGATGGCCAGCAGGATGATGAGTGTTTGGATGGCGTTCAGGCGCATAGCTTTTTCCTCCCTATCAGCAGACTGGCGAAGATCAGCACCATAGAGGGGATCACCAGGTTATCCGGGCCGCAGACCAGCAGAGCCACAACGGCACAGGCGATGCCGATGGCTCCCGGCAGGCGGCGCTGCTTCTGCCGCAGCTGCTCCAGAAACAGCACCACGAACAGAGCCGTCAGGGCGAAATCCATGCCGGAAATGTCGAAGGGCAGCACGCCGCCCAATACGCCTCCCAGTATGGAGGCCGTGACCCAGTAGCTCCAGTCCAGCAGGGAGACGAAGAGATAGAATTTTCCGGCATCCACGCCCTCCGGTGGCTCCACGGTAGAGACAACGGAGAAGGTCTCGTCGCAGAGGGTATAGTACAACGCCCAGCGCTTCCAGCCCAGATCGTCGTATTTTTTCAGCATGGACACGCTGTAAAACAGGTGCCGGGCGCTGATGGTGAGACTCAGCAGGAACACCTCCAACGGATCGAAGCCCGCCGCCAGCAGAGGAACGGCAGCATACTGCGTGCTGCCGCCGAAGGCAATGGCGCTGAACAGGCCGGACCACAGGGGGCCGTAGCCGATGGCCTGCATCAGCATCCCATAGGTGACGCCCAGCACCAGAAAGCCAGCCAGAATGGGGACGGTGTGGGGGAAGGCGGCCCGCAGGGCTGACCGCCAGGAGGAGGGAGAGGACTGCATAAAATATCACTTCCGGTGCAAGAATAGTCGAAATGAGACAGATAGATGGATTATAGCGGAGAGAGCAGCGATTGACAATGGGAAAATGTGCCAGATTTTATGCCCAAAAGAACACAGGGACTGGAAAAATGCGGCAAGATGGCGTATACTGAGACCATATGACTTGAAAGAGGGAAAGCGAGGTGCTTTTTATGGAGGAAACGAGAAGCTTTGGATACGTCTGCCCCAAGTGCGGCAAGGCCGTGGTGGCCCGGCGCAGCAAGTTCGCCCTGTCGGCGGCGGCGGTACGGATGGAATGCCCCAAGTGCGGGGAGTCGGCGCTGGAGGTACAGACCGACGGTGTGCGCTTTCGGCTGTGGGTACCCTGCGGCCTGTGCGGCGGGGTGCATCAGGCGGAGTGCAGCGCTCAGGAGCTGCTGGAGGGCCGTGGCATCGCTCTGGCCTGCCCGGAGACGAAGCAGCTGTGCTGCTACGCCGGGGAGGAGAGCCAGGTGATGGCCCGGACGGAGGAGCTGGCCATCCGAGTGGACAAGGAGCGCTCGGAGCAGCGAGAGGCGTTCACCGACAACGTCATCATGTATGAGGTGCTGTCGGAGTTGAAGGACATGGCCGGCCGGGGCGGTGTAAGGTGTGCCTGCGGCAGCCGGGATTACGGTATTCGCATCCACCGGGATGCCGTGGACCTGACCTGCCGGGCCTGCGGCGGAAAGCTGCGGCTCCCGGCAGCTACGGACGAGGATCTGGACCGGCTGTGCTGTCGTATGACGCTGGAGATCCCCGGGCGAAAGGACGGCGTATGATCGAATTACTGTCTCATTGGTTGATCCGGAACCGGGAAAATACCGGAGATCCGGCGGTACGGCTGGCCTACGGCCGCCTGTGCGGGCTGGTAGGGATCGGTCTGAACCTGCTGCTGTTCGGCGGAAAGCTGTTCGCCGGGACTGTCAGCGGCTCGGTGGCCGTGACGGCAGATGCCTTCAACAACCTGTCGGATGCAGGCTCGTCGGTGGTGACGCTGCTGGGCTTTCAGCTGGCGGGGAAGAAGCCGGATCCCCAGCACCCCTTCGGCCACGGGCGCATCGAGTATATCTCAGGGCTGGTGGTGTCGGGACTGATCCTGCTGATGGGTGTGGAGCTGGGGAAGTCCTCCGTGGAGAAGATCCTGCACCCGGAGGCGGTGGACTTCAGTCTGCTGGCGGTGGGGATTCTGGTGGCATCCATCGCCGTGAAGCTGTATATGTACCTGTATAACCGCCGTATCGGTAGGCGGATATCTTCCGCCGCCATGGAGGCCACGGCCACTGACAGCCTGTCCGATGCCATCGCCACCACGGCGGTGCTGGCGGCTATGCTGGTGGGACGGTTCACCGCCTTGATGATTGACGGTTGGGTGGGCCTTGTGGTGGCGTGCTTCATCCTCTTTTCCGGGTATCAGGCGGCCAAGGAGACGCTGGGGCCGCTGCTGGGCCAGCCGCCGGAGCAGGAACTGGTGGAGAGGATCCGGCAGATGGTTCTGTCCCACCCGCCTATCTGCGGCATCCACGATCTGGTGGTCCACGACTATGGCCCCGGTCGGATGATGGTGTCCCTCCATGCGGAGGTGCCGGCTCACGGAGATATTCTGGAGCTGCATGACGTCATTGACACCGCCGAAATGGAGCTCAAGCGCACCCTGCACTGCAACGCCGTGATCCACATGGACCCCATCATCACCGATGATGCACAGATTGTGCAGCTGCGCCGACGGGTGGCGAAGCTGGTGCGGCAGGTGGACAGCGGCATGACCATCCACGATTTCCGGGTGGTGCCGGGACCCAGCCACACCAATCTCATTTTTGATGCGGTGCTGCCCTTCGGGGAGCATATCACGGAGGCGGAGGCCGCCCGGCAGATCAGGGAGCGGGTGCGGCAGATGGATGGGGGAGAGTACTACGCCGTGGTGACGGTGGAGAATCCCTATGTGTAAGAAAAAGCCAGCACCATGACGGTGCCGGCAGGGCGTTATTCCCAAGTCTGCCACACGTCGGGGCAGTAGCCCACGGTGGCCTGCTTGCCGTTGCGGACGATAGGCACCCGGAAAAGCTGGTATTCCAGCAGCTTCTCCTCGGCGGCCTGGGGCAGCAGATAGTCGATGCCCAGTTCCCGATAGTCGATACAGTCCCGGTCCACCAGTGCATCGTAGCCTACGGCGGCCCGGACGCTGCGGTACTCTCCGGCGGAGAGGCCCTTGGTGGCCAGATCGATGTATTGGTACTTGATACGGCGCTCCTTGAACCAGCGCTCGGCCTTTTTGGTGTCGAAGGACTTCCGCAGCCCGAAGATCTGAATGTTCATAAGAAACCTCCTGTAAAGTTGAAAGGTAGGGATATACAATGGAGCCTGCTGTGATGCAGCTGAAGGAAATGGTGGATTCGTCGGATAACATCGTGTTTTTCGGCGGGGCGGGGGTGTCTACGGAGTCCGGTATCCCGGACTTCCGCAGTGTGGACGGCCTGTACCACCAGAAGTTCCGGTATCCGCCGGAGACCATACTGAGCCATACGTTTTATGAGCGCCACAAGGAGGAGTTTTTTGATTTCTATCGACAGAAGCTCATTGCTCCGAAGGCCCGGCCCAATGCCGCCCATGTGAAGCTGGCCCAATGGGAACGGGATGGGAAGCTGAAGGCTGTCATCACCCAGAACATCGACGGGCTGCACCAGATGGCCGGGAGCCATGAGGTGCTGGAGCTCCACGGCAGCGTCCTGCGGAACTACTGCGAACGATGCGGGAAATTCTACGGCGTGGACGCTATCCTCCACAGCACCGGCGTCCCCAAGTGCAGCTGCGGCGGCGATATCAAGCCAGATGTGGTGCTGTATGAGGAGAGTCTGGATATGCAGATGATGGAGCAGGCGCTGGAGTATATCAGCCGGGCGGATATGCTCATCATCGGCGGCACGTCTCTGGTGGTGTATCCGGCGGCAGGACTGGTGCAGTACTACCGGGGCCACAAGCTGGTGGTCATCAACAAGGGAGAGGTGGGCGCCGGCGTCCGGGCCGATCTCACCATCCGTGCGCCTATTGGTGAGGTGCTGAGTCAGCTGTAACAGCTGTAACAGCGACGGCGCAGGCGGCATGGTGAAGGGGGTTGCAGCTATAATATCATGCTGCCTGCGTCGCGACAAAGGAAAAATAAAGAAGTTGGTGAATGTCAAGAAGAAAATTGGCAAGTGATGCAAAAGCAACAGAAGCCGAACCTGCCGGAAGGATGCCTGCGGGCATGGGAAACCTGGTATGACCATCGAAGAAGCAACAAATGATCTTCTAAATGAAAGTATCAGCAACCATTTTCAACATCTGGCAAAAACGTAAGATGACATTGTTCCATGCTCCTCGTGCGGAGACACCAGTGATTCGTATATAAGAAAAGACACCCTATTGGGTGCCTTCTCTTGTGTTGGCGCTACCTATCTTTCCGGGCCGTCTCCAGCCAAGTATTGTGGGCAGAAGCGAGCTTAACTTCCGTGTTCGGGATGGGAACGGGTGGACCCTCGCCCTAATCAGCACCAACTATTGAAACCGTATCAGCGGTAACAAACAGTAGTATATGCACTTTTACGCAATTTGTCAAGAAGAAATGGTGACCCGTACCGGATTCGAACCGATGTTAAAGGCGTGAGAGGCCTCTGTCTTAACCACTTGACCAACGGGCCATTTTTCCCTTTATATTATCACACAAGTATCCTTGTGAAATAACCGTGGTACACCATCAGGGACTCGAACCCTGGACACCCTGATTAAGAGTCAGGTGCTCTACCAACTGAGCTAATGGTGCATATCGGTCTGTTTCCTGTCACTCGGAAATCTTGAATATGCCCTATCTTTCTGACACACTCAAAACTGAATAAAGCTACTAGATGAAAATGGCGAGAGGTAAATCTACATCACAAGAATAATCTTATGGACAAGCCCTCGACCTATTAGTACTGCCAAGCTGAACATGTTACCATGCTTACACACGCAGCCTATCAACCTTGTAGTCTACAAGGGGTCTTACTAGCTTAACGCTATGGGATATCTTATCTTGGAGTCGGCTTCACGCTTAGATGCTTTCAGCGTTTATCCGTTCCGCACATAGTTGCCCAGCTGTGCCATTGGCATGACAACTGGTGCGCCAGCGGTGCGTCCATCCCGGTCCTCTCGTACTAGGAACAGCTCTCCTCAAATATCCTACGCCCACGACAGATAGGGACCGAACTGTCTCACGACGTTCTGA
>ERZ812616.2732-NODE-2732-length-13996-cov-2.941898_pt1 | contig 13996 bp, 13 predicted proteins | sample MGYA00376249_ERZ812616 | MGnify/ENA primary metagenome ERZ812616 (study PRJEB26924, sample SAMEA4378265) | human gut metagenome | biome: human gut; feature: human-associated habitat; material: faeces | place: China | collected 2013 ... | reverse complement strand
ACAAAGATACTCCCCGCGAATTCCAATGGGATAAGATACGCGAACGGCTTACCTGGCTTGAGTCGACCCACCGGGAAACGCCCACTTGGTCGATCCTGCAAAACTACAGGAACAAGAACGGCGAAGCTCCGTTAGTCAGAAATTATCACCGCGACTCTTACCGCCGGATAGCCGACTCGCTGGGAGTAGAACGTTTCCAGGGCGTACCGCTTTATTTACCGACCGACACCTCCGTCCCTGAATTATACGGCCGCGACGGTTCGCTGGTGAAACACCTGGAAGACTATACAAACTTTATAAAGGTAGCTTCCGTGCATACGGGAAAAGAATGGATGGTGCCCCGCAAATATATCGAAACTATCGCCGACACGGTTGTATTCAGAAAAGCAATCTTTGTCGATACGAAAAACCAGAATATAGCAACAATGGAACACGTCGGCGACAAATGGCTGGTCAGAAGTATGAACCCGGCAACCACCGGCTTGCACAGGCCGCCTTATGCCCAGGAAACCCCTCCCGGCATTTTCGTGATCCAGGAAAAGAAATCACGGATGATCTACCTGGTAGACGGGACGACGGAGACCGGAGGCTTTGCTCCTTATGCCAGCCGCTTTACCAACGGGGGCTATATACATGGCGTACCCGTCAATGCGCCACGAAAGAATTTGATTGAATTCAGCCCGTCGCTGGGTACGACTCCCCGCTCCCACATGTGCGTCAGGAATGCAACCTCACATGCTAAATTTATTTACGATTGGGCACCTATCGAGGGAACTCTTGTTTTTGTTTTTGATTAAAAATTATAACTTTGCAGTCTGATTCACACTGACATGCACAAAATTTTCCTATATCTGTTCCTTCTGTTTATCCCGGTAAACTTCTCTTCGATGAGTCGACCGATGCCACGCACGTCCGCAACTTCAAGTTGCCGGCAGTTATATATGGAAATGGAACTGGAAGGGGTTGTCAATTATGCAGCTTTCGAACAGGCCATAGCCGGATATAATAAGATCGAACAAAAAAGTAAAGAGATACTTACACTGGTCGATTTCAGCAAGCCTTCTACAGAAGAACGTTTTTATGTACTCGATATGAGACATAAAAAGTTATTGTTCTCTTCGCTCGTCTCCCATGGAAAAAATAGCGGTGGGAATTATGCCACCTCTTTCTCTAACGAGAACGGGTCTCTCAAAAGCTCATTGGGATTCTTTCTGACAGAAAATACTTATCAGGGGAAAAACGGTTATTCATTAGTACTAAACGGTCTGGAAAAAGGAATTAACGACCGTGCCAAAGAACGGGCGATCGTGATTCATGGGGCGGCTTACTCCAACCCTTCCGTTATCGCCTCATCCGGTCGCTTGGGACGCAGCTTCGGTTGTCCGGCCCTGCCGCAGTCGGTCAGCAAACCGATCATTAATACGATCAAGGGCGGTTCGCTGTTGTTTATTTATGCCAATAACCAGAATTATCTGGCCTACAGTCCTATCCTGTCCAAACAGATCGCCACTATGTAAACGGGATATAAAAAAGAGAAAAGGAAATACCAAAATCGATATTGTACTATTCATTCCCTGAATACTATTAAGGAAATCCACAAAAAAGCTTTATCTTGCAAACGGAAAAGGGAAAAGATACTATACACTAATATAACAATTTAAATCTAATTGAGAATGAAAAGCAACGTACTGAAAGCTTTATTTCCAATACTGCTAGCCTTTATAGCATTGCCGATATCGGCACAATCAGAGATTTTCGTTTCCCCGACAGGGAAAGCCAATGGCGACGGAAGTGTTCAAAATCCGTTCAACCGTATTCAGGTTGCACTGGAAAAAGCCCGGACAGAAAAAGGAGAGATCGTTATCTACCTGCGCGAAGGGAAGTATATGCTCGACAAACCCATCGTTTTCACTCCCCAGGACGGGAACGACACCCGGCAGTTATCTGTAAAAGCCTATCCCGGCGAACAGGTAGTTCTTTCAGGAGGAATACCATTATCCCTGCAATGGACACCTTATAAGAAAGGAATTATGAAAGCCAAAGTAAGTGGTAGTCCGGTCATGGATATATTGGTTGTCGACGGACAACTGCGACACATGGCCCGCTATCCTAACTTCGATGAGAAAGCAGTCCGCTTCAACGGGACTTCCGCCCAGGCCACCGCACCTGAACGGGTAAAGAAATGGAAAAATCCGGCCGGAGGTTATCTGCACGCCATGCACAGGCATGACTGGGGTGATTTCCATTACCTCATCACCGGAAAAAACAAGAAAGGAGAACTGACGATGGAAGGCGGCTGGCAAAACAATCGCCAGTCGGGACTTCACCCGGACAATCGGATGGTCGAGAATATATTCGAAGAACTGGACGCTCCCGGCGAATGGTTCTATGCAGCCGACGAGCAGGTTTTATATTATTACCCACTTGAAGGTGAGAACGTATCCGAAGCCCTTTTCGAATCTCCCCAGCTCAAACACCTGATCGAATTCCGGGGTACGGAAACCAACCCGGTAAAAAATATCACGGTCGATGGATTGGAACTGACACAAACCCTCCGTACATTTATGGAACCTTACGAGCAGCTACTTCGTTCAGACTGGACTATTTACCGGGGAGCAGCCGTTTTCTTCGAAGGGACAGAATATTGTGCCCTGCGTAATTGCTACCTGCACAACCTGGGAGGAAATGCCGTATTCTTCTCCTATTATAACCGCCATTCGGAAATATCCGGTTCCCACCTTACACAGATCGGAGCGAGTGCCGTCTGCTTCGTCGGTGATCCCGCCGGTGTCCGTTCACCCAGTTTCGAATATGCAGAATTTGTCCCCTACGAACAAATCGATCATGGGAAAGGCCCCAAAAACAATAATTATCCGGCTCAATGCCTCGTATACGACAACCTGATCCATTCGATCGGACTGTTCGAAAAGCAGATCACAGGGGTCGAATTATCCATGTGCCAGGCCATTACCGTCAGCCACAACAGTATTTACGATACTCCCCGTGCCGGAATCAATGTCAGCGAAGGGACATGGGGCGGCCATATCCTGGAATTCAATGATATTTTCGACACTGTCAAAGAAACCGGCGACCACGGCTCTTTCAACTCCTGGGGACGCGACCGCTATTGGCATCCCAAATATCAGGAAATGGAATCGATCGCCGCCAAAGACCCGGCCCTGATCCTGGCGGATGCCTGCCAGACCACCGTTATGAGAAACAACCGTTTCCGTTGCGACCGGGGATGGGACATCGACCTGGATGACGGTTCCAGCAATTACCATATATATAACAACCTCTGCCTCAACGGAGGAATCAAGCTGAGAGAAGGTTTCTATCGCATAGTCGAAAACAACATTATGATAAACAACTCCTTCCACCCGCATGTCTGGTTTAATAACAGCGGCGATGTCTTCACACGCAATATCGTCATGACCGAATATAAACCGATCGGCATACGTGAATGGGGATTGCTGGTAGACTACAACATTTTCACAGACAGCTTGTCGCATGCCGCCGCACGCAAGAACGATACGGACGAACATTCCATCGTCACTCCCATACAATTCCGCAACCCGGCAAAAGGAGATTTCACCGTTCCCGACGATTCAGAAGCAATCACCAAAGGTAGTTTCCACAATTTTGCCATGGATCAGTTCGGTGTTGTCTCTCCCCGCCTGAAAGCGATCGCTCATACACCCGAAATGCCGACACCGATCATGATCGCCGGCCACGCCGACAGCGATATTATCGACTGGTGCGGTGCCACGATCAAAAGTTTGCAGACCTTAGGTGAACGTTCGGCCACGGGAATGGACTCGGAAAGGGGTGTATATGTTATTTCCGTCAATGCATTGGGAGGTAAACTACGGGATTATATACGTCCTAACGATGTTATTATCCAGGTAGGAAAAACTCCGGTCAATAACCTGAAGGAGATGCAGGACGCACTTCAGAAGGTCGACAAATCGAAAGATATCGAATTTATAATATTCAGGACACAGAAGGAGAACAAAGTCACGATCCCGGGAAAATTACTGGACTAACCCATTAAATAATCGGAGAAAGATGAAAGAGAAAGAAAATACGGACCTGATCCTGCTGAATATCGGATACGCTGTTCACCGTGCCGACTGGAATTACAAGAATGTAAACAGTCCGTTCGCACGTATCTACCTGGTCAAGGAAGGTGTAGCCAAGCTGCATCTGCAGGATCGCGACCATATCCAGCTTCTCACTCCCGGGCATCTTTATCTGATTCCGCCTTTCACGTTGCACAGTTATAAGAGATGCAGACAACCCCTGTGCAGTACATCAACCAGAAGAAAATAGAAAGGGCCCAATTATTGATCATTACCGATCATCATTCGATCAAGGATATCGCCTATACGCTTTCGTTCGAAAACGTTTCTTATTTCAACCGGTTGTTCAAAAGATATACAGGAATGACACCGGTTTTATATAAAAAGAAATTATAACACACAACTATTCATCATCATACAAATGGAAGATCCGCCCCATCTGTTGCCACTTTTCAGCAGAACTGGCATTCGGATCTGCCTGCTGGAATACGGACATATATTCTTCCCATTCCGCTTGTCGCGGTAAACCGGCGAGACGGTCGAATGCCGTATCCCAATCAAAATCGAGCGGAGTTTCCACGATCATAAATAACCTGTTTCCACATAAATAGATCTCCATTTCGAGGATACCGACACTTTTTATCCCTGCCCCGATCTCCGGCCAATAACATGCCCGGCCATGTCTTTTCTCATACTCTTCGATTAACTCCGGATCGTCTTTCAAATCCAGCATCTGGCAATAGCGTTTAGTTGGGAAATCATAATGCCTGCTTTTATAACCGTTCTTCTTATTTTCCATAAATAGTATCAATTTACACCGATCATTCAACAAGAATAATTCGTATGCAAATAAAACGATAATTACACCGTCTGAGTAATATTATTTCTGCAAGGGATAAAACGATATCGATGCCCGGGATAGTAAATACGGATAAAAATAACTCCCTTTACCCGCCTATAAAAAAAGAAAAAAGATGAAGATAACTGCCCCCCGGGTAACAGCTGTTTTAAAAGAGGACGCCCCATTGGACGAGACACTCCTAAATGACGGAGAAGACGTGACGGAATATTCTTTCAAAAACCAACGGGTATTTGAGATCAAGACAAAAAATATAAATATGCAGTCCTGTCTGTTCACGAACTGTATGTTGATCGGTTGTGGCATAAAAAAATCGCAGTTCAGCGATATAATCTTTCGGAACTGCGATCTTTCGAATGTCAATTTCTCCGAATCCGGCTTCCATCGTGTCGAGTTTATCGATTGTAAACTGATCGGCGTGAACTTCTCGGAATCGTCATTAAATCATATTACTTTCAGTAACTGCAAAGCTGAATATATCAACCTGACCATGAGCAAACTGAAATATGTGGGCTTCAACCAATGCGACCTGAAAAGTGGTTCGTTGGAAAGTTGCCAGTTTGCCTATACGGTATTCGATGCGTGTAACCTGAAAGAAGCGGAATTTTACCGTACTTCCTTGAAAGGTACAGATTTAAGCAACTGCGACATATCCGGCATACGGATAAGTCCCATTACAGGTTGTGAGTTACGTGGAGCTGCAGTAACTTCCCTGCAAGCACTTGAACTAGCCCATTTACTGGGTGTTACAATCAAAGGATAATCATCATTTTCAAACTGGTTATCTTGCATATTCCTGATGTCTTTTTAACCATGCAACAGCGTACGAGCAGATTGCCCGTGGCTTTAATTGATTCTCTAATGCGTAGTCGAAAGCCGCTTTCACTAGGGAAGCGGCAATACCTTGCCCCTCCAGAGGTTCCGGAACTATTGTGTGAATAATATCCAGATTATTGCCGACAAGCCTGTATTGTACAAAGGCCGTTAAATCATTTATTTTCACCTCGAAGCGATATTTCTCCGGGTGATGAACTATATCATATTCCATGTATTCGTTTATTATTTATCTACAAAACAACGCTCTTTAGTATAAAACACTTTACCTCCGGATAAGTTCATCCATTATTTCGTTTTTATCATCTTTCTTTTCGGCCTGCGCTTTGGTTCTTTTGGGATGAAAGAAATTCTTTATTTTAGTTAAAAAGCCGCTGACTTCTTTGGCGACATCCTGTGTCTTCTTAGAAACGCCCACCGACTCGATCAGGGGCGGACGCAGTATCTGCCATAAATAATTAAATGTAGAATGATAAGGATCGCGTTCAATAGTCAGGTGAGACTGCCTGGGTTTATGACCGCCCTTTTCCGGATGATCCGGGTTATCATGTTTCAACACCAGGTTTGCCAGGCGTGATAAAAACTTGTTATCGATCACCTCCCCATGCTTTTCTTTAAAGAGTTCTGCTTTCAGGTCTCGGTAAAGGAACAGCATATCGACGTTAGCACCTTTGCTGGAGGCTTCCGTACTAAATGTAAAATCATCCAGTTTACCGCTTTCGATCTTGGCAAATGCCAGCGGGGTTATCAATTCATTCAAGGCAGTCAGGTCGAAATCTTTCATATGGGCATTCAGGATAAAACGATCGTTCAATGAATCGACAGGCAACAACCAGGTTGCTGTAAAATAGCCTGTTCCCATCAGCTTTCCATTTGCATCGAGGCGGATATACTGATCCGGACGGGTAACGATATTGGTAAATCCGGAAAACTTACCGTTCATCTCCGTAAAGAATAATTTTCCCGGTTTTATTCCTTTCCGGGCCAGCTCTTCATAAACGACAGAAAAGTTATTGACATCCAGGCTATCGACAGCTAGTTTAACCGGAGCTTTCTGCAGACCGGAGTAAATCATCGGAACAATATGACGGGGGACGATTATTTGTTGGTTCTTAAAATTCTGAAGGACGGCATCATCCACCTGCACTTTTCTTACTTTTATCACTTTCTGTGTAATCCAGGTCGGCAAGTCGATCCCCGCAAGATTCAAACGTCCCACTTTGACATCAAACCAGTCCTTATGCTCGGGTTGGAGATAGGCAAATTCCATCTTGGGATATTTGGAAAGCAGGTGGATATTTGCCAGGTCGAGCTGCGTATTATTCAGACTCAGTTCACCGATACTCAATGTATAAAAGCCATTATCCAATGGAAAGGACAGGTCTTTCGTATTGAACCGGATTGTTTTCAGCTTAAATAGACGGTCTGCTGCATTGACATGTAATCCTTCCAATAGCAGGCTGGCCGTATCATTATTCAATACGGCATTCGATATATCCAATTTCCCCAGCGAAAGGTCAGGCGTAAAACGTCCGAGCATTTCATACACATCCTCCAACTCGCCTGCGGCAGGTTTCTTTTTCTCCTTATCCGGAACATTTCCCGGCTGATAAGAAAAAACAGGATCAGCCAATAAAATATCACCGACAGCAAAATGCAGGCTGTCCCATGTAATTTTACTGAGACCTATATCTTTCAGTCCGGCTTTAAAGAAAGTCCCATCCTTTTTGACCACCTCCAGATACGGTGACTTCAGATGAACGGCTCCTGTTTCCAGGCTTTGGGCAAGTTTATCCGGTAAGCGATTCATTCCGGAAACCGAAACTAAAGGGGCCTCAAACCTTATATGTGACTTCGAAGCCTTTTCCCACAACGAATCCTGCGGGATCAACTTTACATCCTGTAAACGAAGCTGGCCTTTCTGAGTGGAGAAATCGCCTTTACTCACATACAACCGGTATTCTTTTCCCGGCAGGTAATTATCAAAGTCTTTTAGACTGAATCCAAAATTATCGCACTGAAAAAACAATCCGTTGCTCCGGTTCGTACTGTCGTCTATCAGGAAATTGGTTGCATAGAAATTGAAATCTTTCAGTTTATAAACGACAGGATCAGGAACGCTCCTATCGCTCAACGTGACAAAAGCATGATTCAGACGAATCTGTTTAATAGATAAATATTGGAGTAACGGATTCAATATACCTTCAATATCCGCCCGGGTATCGACCGGCATTTTCTGTTCTTTATTTTCCTTATTATAAGAGGGTACTTTATTGTACCGGAGATTCGGACGGTCTATCTTAAACAGACCGGCACTGATCCCTTTATCATACAGTAAACCTTTTATAGCGATTGTATCGATACTGCCCGACATATAATCGTTGCGCGATCTAACGGAGATAGGTTTCAACCGGATATTCTCAATACTGAAATCGCCGGTCTCCGTGTTCAGTGCCATACGTTCCACATCCAGGCGATGGTTACGGGCCGTCATCATCCCGCTGATCCCTGTTGCTTCAAAAGCAAAACTACGCGAATACCATAAGCCATGTTTCACTTCGGAAACCGAATCTACCAGGAATTCATTCGCCTGAAAATTAAAATTATCCAATTTATAGACCTCGACAGAATCTTTCACAGCCTGCGAATAGGCCACTTTGGCCTCCCGGATACCGATGGACTGAATAGCAACACTATGTAATACCGGTGATATAATATCATAAAGAGACAAGGCCTGTACCAATGAATCGGTATTCATGGGAGCAGGTGTATCGACCGTTTTGTCTTTAGGTGCCGTATTAGCCGCCAGGTTAAACACCTGGATATCCGACGATGAGATATCAAAAGAACGGGCTGTCAGATAATTCAGAGCCTCTTCCCGTTTAAACTGTATGCCGTTTACTTCAATCGTCCGGACCAATGCATCCACATAGCTATCCGGTTTCTGGTTTTTCTCTACCCACAACTTCTCCTGTGGGATCAGATTGATTTTTTCTATATAAATGATCGAATCCAGCGTACTCAGCTTAATACTGTCTGTTTTCAACACGAAATCGTTATTGGTAAGCAGTGTCTGAGGTTGGTTGGTTACAAACTCAAAATTATCACAATAGAGCAACTTGCCGCTTCGGGAAGAATTTTCATCCAGCCTGAAATCATATGCACGGAAACTGACATCGGTCAATGCATACAGGATCGGTGTCACCGGATTCTCAACTGTATAAGAGACACTCGCATCTTCCAGGTTCAGCGTCTGCACACTCAACACATTTATATACGGTGAAATAACCTCGTACAATGATTTGGAACTGACATTCCGGGCTTTCTTCTCCGTGCGTCCGGAGTTATACGAATCGAATATTTCTATCTCCGGATCCTTAATCTCAAAAGAGTTAAAGTGTAGTTTCTTATAACTCCAACGCCATGTCAGGTTCACCCCTTTAAAATCGATCACGCCAACCTCCGCCTTCACATAAGTCTGCGGAAGACTGTCGATAGCCGCCCATTGCCGGAAGACTGTGGTATCGGGCATAAGCCTGACGCCTTTTATCTTCAGCTCCCCTTTTATGAAACCGATAGACAAATCATCAAACGAAAGATTATAAAAGCCATCCGTAGCCTCTGCCGTCCGGCGGCTCAGTTCTTTCTTTAGATACCGTTCAAGCCGCTGGTTCAGATACAGGTTCAAGACAGTAAGCAACACAACCAGCAATCCGATTGCCGGGAAAATATATTTTGCTATTTTCTTTTTCCGCCCCATATCTTATTATAAACGTTATCCGGTAAAGCAAAGACTCTATAAATTAAAACAAGATAACTGTTATTATGTTTAGGGTTCTAAGGCAGCTGAATGTTTTAAATGGCAAAACACTGCCAAGGGAATGAAAGACCCGGTCTTATTTATAGAGAGATACTATATACCAGTACAAAGGCGGGATATACTTCATAGTTCAAAGTATAGGACTTGGCATCCGGCGTCCGGGTTTCGTAGGCACGGATTTGCCCGGAGTCTGCATAAGTGAAAGGTTCGATATGCAAATGTTCGATAAAGTCGACATCCTGCTGCCGGATCATTTTAAATAAGGCTTCTTTAGCACACCAATAGATAAGTAAATGATTGACTTCATTAATAGAAGAGACGGAGGCATCCTCTTCGGGAGACATAAAGCGGCTGCGTATCTTCAATATCCGCTGAGAATAATATTCGATATCTATACCGGCAGCGGGCTGTTGCTGCAATAGAACGGCGGCATAACCATTCGTATGGGAAATACTCAGATGATAAGCAGAGTCGGGCAAATAGGGTGCACCGTCTTCATGATAGCGGATGATAAGTTCCGAACCAGCCAGTTCTTTCAGGAGGACACGGCTAGCTAACCATTCCTGGCGACGTTTCTCTGTTTTTATATGTTGAAGAAAAGGTAAATAATCCGGTTGGAGATCCAACAGGGAGAGTAATTCATCCGAAGTTTCTTCAATCTTCCAGACACCCAGCAAAGGTGATGTATGTTTCAGGATGACAGGCATTATTTCTTCCAACTAAAAGATTGTATCAATTCAATAATATCCTTTCGCAAATAATCTGTCAGGGGAGCCAGAGAGTCAGCGTTCGGCACACAATCGTAATACAAAGCCCCACGAAAGAAGTTTGAAGAACTGTCTGTCAGCATAAACTGCACAGGAGAAGCAGACTCGCCATCAAGCAAGAACAAGGAACCGTATACTTTTTCGTCCGGATTGCTGTAAGCCTGTTCCTTCACGGCATTGGCTTGTTTGGCCTGCCGGGAAACCAACGAACGAGACTCCATCTCGGCCGTCTGTAATGTTTTTTGTGTAACAGGCAGGTAACTACAATACACTTTTACACCTAAAGAAGGATAAGACAGGTTGATCCATCCCTCCGGACTTCCCACCGGGGGGAGTTCTACGGTTACCAACTGGGAGACATTAAACCCGTAAGGTAAACTGTCGAGAGGTAAAGGCTGATAACGGGCCTGTGGCGGTTCGATCCGAAAATAACCACGCGGTTTCGGCGTATATTCCGTGCAAGAGATACACAACAGAAAAAACAGACCCGACAGAATAGACTTCATCACTCCTCTCCTTTCTCTCCTGTTGGAATACGATTAAATTTCACCTTAAGGATCCGACGGTTATCCATTTCGAGAACCTGGAAACGATACTTGCCATAATCGAGAATCTCCCGGCGACGAGGGAAATCTCCTTTTATCTCCAACAATAAGCCGGCCAGTGTTTCCACATCTTCCGTCAACTTTCCGAACTCAGATGGGTCGGCATTGATCACACGGAAAAAGTCTGTCAACAGTATCTTGGCTTCGAAGATCAGACTGCCGTCTGCCAGACGGATGAATTGTTTTTCATCTTCATCATATTCATCGGAAATCTCTCCGACTATTTCTTCCAGGATATCTTCCATCGTAACGATACCGGAAGTACCGCCGAACTCGTCTACCACAATCGCCATATGTATCTTGTTGGTCCGGAATTCTTCCAGCAGGTCGTCGATCTTCTTCGTCTCGGGAACAAAGTAAGCCGGACGGATCAGGCTCTGCCAACGGAATGTATCCGGTTTTTCAATATAAGGCAGCAAGTCTTTGATATAGAGAATACCTTTGATATTATCCTCCGAGTCTGCATACACCGGGATACGCGAATAACCGGACTTAATAATGAAATCGATCACATTACGAAAGTTGGTCTTTATCTCAATATCTTCCATATCCAGACGGGGAGTCATAATCTCATCGGCCGTTTTATTATAGAACTTGATGATCTCGGCCAACATTTCTTTCTCTTCAGGAATTTCAGTAGATGTCAGCTCGAGCGCTTTAGAGAGTTCATCGACAGAAAGGTCGTATTTCTTTTTAACGAGCGCCTTGTTTATAACAGAGGTAGAAGTCACCAACACCTTCGATAGCGGGCGACAGATACGTTCGATCATATTCAAAACAGAAGCCGAACGGCGAACAAAGCGAAGAGAGTTCTTCTGTGCGTAGATCTTGGGCATGATCTCGCCAAAAAGTAAAAGAAGAAAAGTTAGTATGATCGTTTCGAGCACAAAACCTAAAACAGGCACAGCCGAGAAATCGACCAGGGCATTGATACCATAGGTACAAAGCATAACGACAGCTACATTCACAAAGTTATTTGCAATCAGAATAGCTGCAAGCAAATATTCGGAACGATCCAGAAGTTTTCTGATAAGTGGATCTGAAGGAGAATTCTCTTCCCGGATGTCGTTGATGTCACCCGGGGTAAGAGAAAAGAATGCCACTTCTGATGCCGACACGAAGCCGGACACTAACAGCAGTATACAAGCGAGGCTTAATGCTATAACAGGACCTGCTGTAAGCGCCTGCATAGTAACTTGGTCAAATAAGCCCGATAAATAATAGTCTGAGTCCAAGGGGAACCGTATTAGTTAAACAATATCAGAACGGAAGATCATCCGCACTGTTTGAATCCGAAGAAATATCCGGTTGTTGTGAAACCGGTTGTTGATAAGACGTTGCCTGCGGTTGTCCTCCCTGCTGGAAACCTGTTCCGCTATTAGAAGATGTTCCGTCAGCCGGCTTCGAGCCTGTGTTATAAAATTCGATACGGTCTGCATGAATTTCCGTAACATAACGCTTCACACCACTTTGATCGTCATAACTACGGGTACGGATCTTTCCTTCCACATAGACGCCCGAACCTTTCTTCACCCATTTTTCAACAAAGGCTACCTGGTCGCGACGCACCACAATATTGTGCCATTCTGTCCTTTCGGGCACAACCGTACCATTTGCAAGTGTGTAACCTCTTTCCGAAGTTGCCAAAGGGAAGTTTGCAACAGCCGCACCGCTGTCGAAATAACGAACGTCGGGATCTTTGCCCACGTTACCGATCAAAATGACTTTATTCAATGACATAGTAATAATTCTTTTAATATCTTACAAAGAAACATAAATTCGATCATTCTGACAAGTTTCCATTTAATTTCTCCAAATAAATATGTATAAGACGGGGAACGGCATAACGCTCGATATCTTCATACGGAACAGCCAGATACGAATTCAAAGCCTCGCTGATTTTCTCTATTTCTATCCGGTAGAAAGCCGTATGCAGGACCTGATGGGACAGGACGTGTTTTATTTCCGGTATATCTACCGAGACATTCAACCGCCCGGCTCCTTCGAACAACTGTTTAAAGGCTTCCGTTTTTTGTAAACCGGTAAAGTCCACAGGCTGCTCCGTCTCGATAAGGGGAAATTCATAAAGCCCTTCCCATATATCCTTTTTACCCCGGCGCGAAAGCCAGGTCTGCCCTTTATATATAATGTATAGATAATGAAAATAGCGGGGACGTGTTTTTGTTTTATTCTGCTTTACCGGAAAACTTTGTACCCGGTCGGAAGCATATGCCATGCAACGTTCTTTTAACGGGCAAACGTCGCAATCCGGATTTTGAGGCACACATTGTAAGGCGCCGAACTCCATGATTGCCTGGTTGTGAAGTCCGGCCTTTTCCGGATTCATCACGATCCCCGCCAACTCGGTAAATTGTTTTTTTCCGCTTGTCGTATCGATAGGCGTATCGACTGCATACAAACGGGATAACACCCGGAAAACATTCCCGTCGACAACCGGATAAGGTTTATTCCACACAAAAGACACAATGGCGGCAGCCGTATATTCCCCGATTCCTTTTAATGATAACACATCTTTATATTCACTCGGAAAAACACCCCCAAAGGTATCCATGATACTTTTGGCTGCCGCGTGCAGATTCCGGGCACGGCTGTAATACCCCAATCCCTGCCAATATTTCAACACCTCATCTTCTTCGGCAAAGGCCAACGAAGCCACATCCGGGAAGCGTTCGGTGAAACGGTAAAAATAATCCATCCCCTGAGCGACACGGGTTTGTTGAAGAATTATTTCTGATATCCAGATTATATAGGGATCGGACGACTCCCTCCATGGTAAAGTCCTTTTATTCGTTTTGTACCAGTTTAGCAGCATATTGCTAGTTTCCAGTTCATTTTTCAATTGCGACATATTTGTCCTGTTTTCGTACTTTTAAAACTCTCAACTCGTTGATTAATGCAAACATACACAGATATAATGAATTGTAAGGAATCTTTTTTATTAAAAAATGGCGGGCAATTCTTTTTCCACTTAAATAAAAAGCTATATATTTGCATTCCAAAAAATTAAT
>ERZ812616.2703-NODE-2703-length-14143-cov-7.019378_pt1 | contig 14143 bp, 10 predicted proteins | sample MGYA00376249_ERZ812616 | MGnify/ENA primary metagenome ERZ812616 (study PRJEB26924, sample SAMEA4378265) | human gut metagenome | biome: human gut; feature: human-associated habitat; material: faeces | place: China | collected 2013 ... | reverse complement strand
GGGCGCCCACCGATAACGATGTGGGAAACCGCATGGGGGCGCGCTACGGGCAATGGAAACTGGCAAGCCTGTATTCCTGTTTTGAGGAAACGCCCGCAGTTCGGGTGGAGAAGGACCGTGTGGAGCTGACCTTCCTGTATCATCTGGCCACGCAGCCTGCATCAGACTGCACCGTCCGCTACATCGTATCGGCGGAAGGAAAAATCCGGATGACGCTGTCCTATACCCCCGTTCAAGGACTGACTGAAATGCCGGAGTTTGGATTGTCTTTTCAAATGGATGCGGATTTTGACCAATGCACATGGTACGGCATGGGGCCGGAGGAAACCTATTGTGACCGCTGCACCGGGGCGAAGCTGGGAGTGTTTGCCAGCACAACGCAGGAAGCTCTCTCTCGGTATCTGCGCCCGCAGGAATGCGGAAATCGAACGGGCGTCCGCTGGGCAAAAGTGATGCGAAAAGATGGGACGGGCCTTCTGTTTGAAACCAGAAAGCCGATGGATTTTTCAGCTCTGCCCTATACACCGCATGAACTGGAGAACGCCAGACACAGCTTTGAGCTGCCGCGTGCAGGCAAAACCGTTGTGCGGACCGCGCTGCGGCAGATGGGGGTCGGCGGACAACACCTGGGGTGCCTTTACCCATGATCCGTATCTGATCCATTGCCAACCCGGCGAGAGGATGGAATTTGAAGTGATCGTAAGCGCTTTGTCTCACGAGGAAGGAGGGGGTCAAGATGAAAACCATCGGTGTTGACCTTGGCGGAACCAATATGAAGGCCGCTCTTGTTGATGAAACTGGTCAAGTCCTACAGGAAATCAGCGCACCCACCAATCTGCCGCGTCCAGCGGAAGCAGTCTGTGACGACATTGCGGCCCTGTGCCTGGCGCTGTCGCAGGACCAGCAGGTGGCGGGCATCGGGGTGGGCTGCCCCGGCACCGTGGATGGCGGTGTGGTCCGGTATTCCAACAACCTTGCATGGCATGATTTTGATATGGCGGGGTATCTTCGGCAAAAACTGGACCTGCCGGTTTACCTTGGCAACGACGCCAATGTGGCGGCGCTGGGGGAGGCACTGGCCGGCTGTGCGAAAGGAGCGGAAAGCGCCGTCATCATCACGCTGGGAACCGGCGTGGGCGGCGGTGTGGTGCTGGATGGAAAGCTGCTCACCGGCTATACCGGCGCGGCAGCCGAGCCGGGCCACATGGTGATCCTGGGAACGTCTGAGGCGCCTCTTTGCACCTGCGGACGGCGTGGCTGCTTTGAGAGCCTTGCCAGCGCCACCGCCCTGATTCGCATGACGAGAGAGGCACGCCGCGCCCATCCGGACAGCGCACTGAATACGCTGGCGCCAGAAGAAAACGACGTGAACGGACGCACAGCATTTGACGCTGCCGCGATGGGGGATACGGCAGGCAAGGCCGTGGTGGAACAGTACACAACTTATCTTGCCATGGGCATCGCCAACCTCATCAATATCTTCTTTCTGGAAGTGGTGGGGCTGTCCGGCGGCGTGGCCAATCAGGGAGAAAATCTTCTGCAACCCCTTCGTGCAGCCGTTGAGCCCTTGGTATTCGGCAATGAATTTGCAAAAAGAAAACCCGCATTACCACCTGTACCCTCGGTTATCGCGCCGGGGTGATCGGCGCGGCGATGCTGGCTCAAAGAGGGGAGGCATAAACCATGGCGGTTATTACAATCAAGGTGGTTGACCGAAAGGGAGATACTCTGACAGAAAAGTCCGCCCCGGAACAGGTGTCCCTTGTCTATGACGGACTGTATCAGGAGGGTGACATAATTCTGGTGGAAACAGACCGGCCCCAGCAGTTCTGCGTGGTGCATCTGGAGGATACCATGCCCCCGGCGCTGGTCTTTCTTCCCGGCGGGGCAATGGAGTTCCCCATCCCCCCGGCGGACAACCGGATGAACTACAACCCCAGGAGCTTTGTGGGCAGATGGCATCTGCTGTCTGCAAGATGCGCTGCGGCGGAGGAACTGAAAGGGCCGCGCAATCTGGCCTTCAATCCCTATGACTGCCACGGGGAAAACGGCGTGTACCCCCACGCCTCCGCCAATGTGGAAACGCGGGGCGAGGCGGTGTTTGCCGCACGGAACGCGGTGGATGGATTCTTTGAGAATGACTCCCATGGGGAGTGGCCTTACCAGAGCTGGGGCATCAACCGAGACCCCAACGCAGCCATGAAACTGGAATTTGGCCGCCCGGTGCGGGTGAAGGGACTGCGCCTGACCCTGCGGGCAGATTTTCCCCATGACAGCTGGTGGACAAGAGTGACCGTCCGGTTCAGTGACGGAAGTCAGGAGCGGCTGGCTTTGGAGAAAACAGCCCTGCCGCAGAAATTTGACATAACGCCGCGTGTTGTGAACGAGCTGACTCTGTGTGAACTCATCAAAGCGGAGGATGAAAGCCCGTTCCCGGCGCTGACACAAATCGAAGTGTGGGGGGGGGAATACGATGCCGATCATGCGACTGAAACCCAGCTGTAAGGATTACCTGTGGGGCGGCGAGTGTCTGAAAGCCGAGTTTGGTGTGCAGAGCGACCTGCACCCGCTGGCCGAGGCGTGGGTGCTGTCCGCGCACCCGGACGGGCCTTCCTATTTGGAGAACGGCTCCACACTGGCGGATTACCTTGCCACCCACCCGGAGGCCGCCGGTACCCACTGCCGGAAATTCGAGCAGTTTCCCATTCTCACCAAGTTCATTGACGCAAAAAACGATTTGTCCATTCAGGTGCATCCCTCCGACGCCTACGCGCTGGAGCACGAGGGCCAGTACGGCAAGACCGAGGTGTGGTATGTGCTGGACGCCGAGCCGGGTGCCTTCCTGTACTACGGCTTTGCCCATGAAATTACCAAAGAGGAATTTGCCAAGCGCATCCGGGAAAACACGCTGACCGAAGTACTCAATGCGGTGCCGGTGAAACAAGGCGATGTGTTCTTCATCCCGGCAGGAACCCTGCACGCCATCTGCAAGGGCATCGTCATTGCGGAGGTGCAGCAGAATTCCAACGTCACCTACCGGGTCTACGACTATGGCCGAGTGGGGGCGGACGGCAAGCCCCGCGCCCTGCACGTGGAGAAGGCGCTGGACGTGACCCTGCGCACTCTGCCCGTCAAGCATGACTTTGGCAGCCATCTGGCCCAGTGTGAGTATTTCACCGTGGATGCCAGGAACGGCGCGTTTGAGGGCACAGCGGACGAGAAGAGCTTTGTCTCGCTGCTCATCACAGATGGCGAGGGTGAGCTGATCTGTGGCGGCGAAACCGTGGCCGTCAAGAAAGGCGACAGCTTCTTCCTGCCCGCAGGCAGCGGCAGCTATACCGTACACGGTACCTGTCAGACCTTGTCTACAAGAGTGTGAAATAAGGCTGTGGAATAGTAAGCAGGAGGATAAAATCGTAAGAAAGCCAAATGTATTGATATTGCATTGCTAGAGCCAACTCCAGACGACCTTGTAAACTTTTTTGACGATTTAGCACACAATGACACGCTAGTGCCATATTCTGCACCTGAAGAAACTACAGTATGCGCATCTATTTAGAACCCGTGAATCTCAGTCAGTGGAACCTGTTCGATAATGTAAAAGGCTCCGGCCATGTAGAGTGTTTTCTTGCCACTCGTGATATGCAGCTTGGGGACATCGTAATTCTGCATGTCGGAAAACAGGACCCCGCGCATGAGAGTGGTGTGTATGCCTACGGCACGGTCATTTATGGTCCGTATATTCTCGAAAATCGTCCCGCTGAATACTGCAACAACAAATTGACCGTGGATGTTCGTATAGACCATATCGTATATGACGCACCCATCATCACCCACGAGCAATGTAAGAGATACACCGGCCAGTATAGAAATGTTCACGTCATCGCAGATTCTTTCAATGACAATTTGAAAGTCACTCTGGGTATCCAGTAATACTCCACAAAATGAAAAAGCGCTCACCGTGAAAGGTGGGCGCTTTTCTCTTTCTTAATCTGTACTTATAAAAGGTATATCACACCAGCATATCGAACAGTCCAATCATCAGAGGCATCGTCATGATGGAAAGCAGCGTACTCAGAACATACAATGCACTTGAGTGCGCCGCATCACGATTGTAGAGTTGCGCCATTGAGGTGACTGTCGCACAAGACGGCGTAATAGCCGATAGATAGACTGTCATTAAAATTGCTTTACCATCTGCAATCCAGTCAGATGCGTGGAACACGCGAAGTAGCAGCAGAACAATGATAGGAACTACAATCAGACGAAGTGCAACGGGAAGATAGTTGCGCGGTGTACAGAAGACTTTCTTTAACGGCACTTCTGCAATCGCCATACCGGCCAGCAGCATACCCATAGGTCCTATCATAGCACCTACGCTGCTGAGCGTACTCACGATAGGTGTAGGCAACGAGATATGCAGAAGGTACAAGAGCGCACCGGCGACAATCGCAATCAGGTTGACATTGGTCAGAATCTTCTTCCATTCGAGTTTTGCGCCCTCTTGCAGGCAGGCACTTGCGTGCGTCCAGAGAAGAATCAGCTGAACGATGACGAAAGCGCAGGAATACACGACATATTCCTCGCCGAGCAAAGACTGAACCAGGGGGATGACGAGCGCAGCCGCATTGCTGTATATGATGTTGACCTGCTCCACGACATCCAATTTAAGCGGCCTTTTAAAGATAGCATTGAGGACCAGAAACACGACATGCATTCCGACCACTATGCCCATCGAATACAAGAGTCCTGTGCGAATCTGCGGCGTATCATCGATTTGAAATGCGTTGAGAACAACACACGGCATGACCAGATACACGAAAACTACGGACAAAACCTTGCTGTCTGAGGCTTTCAACAGCCCTGCCTTGACGACTACATAGCCCATCAGAAGAACGATAAACAGCTGGGCTATCTGCTGCATGAGCAATACACTGACTTCCATGACAATCCCTTCCTTCGATTCAGAATAGCGTACTCCTTTCTCTGGAAAGAGTCAATATGCAACATGACGGAAGTTTTTAGCAAATAGCGAAAATCAACAGTTTGTGGTGAAGGTTGAGAGTTAGCCATATGTACTGGATACTATGCACAGTTACAGGATGTTGCATTTATGCAAACGGTAGAACTTGATAGAGGAGTTGTAAAATCTATAAAAATAAATGTAAACGCGATGTTTTCTTTGATATAATATAGTTAAGAAACTATCCCCTAAAGGGAAGGAGGTCTATTATGAAAAGGAGAGTTAGTACAGCGAAAAGAATCGTTGCTGTAGCTTTAGCTGCTACGGTTGCGGTTTCTTTGACCGGCTGCAAGAAAAGAAAAAACACCAACGATACGACGAGTTCGGATGTGACCACGAGCCAAAGTCAGGCTGCGGTTCCGGAAACACCGGAAGTAACTGCCACACCTGCACCGACGGCTACGCCTGCACCGACCACCACGCCCGCTGAGAACACTGATAAGAAGGACAACACCACCAGCGAGCCGACTAAGACGGAGAAGCCGAGTACCGGCACTTCGACTTCCGGCGGGACTACCAAACCGGCAGCGACAAAAACACCAGCACCTGCTCCGGCAGCTACTCCGGCTCCTACCGTAAAGCCTCAGGTAAAATATACCTTCACGGTTCGCCGTCATGAGGCGACCTGCACCACGCAAGGCTACGATGAGCATATCTGCCATGAGTGGGGCGGCATGAACTACAATGACCGCTTTGTTCCGGCAAAGGGACACAGCTGGGATGGCGGTACAGTCACGAAGGCTGCTACTTATACCGAGACCGGTATCAAGACCTTCAAGTGCAAGGAATGCGATGAGACGCGCACCGAGGAAATCCCGTCTCTTGACAAGACATATCATATTAAGAGCGTTGTTGCTCCGACCTGCACCGCTGAGGGTTATACCATCTATGAGTGCAATGAAGTCCCCGGCCTGACCTACAAGGGCGATTACAAGGCAAAGCTGCCGCACGCCTACGATGCCGGTAAGGTCACAAAGCCTGCTACCATCTACGAGAAGGGTACGAAGACCTTTACCTGCACCTCCTGCGGTGCTACTTACACGGAAGATATCCCGATGGTCGAAAAGACTTGGCATAAGGGCAATACGGTAGCGCCTACCTGCACAGAAAAGGGCTATACCATCTACATCTGCGACCAGGATTCCGCTCTGACCGAAAAACGCGATTATACGAATGCACTGGGCCATGCTTGGGACGCTGGTACAGTCACAACGGCAGCGACCTGCACGAACGCTGGTGTTAAGACCTATACCTGCACCCGTAATGGCTGCTCCGAGACAAAGACCGAGGAGATTGCCGCGCTGGGTCATAAGTGGGATGACGGCACTGTCACTAAGGCCGCTACCTGTGAGGCTCCCGGTGTAAAGACCTTCAAGTGCCAGAATACCGGCTGTACAGAGACTAAGACCGAAGAAATCGCGGCTCTGGGGCACAAGTGGGATGATGGCACTGTCACCAAGGCTCCTACCTGCACTGAGGACGGCGTCAAGACTTTCACCTGCCTGAACGATGCAACCCATACCTATACGGAAGTTGTTCCTGCGACGGGACACGCTTGGGACGATGGTGTTGTTACCAAGGAAGCAACTTACGAAGAAGATGGCGAGCGCACCTACACCTGCCAGAATGACAAGACCCATGTGCATAAAGAAGTAATTCCTGCTTTGGGCTATACCTTCACGGATACTGTGGTCGCTCCTACCTGCACTGAGGACGGTTACACGCTGCATACCTGCAATGAGAATCCCTCAAAGACCTATCAGGATACGCCTGTCCCTGCACTGGGCCATCAGTATAAGGAAGTCACTACTCCCGCTACCTGTGGCACTCCTGGCAGCGTAGACAATGTCTGTGAGCGCTGCAACGATAAGCAGCATGTGAGTGACCTTCCTGCCACCGGCAAGCATCAGTGGAATGAAGGCGTTGTAACGAAGGAGCCGACCTCTACTGAGAGCGGCATCAAGACCTTCACCTGCAAGGTATGCCAAGCAACAAAGACCGAAGACATCCCCAAGGTGCATACCCACGATTACACGCGCCTTGGCGAAATCATCGAGGGACCTTATTGCGAGACTGAAGGCAAGCGTTGGATGTACTGCAGCTACGAGGGGTGCAACGAAAGAGTGTTGATGCCTGTGCCCGCTATCGGTTACCATGATTGGGACACCGAGCACACCGAATGCCTGAAAAAGGCTACCTGCACCGAGAAGGGCACCATGCTGATGCACTGCAAGCGCGATGCTTCCCATACCATGACATACGACTACGGCGGTACAGGTCACATCTGGGATGAGGGCGTCATCACTACCCCGCCTACTTATGAAGAGCACGGTGAAAAGACCCTGCGTTGCAAGAACTGCAATGCGACCATGACCGAAAAGGTCCTGCCCACCAAGTACACCTTCACCGTTACCGTTGTCCCGCCGACTTGCACCGAGGACGGCTACACGATGCACAAGTGCAATCAGGATGACAGCCTCTCCTACAAGGACAACTTTGTACACTCCACCGGTCACCATGCCGCTAAGCGTGTCATAGAGCCTACCTGCAAGGAAGAGGGTCGCACCGAAATCTACTGCAAAGTCTGCGGTGATGTGAGCAGCACTTTCGATGTTACGCCCAAAAAAGACCATACTTGGGATAACGGTGTCGTGACCACCGAGCCTACGGCTGAAAAAGAAGGCGTCAAGACCTATACTTGCAAGGTTTGCAATGAAACGAAGACTGAGACCATCCCGCGCCTGAACAGCAGCGGCAAGTAAGCTGTAAGCTTACAAAAAGCACAAGAAACACAAAGAGGAGCGTCTGCTTTGGCGGACGCTCCTTTTGCTTTGACTGAAAAACTGCATAAGTGCTCTAGAAAATCTTTTTGACATTGTTTGTCGCACTTGGTAGAATGATGACAGAAAAGAAAGAATGCAAATCCTATGGGGAGGTTTCGGGTATGCTGCAGATTGCAATTGTCGAAGACGAAGCAGATTTGGCTCAGCAGACAAAGGATAATGTTGTTCGCTATCTTAATGAGCATGGACTCGAAGGCAATATCGCGGTGTTTAACGATGGCATGGATATTGCTGAGAACTACAAACCTATATGGGATATTCTGCTGTTGGATATTGAAATGCCGCTACTAAACGGTATGAGTGCTGCTCAGAAAATCAGAGAACAGGATGCGACTGTCGTTATGATTTTTATTACCAGAATGGCAAAGTATGCCATTAAGGGTTATGAAGTCGATGCACTGGATTTTATTCTAAAGCCAATCACCTATGCGCAGCTTTCTATGAAACTGCCTCGCGCCATTGAACGAGCCTCTCAAAGGCAGAAGCATCATCTTTTTGTTACGGTAAATGGAGAAAAGCAGCGAGTTGAGAGTTCGGCAATCTACTACATTGAGGTGCGGGGGCATTGGCTGTATCTGCATCTGCACAATCAAACCCTGGAGGTTTCCGGTAGTTTGCAAGAAATTGAAGACCGCCTTAAAGACCAGCAGTTTTCGAGATGCAGCAACAGCTACTTGGTAAATCTTCGACATGTGGATGCTGTAAAAAAAGACTCTATTGTTGTCGGCGCAAACACACTTCCCCTTAGTCGCGGTCGAAGAAATGCATTTCTCAGCGACCTGGCAAATTCTGTGACGGGAGGAAATATGAAGTGAATTTGCTGCAAGATATCTTCAAAATTTTGCATCAACCGGTTCAGTTATTGATTGCAGCACTCATGTTTGCTTACAAAGAACCAAAAAGAAAGTTTTGGCTGATTCGTGCTGTACTGGCAGCAATCTTAGGATTTTTGGTTTTGAAGCTTTGCATTACCGCATCACCAGAAATCCTTTTGAATAGCTTTTTGACTTCTTTGGTATGGAGCATAGGCAGTTTTCTTATCCTGCTTTCTATAGAATACTCGATGTTTGATGTAAAACTCAAAATGGCTGCTTATTTCACTACATTGGCTTACCTTACTCAGCATGTCGCTTTTTGTGCGTGGGATGCTATTCAGCCCGGAGCAGGTTATAATGAACCTCATTACTGTTCCCTCAAAGACATAGTAGTAGATGCCTTCATTCCCTTTGCTGTATTTGCATTGGTATATGCCGTGATATATCTCTTGATTGCACGACCTATGGTTAAACATGGGTATGCTTCGGTGAGCGTCGGGTATTCTTTTACGACAATGATAGCGGTCCTACTAATATCTATTGTGTTTAGTTCGGTTGTTCAGACCAGCTTTCAGCACCAGAATTACCTGTATCGGTGCTGCAGGATATATTCGATGATATGCTGTGTTCTGATATTGTGGCAGCAGGTGAGTTTTCAAAACAAATTGGCGCAGCAAGAGGAGCTATCCCTTCAAAAGCAGTTGTGGATGCGCCATCAAGCGCAATATGAACGAGCATCGGATAGTGTGAAACTTATCAATCATAAATGCCATGCACTGAAATGCCAGCTGTCTGAGTTGAAGAAGATTGTGGCACAAACAGGTAATGCACCGGAAAATACAGTTCTTCAAGAAATCGAAAACTCAGTATCGGTATATGACTCTATCATTGAGACAGGAAACGAAATTTTGGACACGATACTGACCGAAAAGAGCCTGTTGTGCGCTGCGAATGATATTACCTTTACCTGTGTTGCCGATGGAAAGGCAGTTGGTTTTTTAGAGGCGGTTGACCTGTTTTCAATGATAGGAAACGCCCTGGACAATGCAGAGGAAGCCGTTCGTAAGCTTGAGGACCACGACAAGCGTGCGATTTCCGTAAGCATCTTCTCGAGACATGGCATTGCCATCCTTCAAGTGGAGAACTTCTACGAGGGAGACTTGCGCTTTGTTGACGGCCTGCCCGTTACGACAAAAGGAGACCCGAACTATCATGGGTTTGGTTTAAAGAGCATCCGGAGTACAGCGGAGAAATATGGCGGTACGGTTTCCGTCCAAGCGGAGGACGGGCTGTTCCTGCTTCGTGTGGCACTGCCTGTTGAAACTGAATAAGCAATACCTGATTGCCGGGGAAACCCCGGCAATTTTCTTTTTTGTGCAGAGTAGGAGCAAAAAACGACCACTTAGGAAATACGACCTCCTTTTTTTACAGTTTCAGGTATAATGCAGACAAATGACCGAGTCCGGTCAATCAGAAGGAGGAATTCAAATGTCAAACACTGCCCATGCAAAACAAGTATGCAAGCCGAAGAAATTGCCATTTGTCATAATGTGCATTCTGGGTGCTATTGTTGCGGTACTGAATGTACTGCTTTGTGTGCTTGTTCCGAAATACTACACAACCATCAATAGTTTCCTATACAAGGGACCGGATGCGGATGAGGTGGCTGCTTTCCGTCAGGCTTCTGCGGATATGACGCAGAAGGTCGAAAGCGAAGGTATTGTCATGCTGGAAAATAAGAACCAGACTTTGCCTCTCGCTTCCGGAAGTAAAATCAATCTCTTTGGTTATGGCTCTCGTGACACTGTCTATGGCGGCTCCGGTTCCGGTTCCGGTGACAGCAGCAATAACATTACCTTGGAGCAGGGCTTGACTAACGCTGGATTCTCGGTCAATCCCGAACTGGTTTCTTTCTATAACGACCATTTTGTTGAGCGTATCGGTGTCGGTTTCACCGGCAACAACTTTGACATTAACGAGCCTGCTGTCAATGAATACTCTGACGAGATGATTGCAAATGCAAAGGCTTATTCGGATGTGGCCGTGTTTGTAGTGTCTCGTCTCGGCGGTGAAGGTGCAGACCTTCCCATGGATATGGACCCGAATGCAACAACGCAGATTGTTTCTTCCGGTAAGGACATTGAGCAGGTTGTAAAAGGCGGTGACGCCGGTAAGCACTACCTGGAACTGCAGAGTGTTGAGCAGCAGGTTCTGGATATGCTGAAGGAGAACTTCGGCACGGTAGTTGTTCTGGTCAACTCCACAAATGCCATGGAACTCGGTTTCCTCGAGGACGAGGGCGTGGATGCGGCACTCTGGATTGGATGCCTGGGTTCTACCGGTGCAAATGCTGTCGGTGAAGTATTAAGCGGCGCAGTGAATCCTTCCGGTCGCACTACCGATACATTCGCCTATGCGGTTGAGAGCGCTCCCAGCTATTATAGCATTGGCGCTTATAACTATACAAACTGTGAGTGGGTAAACACCAACCCCATCGGCGGCGGTGCTGCTCCGGACTCCTACCATTATGTCGATTATATCGAGGGTATCTATGTAGGCTATCGATACTATGAAACAGCCGCTGAGGATGGATTCATTGACTACGACGCCACGGTTCAGTATCCTTTCGGCTACGGTCTTTCTTATACGGACTTTGAAGAAAGCATCTCTGATTTCTCGTTTGACGGCAACAATGTGACCATGACGGTCAATGTGAAGAATAACGGCTCTGTTGCCGGTAAAGATGTAGTAGAGGTCTACTACTCTGCACCGTATACTGAGGGCGGAATCGAGAAGAGTTCTGTCGTTCTCGGAGCCTTTGGCAAGACTGGAATGATTGAACCCGGTCAGAACGAATCTGTGACTTTGACTTTCACTGCTGAGGATATGGCGTCTTACGACTATACCGGCGTGAAAGCAAAGGGCGGTGCCTATGTTCTCGAAGCGGGCGAATATACTATCAGCCTGCGCAGTGACAGTCACACGGTCATTGATTCTCGGACTCTTACCATCGACAAGGATAGAATCTACAACGACTCTAACGATGGTGCCCGCTCTACTGACGATGTCGCAGCAACCAATCAGTTTGACTATGCTTCTTTTGGCGAATGCACAAGCTATGTGAGCCGTGCCGATTGGGAGGGAACTTTCCCCAAAGAGCGAGCCGCTGCGAGCCGTGAAGCCGGTGCTGCCGCTCTGGACGCAATCAACAATACATCCAACGGTCTTGTTGACACAGCCGAAGACATTGCCGTTGTAAATCATGACCTGAAGATTGAAGATATGAAGGGTCTTGCTTATGATGACCCGAAATGGAATGATTTCCTGGAGCAGATTCCGGTCAGTGAGATGGTTAATCTGGTTTCCAACGGCGGCTGGGCAACACAGGAAGTTCCGTCTGTAGGCAAACTGGGCTATACTGAAGTTGACGGTCCAAACGGTGTCAACAACATTATGGCAGGCTCTACCGGCAATCAATTCTGCGCACAGTCCGTTCTGGCATGCAGCTGGAATACTGAGCTGGCATACGATATGGGCGAAACCTTCGCGCAAGAAGCGGTAGCTATGAAAATCGCTGCTCTGTATGCCCCGGCTATGAACATTCATCGCAGCCCGTTCAGCGGCCGTAACTACGAGTATTATTCTGAGGATGGTCTGCACTCCGGTAAAATGGCTGCTGCTGAAACGCAGGGTATTCAGTCTCAGGGTGTTACGACCTACTGCAAGCACTTTGCTGTCAATGACCAGGAGAGCAACCGCGATTCCGGTGGTCTACTGACTTGGGTGAATGAGCAGGCAATGCGTGAAATCTATATCAAGCCCTTTGAGATTGCCGTTAAGGAAGGCGGCACACGCGGAATCATGTCCTCCTTCAACCGTATCGGTGAAATCTGTGCTGCTGAAAATGCTGATTTGCTCACTACTGTTCTGCGCAACGAATGGGGCTTCCGTGGCGCTGTCATTACCGACTGCATCCTTCAGCTGTCCTATATCAATATTGACCGTGCAATCGCAGCAGGCAATGACTTGATTCTGTCTTTGATGAATATGCAGGCTCCGAGTGAGGCAGTCACCAATTCTCCTGCCGGTCATCAGGTCCTTCGCACTGCTACGCATAATATCCTTTATGCCTCTGCTAATAGCATTGGTCAGGAAGTCAGCGTTATCCCGGTTCCGTACTGGCTGTATATCACGGTTGCGGTTGTCGATGCTGGCCTCATCGCACTGTGCGTGTTTTACTTTGTCCGCCGCCGCAAGAATGTTAAGCGTTGGAAAGAGCAGAATTCTGTGCAGGCTTAATATGGAGGAGCAGAATGGAGTTTTGGAATCGATTTGCAGCCAAACACCCTGAAACCGCAAAATGGGTACGAGAAGGCGGACTGTTTGTCATCGTATCGAATCTCATTACTGTTTTCAAGTATCTGCTCTTGCAGTTCTTGCCGAAAGCATTTGCAAGTTTGCCGGTTGTTGATTTCGGCTGGCCGGGTATTCCTGTTACGCTGTTTGGAGAAACCTTTCAGTGGAATATTCTTGGCTACGATGCAGCCCACGGTGGTTTACCGTATTTCTGTGCATACATGATTGCTATGGTCATTGGTGAGTGCATCAACTTCCCGATTCAACGAAATTTCGTGTTCCGAAGCAAAGGAAATCTGGGAAAGCAGATTGCGGGATATGTGGTCGCATTCTGCATCATTACCTGCATTGTCAACTCAATCAACTGCGTGTGGGTCGCTGTTGCAGGTCTGGTTGTTCCTGATTTCATCTACAACATTGGCACGACCGTGCTAAACGGCGGCGTATCTATGGTCATCTTCTTCTTCGTGAATAAAATGCTGTTTCCGGCCGCGAAAGATTAAGCATGGACAGCAAAAGACCGCCATGACAAAATTCACTTTCTGACATTCTCTTCATTAGCGTTTTTTCTCAGAAAAGGCCGCTGTGCACTTCATTATGCATGGCGGCTTTTTCATTGCACAAAAAGAAAAGCAGCACTCTGTTTTTGAGCGCTGCAAATCATTCAATCTTTAGTTTTTTGTGTCGAAGGGGTTCAACACTTGAAGATTGATAGATTTTTTAGAATAGCTTGTCGCTACCATGAATCGCACGATTTGGTACAATAAATCTTTAGAGTGTGCCCTGCTTGTGATGGGTTATAAGATGGAGCACTGCTTTCTCCGCAATAATCTCGTTTGACAACAGCAACTCATAAAAAGCACAAATAGAAGAAATCTTTTTACTTGTCAATCTGCTGTAAATTATCGACTGAATTTGTGCAAAGCTAACAAAGTGAAAAAGAGAGCCGTTCTTGTCTTGACACTCCACAAGGAATATGGTATTGTAATCATGCACAGAATAAGTCGCTATTCAAGTGCCTGATTTGTTTGTGCCTTACAAAAAAGAAAAATGTACGTGAGCAGCGTCGTTGGATTGTTACCGTTTGGCGGGCTAGACCAACTCTG